>Ga0209211_10000564_pt1 | contig 75018 bp, 76 predicted proteins | sample RifGroA2_FD_183992 | JGI IMG/M metagenome (GOLD analysis project Ga0209211, IMG submission 183992) | Groundwater microbial communities from Rifle, Colorado, USA - Groundwater A2 (SPAdes) (version 2) | ecosystem: Environmental > Aquatic > Deep subsurface > Groundwater | place: Rifle, Colorado... | reverse complement strand
GGTGCACTGGAACAGGCGCTGGCAGGCTTGCCCGCCAGCGCCAGCGAACCGCTGCCGGCGGCGATTCATCATGTCGTGCGCAGCTTCGATCCGTGCATGGTGTGTACGGTGCATTGACGCCAACCTCGGGGCATCCCATGAGACACTATGCCCCGATACGTCGATGGTGAGCAGGCAATCATGGACTCGGACGAAAAACTCGCGCAGTGGGCTGCATTGTTTGTCAAGGCATACGACGAAGATGAAACCGATGCGGGCCTGACAGGACGTCCCGCACCCGCCACTGGCGTTCAGTATTCCGGTATTACCCAGGCCGCCCAGGAGTTATTGCAGGCCGTGGACTCGGGCGGCGTTCCCGCATTCGTCACCGGCAACCTCAAACAGATCGCCGAGGACAACGGGATAGAGTGTACTGATGAGTCGACGCCCAACGAGATTGTCGAAGCCATCAGAAGCAAGGTCCGGGCGGCTGCTTCCGGAGAGGCGGGAATGGCGGACCGGGCTTTGAGTGAATAGACGGCCCCGGATAGTGTCCGGGCAGTTCCCGTCCTATTTGCCGTTGGCCTTTCTGCATCTCTCTATATCGCAGGCGGTGGGAAGGGTGTGCCGATATTCCGTTACCCTGACGGTGTCTTGCGGATAACGCTTGTAGCATTGCTGCCCCTTGCCGTCGTGATAATAGGACAGGACATCGACGCAGCGCCTTGAATGCGCCAGCAAGCCAAAGACATGACCCATCTCGTGCGAAATGGTCATTTGCAGAGTCTCCCGTGCATCGTGGCCTGGATTCCTGGAATTGAGAAGGTCAAACGCCTTCGCACTCAACGAGATTGTCCGCTGGCCGAGATTGGCCAATCCAAAATTGCCGCGACTCTCCACCTCATTCCACCGCACCCAGATCACGCCAGGAGCGGCGCTTGCCGTTTCGCTGCGATGAACCGTTTGGCTCGGCACGCCACATTGCGACCAGGCCATGGCGGCCCTGGAAACCATCTGTGCAACGACTGATTCGGGGAACCGGGACGGGGCATTGGCCGGGTTGTAGGCAAAAACCAGTTCGGCGCCAATGGCTGGACGATCCTTGCCGTCGTTCCATGTCGCGATCTCGCCGCTTTGGCACTCGAATATTTCCTGCGTCCGCACCGACTCCAATGCCATGGCAATGCAGGCGTGGCCGAGAAGGCAGGGAAAAATTGCCCACGTCGCTGTAAACCGGAATTTCATCTGTTTTCCCCGGTATGCCGAAGCGCTATTGCCGCTTCAATTTCGCGAACGCCGCCGCCATCGTACCGCCTTGCGAAAGGACCTCTCGCTTCGGCAGGTTGGCCCTGGCGTTTCCACGCGGCTCGCAGGCATCCTTCTTCGCCGTGACTTCGTCGGCGAGGCGCATGGTCAGCGCGATGCGCTTGCGCGCGATATCGACCTCCAGCACCTTCACTTTCACCACATCGCCGGCCTTTACCACGCTGTGCGGGTCCTTGACGAACTTGTTGGCAAGCGCCGAGACGTGAACCAGTCCATCCTGGTGCACCCCGATGTCGACGAAAGCGCCGAAATTGGTGACGTTGGTGACGACTCCTTCCAGCAGCATGCCGGGCTCCAGGTCCTTAAGGTCTTCGACGCCTTCGCGGAAGGCGGCTGCCTTGAACTCGGGGCGCGGATCGCGGCCCGGCTTCTCAAGTTCATTGAGAATGTCCTGCACCGTGGGCAGGCCAACCTTCTCGTTCGTGTATTTTTCGGGACTCAGGGCGCGCACCGCCTTGCTGTCGCCGATGACCTCGCGGATGCCCTTCTTGATGTCGGCGAGAATTCGCTCGACGACAGGGTAGGACTCGGGATGCACCGCCGACGCATCGAGTGGGTTGTCGCCATTGTTGATCCGGAGAAAACCGGCTGCCTGTTCGAAGGATTTGTCGCCCAGGCGTGGCACCAGCAACAGTTGTTTGCGGCTTTTGAAGGCGCCATGCTGGTTCCGATAATCGACGATGTTGGCGGCCAGTGTCGTATTCAGGCCTGATACGCGCGTCAGCAACGGCGCCGAAGCCATGTTGACGTCGACCCCGACCGAATTCACGCAGTCCTCCACCACGGCAACGAGCGACCTTGCCAGCTTGAGCTGATTGACGTCGTGCTGGTACTGACCGACACCTATGCTCTTTGGATCGATCTTGACCAGTTCGGCCAGCGGATCCTGCAAACGGCGGGCGATGGAAACGGCGCCGCGCAGCGATACGTCGATGTCCGGGAATTCATTCGACGCCAGTTCAGAGGCCGAATAAACGGATGCGCCTGCCTCGGACACCACAACCTTGGCCAGCTTTAGTTCCGGGTGGCGCTTGATCAGATCGGCGGCGAGCTTGTCGGTTTCCCGGCTGGCCGTGCCGTTGCCGATGGCAATCAGTTCGGCGCCGTGCTGCTGCGTCAGACGGCGGATGACGGCGAGAGCGCCTTCCCAGTCGCGGCGCGGCTCGTGAGGGTAGATCGTCGCGGTATCGACGAGCTTGCCGGTCTTGTCGACGACAGCAACCTTGACGCCGGTGCGAATTCCCGGATCCAGGCCGATGGTGATGCGAGGGCCGGCCGGCGCCGCCAGCAGCAGGTCGTGCAGATTTCGGGCGAAGACCCGGATGGCCTCTTCCTCGGCGCCTTCCCGCAACTGGTTCATCAGTTCATGGTCGAGGTGAAGGGACAGCTTGATCGTCCATGCCCAGCGGGCTGATTCGAGCAACCACTTGTCCGCCGCGCGACTCTTGTCGGCGATGCCGAAGTGACCGGCGACCATGGCTTCGCAGGGTGAGGAACGCGGCGGTTCTTCCAGCTCGGATGCGGTCTTTAGCGACAGGCGCAGGATGTTCTCGTTGCGGCCACGGAGCATCGCCAGAATCCGGTGCGAGGGGACGGTCCTGATCGCTTCGCGGAAGTCGAACCAGTCGCGGAATTTGGCGCCCTCGATTTCCTTGCCCTCGGCCACCCTGGAGACGATAAACGCGTTTTCGAGCAGGTAGCGACGCAGTTTGTCGAGCAGTTGGGCATCCTCGGCAAAGCGTTCCATCAGTATCTGGCGCGCACCGTCGAGTGCGGCCTTGACGTCCGGCACATGCTTCTCGGGCGGCTCCGTTTCCAGATGCACGTACCCGGCGGCTTCGGCTTCCGGAATCAGCGCGGGATCACCGAACAGCGCATCGGCAAGCGGCTCCAGGCCGGCCTCGCGCGCCATCTGTGCCTTGGTGCGACGCTTCTGCTTGTAGGGCAGGTAGAGATCTTCGAGGCGCTGTTTGGTCTCGGCGTTTTCGACCTCGGCCTTGAGTTCGGGGGTGAGCTTGCCCTGTTCCTCGATGGAGGCGAGCACCGCGACGCGGCGTTGTTCCAGTTCGCGCAGATACGTCAGGCGTTCTTCAAGCAAGCGCAACTGGATGTCGTCAAGCTCGCCCGTGGCTTCCTTGCGGTAGCGGGCAATGAAGGGAACCGTGGCGCCTTCGTCGAGCAGTTGCACGGCGGCAGCGACCTGTGCCGTCTTGACGCCGAGTTCATCGGCGATTCGTTGTTCGATTGTCGGAAGCATGGGCAATGCGGGAATAGCTGGGGTGGCGCACTCTACCGGTACGCGCCTCGCGCATCAAGGGCTATCGCTCAATCCGTCATACAGTCCTCGATGGCTGCGGGCGGTTGCACTACCAGCTTGGAAATGGGAGCCGACGCTCGTGGAAAATTCCGGCGCTGGCGTCGTTCAGGCAACCGAGTGACCGAGGCCCTGCGCCACAGTGTCTTCCGGCATGATCAGTTCAATTCGGTCGCGGTTGACATCCATGAAACTGCTGGCGAACAGCTTGCGGCCATTCAAGTCCCAGACCTCGGCATCGGTGATGGCCATGAAGTCCCGGCATTCCAGGAGGAAGTCCGTTACTCGGGCGCCCGGAAGCAGGTCTATGCTCCCCGTGATCCGATAATTTCCCGTCAGGACAACAATCTTTGTCTTGGTTTCCGCGTTCATCGCATTCCCCTGTCCCTATTGAAGACCTTTTTTCCAGTATAGCGGCAATCGGCGGTCGATTTCACGCTGCCGGTCGTCGCACGCGTGTCGACACTGGCCGGCGTCAGGTCGAGAACTGAATTGCCGCGCGGTAGTATCCTTCGCCAGGTGTCACAGGCGTACGATGGTCGCGATGCTTGTTGCTTGTGCACTGCGCGTCCTGCATCGGGATGGATGGCTCACGCCTCGAATCCTGTCCAAGGAAAGGCTTTGTTCCATGGCTCTGCTTGAAATCAGGAACATTACGCGCCGCTTTGCCGGTTTCGAAGCCGTGAAGGACGTCACGCTGTCGATTGCGGCAGGTGAATTCTTCACGCTGCTCGGCCCCTCGGGCTGCGGCAAAACCACCATCTTGCGCATGATCGCCGGCTTCGACGCTCCCGATGAGGGCGACATCCTGCTCGACGGCCAGTCGCTTGCCGGCGTGCCGCCGGAGAAGCGACCGCTGCACACGGTGTTTCAGAGCTATGCGCTGTTTCCGCACATGACGGTCGCCGGCAATGTCGCCTTTCCTCTGGAAATGGCGAACCGCTCGCGCGATGAGATCCGGCGCCGCGTCGCGGAGACGCTGGCGCTGGTGCACCTCACCGACAAGGCGGCGCAGTTTCCGCACGAACTATCCGGCGGCCAGAAGCAGCGCGTGGCGCTGGCGCGCGGGCTGGTGAACAAGCCGCGCCTGCTGCTGCTTGACGAGCCGCTCGGTGCGCTCGATGCCAAGCTGCGCGTCGAAATGCAGGTGGAATTGATCGCGCTGCAACGCGAGGTCGGTATCACCTTCGTTTTCGTCACCCACTCGCAGCAGGAAGCGCTGGCGTTGTCGCATCGCATCGGCGTGATGCGCGAGGGTCGCATTGAGCAGTGCGACGAACCGGACAAGCTGTACACGCAGCCGACCAACCGCTTCGTCGCCGACTTCGTCGGCAGGATCAACCTGATGGACGTGGAAGTCGCGGCGTCCTCCAAAGTGCTGCTGAAGCTGAAAGCGGCGGGCCTGGGCGAGATCGCCGCCACCGATCCGCGTCCCATCGCGGTCGGCGAGCGTGGCGCCTTCGCCTTGCGCCCGGAACTGATCCGCGTCTTCGGCCACCGCGAATCGGCCGACCTCAAGAACCGCTTCGAGGGCCGCGTCAAGGAATTGCTCTATCTGGGCGACGTGACGCTCTACAAGGTCGAACTGCAAAACGGTTTTATCGTCGAAGCGCTGATGCCCAACGCCGCTTCCGGCCGCGCCAAGTTCCATGAGGTCGGCGACCCGGTCGCCGTCTGCTGGCGACAGGATGCCGGCGTGTATCTGCGCAACTGAGTGCGTAACTGAACGCGACCATGCCCAAACTCGAAGTCATGCCCGCCGCGCCCGTCGACCGCTCCAAGTGGGTGGTGACGCTGCCGCCGACGCTGTTCCTGCTCGCCTTCTTCCTCGCCCCGGCGCTGATCGTCGTAGCCGCCTCCTTGCGCGAACCCGGCGAGTTTGGCGGGCTGGCGCCCTGGCCGGCGCACTCGTTCGACGCCTACCGCTTCCTCTTCGGCGACATCATCTACCTGGAAATATTCGTCCGCTCCTTCTTCGTCGCCGCATCGACGACGCTGCTTTGCATCGTGCTGGCCTACCCGCTGGCCTGGCTGATCGCCAGGAGTCCGGCCAGGCGCCGCGATCTGCTGGTGCTGCTGGTGATCCTGCCCTTCGCCAGCAACTTCCTCGTTCGCATCTATGCCTGGATCATGCTGCTGGGGCCGGCCAACCTGCTCTACACGCCTTTCGCAGTCATCGCCGGCATGGTCTATGTGCATCTGCCGTTCATGATCCTGCCGCTCTACACCAACCTCGAAAAGCACGACCCGGCCCTGCTCGAAGCGGCGCAGGATCTCGGCGCCTCCGCCTGGACGTGCTTCTGGCGCGTGACCTTCCCGCTGTCGCTGCCGGGCGTCTTCTCGGGCTCGGCGCTGGTGTTCATTCCCGTGCTCGGCATGTTCGCGGTGCCGGAACTGCTCGGCGGCACCGGCGACATCCTGATCGGCAACCTCATCAAGGAGCAGTTCCTCGAAAACCGCGACTGGCCGCTGGGCTCGGCGCTGTCGATCATGCTGACGGTCGCGGTGCTGGCGCTGGCGGGGTCAGCCGCCTGGGCCGCGCGCAAGGGACTGCACGGCACCGAGGCCGTCACATGAACAGGTCCGGATTCTGGCTGTGGGCGGCGTCGCTCGCGGTGTATGCCTTCCTCTATGTGCCGCTGGCGGTGGTGGTGCTGTTCTCGTTCAACGATTCGGTGCTCAATGCTCAATGGGTGGGTTTCACCACGCACTGGTACGCAAAACTGTTGCATGACGAGGAGATGCTGCGCGCGGCGGCCAACTCGGTGCTGATCGCCCTGCTGTCCTCGGTCATCTCGACGATCCTCGGCGCCATGGCCGGCCTGGCCATGCATCGCTACCGTTTTCGCTGGCTGCCGCTGCTGGTGCTGACGCCGGTGGCGATGCCGGAGATACTGCTCGGCGTCTCGCTGCTGCTGTTCTTCCGCCAGGTACTCGATCTCACGCTCGGCTTCATGTCCATCCTCGTCGCCCACATCACCTTCTCCATCGGCTTCGTCGCCGTGATCGTGCGAGCGCGGCTGGCCGGCATGGACGAGAGCATCTTCGAGGCGGCGCGCGACCTCGGCGCCACGCCCTGGGCGACCTTTCGCCGCATCACCCTGCCGCTGATCCTGCCGGCGCTGGTGGCGGGCTTCCTGATGAGCTTCACGCTCTCCATCGACGACTTCGTCATCACTTTTTTCGTTGCCGGCGTCGGCGTCACCACGCTGCCCTTGCAGATCTATTCGATGATCAAGGTCGCCGTGACGCCCGAGGTCAATGCCGTCTCCACCCTGCTGATGGCGCTGACGCTGACGCTTATCTTCCTCGCATCGCGCTTCGCGCCGGACGTTCTCAAGGCGAAGACATGAGGCGCGTGGCGTGGTTGCTGCTGTTTTGCCTGTCGGTGGCGCGCGGAGAGGATGTGCTGCATCTCTACAACTGGAACAACTATGTCAGCGACGACACGCTGGCGCGCTTCGAGGCGCAATGCCGCTGCCGCGTCAGGCAGGACTACTACTCCGACAACGAGGAGATGCTCGCCAAGCTGGAAGCCGGCGCCGTCGGCTACGACATCCTGGTGCCCACCGGCAATGCCGTCGAATCGCTGATCCGCCGCAACGCCCTGCGCGACCTCGACAAGACGCAACTGCCCCACCTCGGCAACGTCAAGGCCGAATTCCGCCAGCCGTGGTTCGATCCAGCCAATCGCTACTCGGTGCCCTATGCGACGACGGTAACGCTGATCGGCTACAACATCGAGAAGATGCGGGCCCTCGGCCTGCCGACCGACACCTGGGCGCTGATCTTCGAGCCGCGCCACCTGGAAAAGATCAAGGGCAAGGTCACGGTGCTCAACAGCCAGCGCGAACTGATGGCCGCGGCGATGAAGTACCTCGGCCATTCGGTGCAGGAGCGGGATGTCGCCAAATGGGAAGAGGCCAAGCGCCTGATCCTGCGCGCCAAGCCATACTGGGCGACCTTCTCCAACAGCACCTACATCAAGGACCTTGCCATCGGCAACATCTGGGTCGCCCACGGCTACTCGAACGACATGTTCCGCGCGCGCGAGGACGCCAGGGCGGCGCAGCGACCGTTCACCATCGGCTTCACCACGCCGGGGGAAGGGGCGGTGCTGGCGGTGGACAACTTCGTGTTGCACAAGTCGGGCCGGCGACCGGACCTCGCACACCGCTTCATCGACTTCATGCTCGAAGGCGGCAACGCCGCCGATGTCTCCAACCTGATCGGCGCCGGCAACGCCAATGCCGCCGCCACACCCTTTATCCGGCCCGAGATCGCCGCCGAAGCTGGAATCTTTCCGCCGCCGCGCGTCCTCGCCCGGCTCGAAATGCTGCGCGACTTCGAGCCGAAAATGCGCCGCGCGCTTTCGCGCATGTGGACCGAAATCAAGGTGCGGTAACGCCGGCAATCATCCATGCGAGATGCGGCAAGCCGTCACGATAGTCGGCGCTGACGGGACGGCGGCAAGGATGGCCGTGAGGATGGCAGATACGCATCCGCCGTTGGCGAAACAAGAGCGGCGCGACCTGTTCCGGAGCGAACGTAGCGGCCACCCTACCGGTTTACCGGTATTAAAAATACGGCAGGGAGGGTATTCCTGCGGGCGCCGGATCGGCATATCTTTCGAGCATGGAAGTGTTCTGCGCCAATGTTCGCTTGCGTTCCGGCAAGTCCTCCGTCGTATTGCCACCGGGTGCTCAGCTCATGATCGAACAAAGTCCAACCGCCGCGCGGCACGCCGGATCGAAACAGGACATGTTTCATGTCGCCGCGAATTTCGTGAATCGGGACGAGTACGGCACCTTGGTGCTGGATCGCGTGGGCCGGATCATCAGTTGTGGGGCGCCCGCCGAGAACATATTCGGAGCAAGTCAGGTTCGGTTGATCGGGAGGTGGATTTCGGAGTTCATCGCGGGGCTGCTGGTGGGCGGGAGTTCGCCGAGCTACAGCGCCAGGTACCTGGTCCACTTCAGCGCGGGCGACGAGTGGCGGGAATTCGAGGCGAAGGACGCCGCCGGATGCGGGTTTGCGGTCGAGGTCAAACTGTCGCGGATGGTGACAGACGGTCAGGAGATATTTCTCCTTAATGTGCGCCGGTTGGGAGGGATGGCGTGTTCCTAGCTCCAGGCTCGATGTCGGCGGCGATGTCGTCCATCCATCTGCCGACAGCCCCGGACATCGCGCCGCCTGCCGCGGAGGATTCTTTTGCCGGCGTCAGCCAGCATCTTCTGCAAGCGGTTTCGCGCATAAGCCGGGAGTGGGCGGAGCACCTTCGTGCGGACGATTTGCAGCGTTCAGCCATTTTGCATCTGGGGAGTCTGGCCGAGGATATCAGTGACGGAAATGCTTCGGCGCTGGCCATGATCCAGTTGCGGGCATTGTTGTGCGGCAATTGCCGCCGCCTCGACGCCGCAGAAGGAGCGTGTTCCGGACAGTCATTGAATGGATGCCGGCTGCTGAAGGAGCCGGGTTCTTGAATTCGGATTCCCCAACTCTGGAAGGCGGACGCTGTTTGTCTTGCCGGAACGATTCAACAATCAACCGCGTATCGATCAGGAGATGACGATGAAAAAGAAGAGCGAGCCTATGACCAAGTCCAAGGACACCGGACCGGCAAAACATGCACGTTCATCCGGCAAGCCCGGATCATCCGGCAATGACGATTGTCCGCGCGAACAAATGATCGCGGAAGCGGCCTACTTTCACGCCGAACGGCGCGGCTTTGCACCCGGTAACGAAATGTCCGACTGGCTTCGGGCCGAAGCCGATGTGGAGGGCTTGCAGCGTAACAGCCGGTAGTTTGCGCCGGGTTGGGTTCCATCCCGTCTGCATGAATGTCCGTGTCTGTCCATTCCTAGTGAAGGAGAAATAATCATGGCCAACATTACCCGTTTCAATCCATTCAACGAGCTGGCACGCGTCGATCCATTCGCCGACTTCGACAACCTGTTCAATGGCTTCATGGTGCGCCCGGTATTTCAGGGAACGGCGGTCGCTCCCCAGATGAAGCTGGAGGTGAGCGAAGATGACAATGCCTATACGGTCAAGGCGGAAATTCCCGGTGTCAGCAAGGAGGACATCAAGATTTCCGTCGATGGGAACCAGGTTTCGATCAGCGCCGAAGTGAAGAAGGAATCCGAAAAGAAGGAGGGCAAGAAAGTTGTCCACTGCGAGCGCTATTACGGTCAGGTGGCACGCAGCTTCACGCTCGACCATGAGGTTGAGCAGGGGTCAGCCAAAGCCAGCTACAAGGATGGCGTTCTCGAGGCAGTGTTACCCAAGAAGCAGGGCAGGACATCGAAGCAAATTGCCGTCTCCTGAGTCATAAACGCCAGTCGCATCCGGGCGATGAGCAGCACTACCATCAACGAAAGGACTTGAAATGCCAGCAGCCAGGACCGCAGCCACCCCGGCGAAACTTGCTCCCAGCGCGGTCGAGTCGAGTACTGCGACCAGCCGCGGTCGGGTAAAACTTTCCAAGGCCCTTGCGGCAAAGCCGACCAGGAAATCCGCAGGCACGACAACGCCGGAAGGTCGGAAGAAACCCGATGGCGCGAAACTGAAGAAGTTCAAGCTGCGATCCAGTCGTTACAAGATTCCGGACAACGAATACGCCCAGCTCACCGCGCTCAAGAAGCGCCTTCTGACGCTGGGCGTAAGCGCCAGGAAGAGCGAACTGCTGCGCGCCGGGCTGATGTTGCTGGTGGCCCTGGATGACCCGCAACTGAAAAAGGCGATAGCGAAAGTGGACCTCGTCAAGACCGGGCTTCCGCCGAACAGGACCAACTGAACGAAGCCTCGGTTTTCTCCGTACCCGGTGTCTTTCGCGGCGATCTGTTTTCTTAGGTCGGCTCTTCCCGGTTGGCTTTCTTGCGCTCGTGCTCCTTGAGGAAGCGCTTGCGCAAGCGGATCGACTTGGGCGTGATTTCGACCAGTTCGTCGTCGGCGATGAATTCGACGGCGGATTCGAGTGTCATGAGTATCGGCGGCACCAGACGCACCGCCTCGTCGGTGCCCGACGAGCGCACGTTGGTCAGTTGCTTGCCCTTGATCGGGTTCACCACCAGATCGTTGTCGCGGCTGTGGATGCCGATGATGATGCCTTCGTAGAGCGGGTCGCCGTGGCTGACGAACATGCGACCGCGATCCTGTAGTTTCCACAGCGCATAGGCGACGGCGGTGCCGCTATCCTGCGAGATCAGCACGCCATTGCGGCGTTCCGCCATGACGCCTGCCATCGGCCCGTAGTCGTCGAAAATATGGCTGGCCATGCCGGTGCCACGGGTCGCCGTCAGAAATTCGCCCTGAAAGCCGATCAGGCCGCGCGCCGGGATGCGGTATTCGAGGCGGACCCGGCCCTTGCTGTCGGATTCCATGTTCAGCAGTTCGCCGCGCCGCCGGCCCAGTTCTTCCATGATGCTGCCCTGATGGTCGTTCTCGATATCGACGGTCAGAAGTTCGTAAGGCTCGCACTTCTCGCCGTTGATGTCCTTGAACAGCACGCGCGGGCGCGACACGGCCAGCTCGTAGCCTTCGCGGCGCATGGTTTCGAGCAGGATGGTCAGGTGCAGTTCGCCGCGTCCGGAAACCAGGAATACGTCGGCATCCTCGGTCTCTTCCACGCGCAGGGCGACGTTGGCCAGCAGTTCCTTTTGCAGGCGCTCGCGAATCTGGCGGCTGGTGACGTACTTGCCTTCCTTGCCGGCCAGCGGCGAGGTGTTCACCTGGAAGTTCATGGTCAGGGTGGGCTCATCCACCACCAGCGGCGGCATGCCCACAGGCGCCGCCGGGTCGCAGATGGTGACGCCGATGCCGACCTGTTCGATGCCGGTCACCAGCACGATGTCGCCGGCTTCCGCTTCGCTCGCCTGTTCGCGTTCGAGGCCGGTGAACATCATGATCTGGGCAATTTTTGACTTGCCCTTGTTTTCGTCGCCGTACATCACGACGACTTCCTGGCCCGCCTTCATGCGGCCCTGCTTGATGCGACCGATGCCGATGCGTCCGACATAGCTGTTGTAGTCGATGGAACAGATTTGCAGTTGCAGCGGTTTGTCCGCATCCACGTCGGGCTGCGGCGTGTGCTTGATGATGGCCTCGTAGAGCGGGCGCATGTCGGTGCCGGGCTGGGTCGCATCGAGCATGGCGAAGCCGTTCAGCGCCGAGGCGAAGACCACGGGGAAATCGAGTTGCTCTTCCGTGGCGCCGAGTTTGTCGAACAGGTCGAAGGTGTGGCTGATGACCCAGTCGGGGCGGGCGCCGGGACGGTCGATCTTGTTCACCACGACGATCGGCTTGAGGCCCAGGGCGAGGGCCTTGCGGGTGACGAAGCGGGTTTGCGGCATCGGCCCTTCGACGGCATCGACCAGCAACAGCACGCCATCGACCATTGACAGGACGCGCTCGACCTCGCCGCCGAAGTCGGCGTGTCCCGGCGTGTCGACGATGTTGATGTGGGTGCCTTCATAGTCGATGGCGCAGTTCTTCGAGAGAATGGTGATTCCGCGCTCTTTTTCGAGATCGTTGGAATCCATGACCCGCTCGGTAACAGCCTGATGGGCGGCGAAAGTGCCGGACTGACGGAGCAACTGGTCGACGAGGGTGGTCTTGCCGTGGTCAACGTGGGCGATAATGGCGATGTTTCTGAGGGAGCGGGACATAGGGGCTATTGGCGTTGAATGTATTGCGGGGAACCGAAAATTATAGCACCCCAGGCGCTACTTATGATTGAATTTTCAGGGGATTTTTTATGCTCGGCATCATAGGCGGCAGCGGCTTGACCCAGTTGGCAAACCTCGATGTATCGCACCGCGAGGTGGTGCGCACACCCTACGGAGAACCTTCCGGGCCGCTGACCTTCGGTCGCATCGGTTGCCAGGAAGTGGTTTTCGTTGCTCGTCATGGCTACGGCCATACGATTCCGCCGCATCTGGTGAATTACCGCGCCAACATCCATGCTTTGGAAACCTCCGGCGTGACGCAGGTCATTTCGGTGGCCTCGGTCGGGGGCATTCGCGGCGACCTCGGTCCGGGCGTTCTGGTCGCACCGCATCAGATCATCGACTACACCTGGGGTCGCGAGATGACCTTCCAGTCGGGTGGCGACGGGCCCGTGGTGCACATCGATTTCACCGATCCTTACGATGCGGCGGTGCGCGCGCTGTTGCTCGATGTCTCGCGCCGGGTCGGCGAAGAGCTGATCGATGGAGCGGTGTATGCGACCACGCAAGGTCCGCGTCTGGAGACCGCGGCGGAGATCAGTCGTCTGGAGCGCGACGGCGCCGACATCGTCGGCATGACCGGCATGCCCGAGGCCGGGCTGGCGCGTGAGCTGGACTTGCCCTACGCGGCGCTTTGCGTGGTTTCAAACTGGGCGGCGGGACGCGCCGATTCCGTACATGGCATCAAGTTCGATAGCCTCGAAGCGGCGCTGCATTTGGCCATGGCCCGCGTCCGCCGCATCATCGAGGGGGTCTGCGAAGCGTGATCCGGCGATGATTCGCGAGGTTTTGCGCATGGGCGACCAGCGCCTGCTGCGGGTGGCGCAGCCGGTGACGGAGTTCGGCACTCCGCAGTTGACGGCACTGTTGCAGGATATGCGCGACACCATGGCGCATCTCGATGGCGCCGGACTTGCCGCGCCGCAGATCGGCGTCGATCTGCGCGTGGTCATTTTCGGCGGTATCGCCAATCCGCGCTACCCGGATGCACCGGACGTCGCTGACACCGTGCTGATCAATCCGGAACTATTTCCGCTTTCGTCCGAAGAGGAGGAGGGCTGGGAAGGTTGTTTGTCGGTCCCCGGCTTGCGCGGCTGGGTGCCGCGCTGGAAGCACTTGCGCTACGCCGGTTTCGATGAAGGTGGTCAGCGTTTCGAGCGGGTGGTGGAGGGCTTCCATGCCCGCGTCGTGCAGCACGAATGCGATCATCTGGATGGTCTGTTGTACCCGATGCGGGTGCGGGATTTCAGGCGCTTCGGCTTTATTCGGGAACTGTTCGGCGAGGATCAGCCGGAGAACGACGACCTGACGTAAAGCTCCTGCCCGCTCGGAGTAGGCAATATCTGGACGCTGGTGTAAGTGCGGTCGTCAGCCGCTGGACAGGCGCAGACCCGCAGCAAGGACTCCGCTACGTCGCTTGACAGACTCTTCCAGGCTTCGTCGTCGAGGCCGATGCCGATGGTGTCCAACTGGGCGATTGTGATCATGTTCACTCCTTGCGGTTGATTGACCGATGGCGACCCAGGAAATGGGTCGGTCAGCCTGCAACACAGGTATTGCAACTTGCGTTCCAGCACCCGCGATGCCAGGTAAGGCTGGAATTGGGGTGTCATTCCGGTTCTCTTTTTGGTTTGCGGATTCATGTACCAAGTTCGCGGCGAAGATTGCCGCCTGGCGGAGGCGGCGACGGTGGCAATTACTGCCGTGATCCCGTTTTCAATGCCGGTGCAAGGATGCTTGCAGGAAAGTCGGCGTTGGCGGCACGGCGATCCCGCGCACCTGAACATGCACATCCCGCATCGTGCGACGGTGATATAAACTGAACGCGGTTCACGCAATCGGCGCCTGAACCGCCAACCCCTAGCCGCCCGGAGGTCGCATGAGCCGCATCATGATTGTTGACGACGAGCAGGGTGTTCTCAATGCCCTGCGACGCTTGCTACAGAGGGCGCCTTGCACCTATGGCCGCTTGGTGTATGCGCTGGAGGTCGAGACCTTCGATTCGCCCCTGGCCGCACTGGAGCGCGCCCGCGTCGCATCGTTTGATGTGGTGCTGGCCGACTACCACATGCCGCGCATGGATGGCGTGCAGTTTCTCGGTGAGATCGAGAAGATACTGCCTGATGCGGCGCGCATGATCTTGTCGGGTTGCAACGACATCAACGTGCTCAACCAGACGATTCACCGCGCCAATATCTACGGCATGCTGCCCAAGCCGTGGAACGACTATTTCCTGATGTCCATGATCGCCCAGGCGCTCAACCATCGTGATCTGCTGCTTGAGAATCGCGAACTGGCCCGCAAGGCGCAGGTGGCGCGCGAAGAAGTTGTGCCGGCCACTTCAGCGGCGCCGGTTGAATGGGCCGCCGATGGTTCGATGGTGTTCAAGGACGCGACATCCGCAATCGGGGAAACCAAGCCGACGTCCTGAGCAGGGCTAGCGCCGGTCGGTGCGCACATACAGACTCAGGCGGCTGCCTTCGCGGCGGTCCATGTCCTGTATCTGTTTCACCAGCAGTGCATCCAGGATGTAGTCGGACGCCAGCAGCAAGACTCCGTCGTGACCGAAGAAATCCCGCGTCAGCACCATGCCGGGGCGCAGGTCGGCGGCAAGCACCGCCTTTTCGGTCGCAATTTCCTGCGCCATGCTTCCCATCAGATCGAAGAAGGCATCCAGTACCTGTGGGTCGTAGCGCTTGCCGCGCGTCTTGGCCAGCATCGCCTGCGCTTCATCCTGACTCAGGCGCTTTTCGGTCAGGGTGCCGATTTGCAGGCCGTCATAGTCGTTGGCCACGCTCAGAATGCGCGCGCCGAGCGGAATGAAAGCGCCCAGCATCCCGTCCGGGAAGCCCTGGCCGTCGAAGCGTTCATGATGCGAGCGGATAATGCGCGCCACCTCCTTCAGTTCGGCCAATGGCATCAGCGCCGCTTCGCCGGAAACCGGGTGCCGGCGATAAATCCCCATCTCCTCGCCGTTCATCCTCGACACCGGACGGCCCAGCAGATTGTCGGAAAAACCGATTTTGCCGATATCGTGCAGCAGCGCGGCGACAAAAATATCCTGCTGCTCCTTGGCCGGAACCTCCATTTTGACGGCCAGCTTGCGCGCCAGATCGGCCACCCGCCGCGAGTGACCGACCATGGTCCCGCCACGCAGTTCCATGAGGCTGGAAAACACCTTGATCGAGACCAGGAAATTCTGCTTGAGCCTGTCGTTGGCCAGATTCAGAAAGCTGTTGACCTGCTGAATCTCTCCCGTGCGCTCGATTACTTTCTGTTCCAGGCCGGCATTGAGTTGCGTCAGCTCCTCGTTCTGCGCCTTGGTCAGGGCCAGCAGGCGGGCGTTCTCGTTGCGCAAACGGCTGCTTTCGAGAGCATCGCGAATGGTCAGCGTGAGCTGGTTGTCGTCCCAGGGCTTGGAAACATAGCGGTAAATCTCGCCGCGGTTGATCGCATCGATGGTCGAGCTGACATCCGCGTATCCCGTGAGCAGAATCCGCATGGTCGCCGGCCAGCGGTTGCGCACCTGCTCGAGAAACTGCGCGCCGCTCATTTCCGGCATGCGCATGTCGGAGATCACCAGATCGACCGCCTCGCGCTCGAGAATCTCGAGGCCTGCCTGGCCGCTTTCCGCCATAAAAATCTTGTAGCCCGCCGGTCGCAGCAGACGCCGCAGCGACGAAAGGATGCTCGGCTCGTCATCGACCAGCAACAGCGTGGCTGGTGTTTCAGTGGTGTCGTTCATGAGGCCTGGTCACAATCGCGAATTCTTCTCGCCCTGAGGAGGCTGCTAGATTAACCTGAAACGCGGCCTCCCGGCCATGATCGACCGGTGCTCGGGTCGGCAAGCTGAATGGCTGCTTTTTTTCCGTGTCCATCGTAGTATTGCGATTTCCCGCGTTCAACCATGACGAAGTCGCTGGCCGAGGTTCCTTTCTGGCAGTCCCTGCATACCCGCATTGTCCTGCTGGTGCTCGCGGGGGCGTTGCCGTCGTTGATCGGGCTGGGACTGGCGCAATACCACTACCACCAGCACGCCGCGCTAATGCAGGACCAACGTCTGCGAGCGGAGCTCGATCACTCGGTGGTACTGATCGAGGATATCAGCCAATCGGCCTACAAGCTGCTGGTAGCCTTGGCGCGGGGCATTGCCGCGCATCGTGCCGACGTCGCCGACTGCCAGACCGATGTGCAAGCCATCGCCGCAGGTTTTCCGCAATATGGCAATCTGGGTTTTGCCGATCCGCGGGGCCGCATTCTCTGCGCCTCGAAACCGGACATGGTCGGCTTCGATGTTTCCGACCGGCCCCACTTTCGCGAGGCGCTGACCGAACGGCGGCTGGCCGTCAGCGGTCTCACCACCATCCGCGGCGACGACCGCCCGCAAATCTCATTCGCCCTGCCGGTCGAAGACGGCGCGAATAAGCTTTTTGGCGTGGTCGGCGTCACGTTGAACATCGGCGATCTGGTGCAGTCGCTGCGAGAGCGCTCCTTGCCGGACGGCACGGTGTCCATGCTGCTCGACCGCCACGGCCAGTTGATCTTTCATAATCCCGCGATTCCCGAACTGGCGGGGACGCAGACTTTGTCGCCGCTGGTGCAAGCCATGCTGGCCGCGCCGCGCGGCATGCTTATGGCGCGGGGCATGGATGGCGTCGAACGCAGCTATGTCTTTGCCGCCGCCGGCGGTGCAAATGGGGACGCCCTGCATCTGGCTATCGGGGTGCCTCAGGAAACCCTCGTCGAGGGGTTGCTGCGGGAATACTGGAAAAGCCTGGCGGTCGGGTTCGGTGCGCTGCTGGCGGTCCTGGCGCTGGCCATCGTGGGGACGGAGATCGGCGTCATGCGCACGCTGCGCAGGCTGGTGACGGTCGCCGACCGCATCGCGGGCGGCGACCTTGACGCCCGTTCGGAAATGGCCGCGGCGCCCTGCGAACTGGGCCAGTTGGCGCGCGGTTTCGACGCCATGGCGTTCTCGCTGCGTGCCCGCGACGAAACCCTCAACAAGGTCCTTGAGAGGCTGGCGGGCGACGAGGCGCGGCTGGAATTCCTGCTCCACGAAAGTCCGGCGGCGATCTACACCGCGCGCGCGGAACCGGATTACGAAACGACCTACGTCAGCCCCAACATCACCGAACTGCTGGGCTACTCGCCGGAAAGTTTTACCGACAATGTGTCCTTATGGACCGACAACATTCATCCCGATGACCGCCAGCGCGCGCGGGACAATCTTGCCGAACTGTTTGCCACGGGGCGGGCGCGCACGGAATACCGCTTCCGTCATCGCGACGGCTCGTGGCGCTGGATTGCCGGCGAGTGCCGCCTGTCGCATGATGCCGCTGGCAAGCCGAAAGAGATCATCGGTTATCGTGTCGACGTCACTGCGGACAAGGCGAAGGAAGAAGCCATCGTCTTCCTCGGCAATCATGACGTGCTGACCGGCCTGCCCAACGAGGTATTGCTGGAAGACCGGCTGCTTCAGGCGCTGGGGTTGGCGCGGCGCACCGGCAACTCGGTGGCGCTGCTGGAGCTCAATCTCGACGGCTTCAGCCGGCTCAACCAGACGCTCGGCCATCGCGGCGCCGACCAGTTGCTGGTTGAACTGGCTCTGCGCCTGAAGAACTGCCTGCGCCAGACGGATACCGTGGCGCGACGCAGCGGCGACAATTTTGTCATCCTCATGCCGGAAGTGTCGGAAGTTCTGGATGTCGCCGTCGCGGTGCGCAAGGTGCTGGATGCCGCCGCCGAGCCGATCGACGTTTTCGGCAAGGAAGTGCGCATCACCGCCTGCGTCGGTATTGCGATGTTTCCCAGGGACGGTGACGACCGCGATACGCTGCTGGCCAATGCGGCCAGTGCCTTGGCGCGAGCCAAGAAGGAAGGCCGCGACCGTTTCCATTTCTACGTCGAAGCCATGAACCAGGGCGCGCTCGATCATCTGGAAATGGAGACGGCCCTGAGTCTCGCGCTGGAGAACAAGGAACTGCTGCTGCACTATCAACCGCGCGTGGATTTGCGCAGCGGTCGGATTGTCGCCGCCGAGGCGCTGGTGCGCTGGCAGCACAACGGCGAGCTGGTGCAGCCGGACAGTTTCATTCCGCTGGCCGAGGAAACCGGGCTGATCCAGTCGATAGGCGCGTGGGTGCTGGCCGAAGCCTGCCGCCAGCAGCGCGACTGGCTCGACCGGGGGATTCCGATCGTCACCGTTGGCGTCAATGTTTCGCAGCAACAGTTGCGCGTGCGCAGCGTAGAGGATGCCTTGCCCGCATTGTGCCGCAGGCATCTCGATGCCACGAGTCTGGAAACCCGGTGGCTGGAACTGGAACTGACCGAGAGCCTGCTGATGGAATCGCCCGAGCAGACCATCGAGCTGCTGCGCACGCTGCATGCCGCGGGCACCAAGCTGGCCATCGACGATTTCGGCACCGGCTATTCCAGTCTGGCCTATCTGACGCAATTGCCGGTGCAGTATCTGAAAATCGACCGTTCCTTTGTCAATGATGTGTGCACCGATCCGAACAGCGCCGCCGTGGCCCGGGCCATTATCGGACTGGCGCACAATCTGCACATGACGGTGATCGCCGAGGGCGTTGAAACCGGGGCTCAACTCAGTTTCCTGCGCAAGCTCGGCTGCGACGAAATGCAGGGCTTCTATTTCAGCAGACCCTTGCCGGCGGACCAGTTCGAGGCAATGCTGACGGCAGGCAACACCATTGCCGCCAGCGCCGAAGCCCCCAGTGAAACCCTGTTGCTGGTGGATGACGAGGCCGGCATTCTGAACTCGCTGAAGCGTTTGCTGCGGCGCGAGGGCTATCGCATCCTGACCACCACCGACCCGACCGAGGGACTCCAACTGCTGGCGACAAACGATGTCCAGGTCATCATCTCCGACCAGCGCATGCCGGAAATGAGCGGCACGGAGTTTCTCAGGCGGGTCAAGCAACTGCATCCCGATACCATTCGCATGGTGCTGTCCGGCTATACCGACCTGCAAAGCATCACCGATGCCATCAACAAGGGCGCCATCTGGCGTTTTCTGACCAAACCGTGGGACGACGAGACCCTGCGCAAACTGGTGCGCGAGGCTTTTCGGGAATACGATCTGCGGTACGGGAAAACCCGTGATCCCGAGTCGAGAGGGGCTTCGTCGGAATCATGAACGGCACTTCATCGATGGCCACCGACACATCCGCGAGACCGACATTGTTGCTGGTGGATGATGAAGAAGGCATCCTGTCGGCGCTCAAGCGCCTGCTGCGGCGCGAGGTTTACCAGGTTCTGACCGCCAATGGCGGCCAGGCCGGGCTGGATGAACTGGCGCGCAGCCGAGTCGATGTCATCGTCTCCGACCAGCGCATGCCGGGCATGAGCGGCGTCGAATTTCTGCGCCGGGCCAAGGAGCTCTATCCGGACACGGTGCGCATCGTGCTCTCGGGCTATGCCGACCTGCAAAGCATTACCGATGCCATCAACGAAGGCGCGATCTACAAGTTTCTCGCCAAGCCCTGGGACGATGACATACTCAAGGCCGAAATCGAGGAAGCCTTTCGCCGCAAGGCGCTGCGCGACGAGAGCAAACGCCTGAGCCAGCAGGTGGAGACGGCCAACGCCGAACTGACCCGGGTGAACGCCCGCTTGCAGGAGGCGCTGACGGTGCAGCGGCAGCGCGCGGAATTCGGCGAGACTGCGCTGACGGCGGTACAGGAAATCGTGAACTGTCTGCCGACGCCGCTGCTCGGCGTCGACACCGACGGCCTGGTGGTATTTGCCAATGCGGCGGCCACCCGATGTTTCGCGCGGCGCCCGTTGTTGGGTGCTTTTGTCGCCGAGGCATTGCCGCCCGCGGCGGCGGAACTGGTGGCGCAGGGGCGCGGCGAGATCGGGATGTCGATTGACGACCGCAGCTATCGGGTAAGCTGTCACGCCGTCGATTCGATCCTGCGGCAGCGTGGCTATTTGCTGATATTCGTGTCGGACCAGACATCATGAACACTGAAGACTCCGCGCCTTTGCGCGACGAGGCCGAACTGAATGCCGCCCGCGACGCGCTGCGCCAGCGCCTCGCGCACCTGTTTCGCAAGTGCGACCTGCAAGGCGGCGATAGCGTGGCGCAAATGCTGTTCAAGGCGGTGCTGGGCTATCGCCTGGAGGCATTGCGATGAAGCCGCCCAGCCTGGAACGGATCATCGGCGACTTGCGCACCCTGCCTTCGCTGCCGACGGTGGTGATGGAACTGCTGCAAACCATGGGCGACGAGAATGTCAGTATCGACCGGCTGGCGCGCGGCATCGGCAACGATCAGGCACTGGCGGCGCGCACCCTGCGGGTGGCCAATTCGCCGTTCTACGGCATGCAGGGAAATATCGACACGATTGCCGAGGCCATCACGGTGCTGGGTTTCGTCAATGTCCGCTCGCTGGTAACTGCGGCGGGAATTGCTGCGGCGTGGCCGGCAAGCGAAGCCGCTGGCTTGAAACCAGGGGATTTTTGGCGCCACTCCCTCAGCGCGGCGTCCTGTGCCGCGACGCTGGCGCCCCATGCCAAACTGCCGGCGGACCGGCTGTTTCTGGCAGGGTTGCTGCACGACATCGGTCGCCTGGTGCTTGTTGCCACGCATCCAGCGGTGTTTGCCGAAATTCTGCGGCGACGCAAACAGGAAGACTGCCTGCCGATCGATGCCGAGCGCGCGGTGCTCGGGTTTGGCCACGCCCGGATCGGCGGCGCGCTGTGCCGCCACTGGCGCATACCGGAGTCGATTGCCGACGCGGTGGAACGGCACCATCGGGTAAATCCCGGCGCGCCTAGGGCCCCGGCCGACATGGCCGATGTCGTTCATGTCGCCGATGTGCTGGCGCATGCGCTCGATCCGACGGACGACCCGGATGCCATGGTGCCGCCGCCCGACGCTGCCGCGTGGCAGCGTCTCGGTCTGGACGAAAAGAAGCTGCGCACGGTGCTGGAACAGGCCGAGCGCCATTTCAACGGTTTTGCCAACATATTGCCTTGACCATGACCGATCAGCCTGAACTTGCGGCGAGTGTCGCGTTTTCCCGACCGCAGTTGGCGGCGCTGATCGAAGCGCTGCCCGCCGGCATTTACTGCCATGACGGAGAACAACTGGTACTGGTCAATCAGACGATGTGCGAGTTGACCGGCTATTCGCGGCAACAGTTGCTCGGCATGAAGTTCTGGGAACTGTTTCCGCCACGGATGCGCGACATGATGAAGGAGCGCGGCCAGTCGCGCCTTCAGGGCGCGATCGCGCCCACCCGCGACGAAGTGGCCCTGCTCACGGCGCAAGGGGAGGAACGCTGGGCGGACATGATTGCCACGCGGCTCTCCGTGGACAACCGGGCGATCGTCCTCGCCGGCTATCTTGACACCACCGCGCGCAAGCGCGCGGAAACCCGGCAGCAGCAAGCGCAGCAGGTGCTGGCACAGATCATCGACAGCAGCTTCGTGCCCACCTTCGTCATCGACGACCGGCATCTGATCACGCAGTGGAACAAGGCCTGCGAAGCGCTTTTTGGCATCAAGGCCGACACCATGGTGGGTACCCGCAGGCATCGGGAGGTGTTCTACGGCATGGAGCGGAGCACCATGGCCGACCTGATTGTCGATGGCGGCGAGGAAAAACTCATCCTGCAAACCTATCGCAGCAAGCGCCTGACCCGTTCGCAATTCATTCCGGGCGCCTACGAGGCGGAGGATTTCTTTTCTCATCTGGGTGAAGGCGGCCTGACACTGAATTTTTTCGCCGCGCCGCTGACCGATACCGAAGGCCGACTGATCGGCGCGGTGGAGACGCTGATGGATGTCACCGACCAGCGGCGCACCGAAACGGAGTTCATACATTCCCGGAAAGCGCTGGAGCAACTGGCGGCGACCCGTGGCGAGCAGTTGCGCGAGGCGACGCGCGAACTGGAGCAGGATATCGCGCGCCGCGAGAAGGCCGAGGCCGAGCTCACGCAGCGCTTCAATCAATTGTCGGAACTGAATGCCGAGCTGAAGCAGGCCCAGGAACAACTGGTGCAATCGGAGAAGCTGGCGTCGATCGGCCAACTGGCGGCCGGCGTGGCGCACGAAATCAACAACCCGATCGGTTTTGTGCAATCCAATCTGGGTTCGCTGGAACGCTACTTCGGGCAGATCATGGAGTTGCTGGATGGCTACCAGGAAGGCGAGACCCTGCTTGGCGCGCAGGGCGAACACTGCGAGGGCGTCGGAGCCTGGCTGAAGCGGATGACCCGGCTCAGGAATGACGCCGAGCTGGACTTCCTGAAGGAAGACATACCGGATCTGTTGAAGGAATCCAGAGACGGCATTGTCCGGGTCAAGAAGATCGTGGCCGACCTCAAGGATTTCTCCCGCGTCGACATCAAGAACGAATGGGAATGGGCCGACCTGCGGGCGGGGCTGGATTCGACCCTCAACGTGGTCAGCAACGAGCTCAAATATCGCGCCGACGTGGTGAAGGAGTATGGCGATCTGCCGAAGATCAGATGTCTGCCGTCGCAACTCAACCAGGTGTTCATGAACCTGCTGGTGAATGCGGCGCAGGCGACGCCGGAGGGCCGGCATGGCACCATCACGATACGCTGTGGAACCGATGCGGATGGCGTCTGGGTCGAGGTGGCCGACACCGGCGCGGGAATTCCGGAGGAAAACCTGAAGCGCATCTTCGACCCTTTCTTCACCACCAAGCCGATCGGCAAGGGCACCGGGCTGGGTTTGTCGCTGTCCTACGGCATCGTGCAGAAACACGGCGGGCGGATCGAGGTCAGGAGCGAAGTCGGGGTCGGCACCACCTTCCGCATTTCGCTGCCCATCGAGCCGCCGGAGGCGAATGGCGCGGCATCGTGAATCGAACGGCTGTTCCGTGGTGTTGAACGATCCGTATCGCCGTACCGCCAGCGCCGACTCTTCAAAAATGGCTGACGGTTTGTTCGACCCGTTCCGGAACTGGTACGAGCAGCGCCACGACTACGCGCGGGACTGGCAGGCGCGCAGCGGCGGTCAGGTGGTGGCGACGATGTGCACCTATACCGCCGAGGAACTGCTGATCGCCGCCGGCATGCTGCCGGTGCGGGTGCTCGGCGCGCACGAACCGCAGAACGTCACCGAGCCGCACATCTTCGGCATGTTCTGCCCGTTCTGCCGCGATTCCCTGGCGCAGGGCCTGCTTGGTCGTTACGATTACTGCGAGGGCGTGACCCTGACCCAGTCCTGCATCCAGTACCGGCAGACCTTCAGTTCCTGGCGCGGCAATGTGCCCGGCGTGAAATGGGACTACTACGTGCCGATGCCGAACAACGTGCAGTCGCCGCACGCGCGCCAGGCGCATCATGCCGAGCTTCAGTCCTTCCGGACTTTCTTGCAGGCGCAGACCGGCAGGGAACTCACCGATGCGATGCTCAGGGACGCACTCGCCGTGGTCGATGAAAACCGTCGCTTGTTGCGCCGGTTGTTCGAATATCGCAAGGCGGCCAATCCCCAGGTCACGGGCGTCGAGGCGCTGTATGCCTCGATCACCGCGCAGTTCGTGGACAAGCGCGAGCACAACGAGCAGTTGAAGAAAGTCCTGGCCGCGCTGCCTGCGCGCCGGTTGAACCGTGCCGAAGGCGTTCGCTTCATGACCATCGGTTCGGAAAACGACGACATCGCCTTCATGCAGATGGTCGAGTCGGTTGGCGCCACCATCGTCATCGACGATCAGTGTTCCGGCACGCGTTACTTCTGGAATGAGTCAAAGCCCGAGAGTGACGTCATCAAGGCCATCGCCGACCGCTATTGCGACCGCCCGGCCTGTCCGACCAAGGACTACCCCAACCACACGCGCTTCGATCACGTGCTCGGTCTGGCCAGGGAGTTCAACGTCGGCGCCGCGATATTCCTGCAACAGAAGTTTTGCGATCCGCACGAGGGCGACTATCCGGACCTGAAACGCCATCTTGAGGACAACGGCATCCCGACGCTGTTCCTGGAATTCGACATCACCAATCCCATCGGCCCCTTCCGCACCCGTATCGAGGCATTCCTCGAAACGCTGAGCGACGAAGACCTGTTCTGAGCCGGCGGCGGACCATGATGAGCGCACGGAACAACTATCCGACCGAACCGCTGAAGCTGTGGGGCAAGGCGAAACAACTGCGCGAGCAGTACTACGCCAACTACGCCAAGGCCAGGGACAACGGCGGCCTGCGCTGGTCCGGTTCGGCCTGGGCGCTCGATGCGCTGCCGGCGGGGCTTGGCGACGATGTCTTTTCGCTGACCGGCGAGCCTTATGCGGCGTCCATCGCGCACGACCGAAAGTTCGCCAGGGAGTGCATGGACGCGGCAGAGTCGGTCGGCTTCGCCCGCGACTTGTGCTCCTACATGCGCATCTACTGGGGCAGCGTGCAGCTCGACAGGTTTTTGTTCGGCGGCAAATTCCCCTCGCCGGATTTCATTTTCCAGACGCAGATCTGCTGCTCGCATTCCAAGTGGTACCAGCATGTCGCCGGGGAAGAGAAAGTGCCGCAGTTCTATCTGGATGTCGGCGTCGGTCCCTACCATGAGCTGAACGCGGCGCGGCTCGACTACGTCACCAATCAATTGCACGACGGCATCGAGTTCCTGGAGAAATCCACGGGCCGCACCTTCGACGACGAGAAGTTCATCAAGGCGGTGAAGAACGAAATGCGCTCGACCAGCCGCTGGGCGGACATCTGCGCCCTGAACAAGGTCAGGCCGGCGCCGCTCGACGAAAAGACCATGTATTCGCTCTACGTGCTGGCCACCCTGTCGAAATCCTCGCAGTGGTGCGCCGACTTCTACGACGAACTCCATGACGAAGTGAAGGATCGTGTCGCGCGCGGCATCGCCGCCGTGTCCAACGAGACTTGCCGCATCATCTCCGACACCCAGCCGCCCTGGTCCTTCCTCAAGATGTTCCGCTACCTCGAAAGCTATGGCGCGGTGTCGGTCGGCTCGCTGTACACCTTCGCCTTGCAAGGCATCTGGGAAGACCAGCCGGACGGCAGTTGGGGCGGGCGTTCGCTGCCGTGGGAAAATGGCGTCGAAATGAACGACCGCGACACGGTGCTGCGCCTGTATGCCGACTGGAACCTGTCGAAGCCGCAGTGGCAGCACTTCTTCGATCCGCGCCTGAAAACCGCGATGATGTTGCGCATCGTCAGGGAGTGGCAAGTCGATGGCGTCATGCTGCACCTGAATCGCGGCTGCGAAGGACTCAGCCTGGGCATCATGGAAAACCGCCTGGGCATCGCCAAAGCCGGCGTGCCGGTGATGAGCTTCGAGGGCAACATGGGCGACGAGCGCGAATTCGACGAAGGGCGCGTTCGGGCGCAAGTCGACGCCTTCATGGAACAGCTTGGCTTGCGTCGCCAGGCTGCGTAACGGATTTATGAGAACACACGAAATGATTACCGCCGGAATCGATATGGGCATGCGCAGCGTCAAGGTGCTGTTGCTGGAGAAAGTCGGCGCTGGTGATACGGCGGCGTCGAAGTACGGCATCAGGCAACTGCACATCATGCTGCCGGGCGAGCTGGATCAGGACCAGGCTGCGGACCAGGCCTATGACGAGGCTTTGGCCGCCGCCGGTTTGCAGCGCGAGGACGTGACGGCGGTGTTCGCCACCGGCGCCGGTCGCAAGCAAGTTGGCTTTGCCGCCGAAGGCATCACCGAGATGACCGCCGGCGCCCGCGGTGCGGTGTATCTGTGCCCGCAGGCGCGCACCGTGGTCGACGTCGGCGCCGAGGAGGGGCGCGGCATGAAGACCGATGCCACGGGGCGCGTGGTCGATTTCGCCAGCAACGAGAAATGCGCGGCGGGTGTCGGCTCCTTCGCCGAAGCGATGGCGCGGGCGCTGCAAATGACGCTGCGGGAATTCGGCGAGGCCGCTCTCAAGTCCGACCGGTCCATTCCCATGAACGCCCAGTGCGCGGTGTTCGCCGAGTCCGAGGTGGTGTCGCTGATTCACTCGGGGACGCCGAAGAACGACATCGCCAGGGCCGTGCTCGATGCCGTCGCCAGCCGCATCTGCGCCATGGTGCGCCGCGTCGGCATCGAAAGCGAGGTGGCGCTGATCGGCGGCATGGCGCGCAACGCCGGCTTCGTCCAGTCGCTGAAGGCAGCAATGGGCGTCGACACGATTTCCCTGACCGACATGCCGGAGCATGTCGGCGCACTGGGCTGTGCCTTGCTCGCCGCCGAGCGTCGGTGCTGAGTTCATGCGCAGCATGAGCGAGCATATGAATGCGGACATGACCGCCCCGACCATCCCGGAGAAGAGGGAATTCTGGCGTTGGCAGGAGAACGTCTGGGTCGATGAAAGCCGGGACTGGAAGAGCGCCGGGATCGTCACCTGCGGCATTGATGTCGGCTCGGTGTCGTCGCAGGCCGTACTGATGGTCGACGGCGAACTCTACGGTTTCAACAGCATGCGCACCGGCAACAATTCGCCGGATTCGGCCACCCACGCGCTGGCCGGCGTGATGGAAAAGTGCGGCATGAAACTGGAGGACATTCACTATGTCGTCGGCACCGGCTACGGTCGCGTCAATGTGCCCTTCGCGCACCGGGCTCTCACCGAGATCGCCTGCCATGCACGCGGCGCCAACTACATGGGCGGCAGCAGCGTGCGCACCATTCTCGATATGGGCGGCCAGGACTGCAAGGCGATTCGCTGCGATGAGCGGGGCAAGGTCACTCGCTTCCTGATGAACGACAAGTGCGCCGCCGGCACCGGTCGCGGCATGGAGGTGATCGCCGACCTGATGCAGATTCCGATTGCCGAACTCGGTCCGCGTTCCTTCGATGTCGATGTCGAACCGGCGGCGGTGTCGTCGGTCTGCGTGGTGTTCGCCAAGTCCGAGGCGCTGGGTTTGCTCAAGGCCGGCTACACCAAGAACAAGGTGATCGCCGCCTATTGCCAGGCCATGGCCGAGCGCGTGGTGTCCTTGCTGGAGCGGGTCGGCGTCGAGGAGGACTTCTTCATCACCGGCGGCATCGCCAAGAATCCCGGCATCGTCAGGCGCATCGAGAAGCTGCTTGGCATCAAGGCGATGGAGAGCCGGGTGGATAGCCAGATCGCCGGGGCGCTCGGCGCCGCGCTGTTCGCTTACACGCTGATGTCGAAGAAAGCCGCCTGACCGGGGAAATGCATGATCGCCAATTACGGTTACAAGGATGGTTCGGGTGAGTACTACATCAGCATCGACACCGACCAGTGCATCTCGTGTTCCGCCGCGCGCGCCTGCCTGACGGCGTGTCCGCAGCGGATGTTCGAGATCATCAGCGATGACTACGACGACGAGGTGGCCCGGATCCGGCAGGCGAACTGCCGCACCCTGGCCTATGACTGCGTGGAGTGCAAGCCCGCCGCCGGCTACGGCAGCCTGCCGTGCGTTGCGGCCTGCACGCCGGGCGCGGTGAAGCATTCATGGTGAGCGGGGCAACCGTGATTCCTGAATTCATCGATACGTGGCAAATGACCGAACCGGGCAGGCTGCGCCGGACTCGCATCCCGACGCCCGCGCTGGCCGAGGGCGAGGCGCTGGTGCGGATCAGCGGCTGCGGGGTGTGTCGTACCGATCTATCGTATTTCTACGCCGGGGTGCCGACCGTACAGAAGCCGCCCTTGACGCTCGGGCATGAGATTTCCGGCGTGGCGATCGCCGGCGATGCGCGGGTGCTCGGCAAGGAAGTCATCGTTCCGGCGGTGCTGCCGTGCCGGCGCTGCGAGCTGTGCGCAACGGGTCGCGGCAACCGCTGCCTCGCGCAGAAGATGCCGGGCAATTCGATGGGCATTTACGGCGGTTTCTCCAGCCATATTCCGGTGCCGGCTGCGGATCTGTGCATCGTGAACAATCGCGGCGGGATTCCGCTGGAGCATCTTGCGGTGGTGGCGGATGCCGTGACCACGCCCTATCAGGCGGCGAGGCGGGCGAGGTTGCAGGCCGGCGATCGCGTCATCGTCATCGGCGCCGCCGGCGGTGTCGGCGGTTTCATGACCCAGGTGGCCAGGGGCATGGGCGCCGCCGCCGTGATCGGCATCGACATCAATGCCGAAAAGCTCGAATTCATGAAGGGCCACGGCGCCGACTTCACCATCGATCCCACGGCGAAAAGCGCCAGGGACGTCAAGGAGTTGTTCAAGGGCTTCTGCAAGGAGCGCGGCCTGCCCGCCAACCATGGCTGGAAAATCTTCGAGGTGACCGGCAGCAAGGCGGGCCAGGAACTGGCGCTCTCCTTGCTGTCCTTCGCCGGCATGCTGGTGGTGGTGGGTTATGGCACTGACGAGACTTCATGGATGCTGTCCCGCCTGATGGCCTTCGACGCCGAATTGATCGGCACCTGGGGCTGCCTGCCCGAGTACTATCCCGAAGTATTGGCGATGTGCATCGATGGCCGGATCGCGCTCGAAGCTTTCGTCGAGACGCGGCCCATGAGCCGGATCGAGCAGGTCTTCGACGAAGCGCATCATGGGAAATTGAAGCGGCGCGTGATACTGACACCGGATTTCTGAACCCAGCTTACGACCTACGGAATTCAATCAGGAGCAATAACATGTCATTGGAATGGCTGCGCAGGGACCACGAGCTCAAGGATCACCGGCTTTTCGACGACAGCCACTTCGGCACCGCTTCGGCCACCAATCCGCCGGGCGTGATCTACGAGGAGCGCCCGGTGCTGGACGCCAAGGGCGCCGCAGTGGACGGCCTGTTCTCCGCCTGGATCTGGTTGAACAATCCGGCGCAGCACAACTCCTTCACCACCGGGATGGTCAAGGGCGTCATCGCCGGCATGCAGCGCGCATCGAGCGACCGCAAGATCGTCGCTGCGGTGTTGACGGCGGTGGGCGACAAGGCCTTCTGTACCGGCGGCAACACGGCTGAATATGCCGCCTACTACTCGAAACGTCCCAACGAGTATGGCGAATACATCGACCTGTTCAATGCCATGGTGGATGGCATCCTCAACTGCAAGAAGCCGGTCATCTGCCGCGTCAACGGCATGCGCATTGCCGGCGGACAGGAACTCGGCATGGCCGCCGACATTACCGTGTCATCCGATCTGGCGATTTACGGCCAGGCCGGCCCGAAGCACGGCTCGGCGCCGGTCGGCGGTTCGACCGACTTTTTGCCGTGGTTCCTGTCGATGGAAGACGCGATGTACAACTGCATTTCCTGCGAGCCGTGGAGCGCCTACAAGATGAAGTCCAAGGGCCTCGTCACCAAGGTGGTGCCGGTGTTGAAGAAGGATGGCGAATGGGTGCGGAATCCGCTGGTGCGCACCGATACCTTCGTCGACGATGGCGAAATCGTCTATGGCGAGTCCGTGGCCGACGACAGGCTCGTTGCGGCGAAGGCGCTGATGGCGGAGTGCAAGACCGATTTCGAGCTGCTCGATGCCGAAGTCAATCGCCTGGTCTGGAAGTTCACCAACCTGTTTCCCAATTGCCTGATCAATTCCATCGACGGCATTCGCGGCAAGAAGAAATTCTTCTGGGACCAGATGAAGCTGCCGAACCGCCACTGGCTCGCCGCCAACATGAATCACGAAGCCTGGCTGGGTTTCAACGCTTTCGATGCGAGGAAGGCTACCGGCAAGGACGTCATCGATTTCGTCAAGTTCCGCCAACTGGTGGCCGCAGGCGCGTTGTTCGACGAGTCGTTCGCCGAGCAGGTGCTGGCCAGGCCGAAGGGTTGATGGCATGAGCAGCCAATCGGGATTCAACTGGGAAGATCCGTTGCTGCTGGAGCAGCAGTTGAGCGACGAGGAGCGCATGGTGCGCGATACCGCTGCGGCGTATGCGCGGGACAAGCTGGCGCCACGCGTGCTTGAAGCCTTCCGTCACGAAAAGACCGACCCGTCGATTTTTCGCGAAATGGGCGAACTTGGCCTGCTTGGCTCGACCCTCCCCGAGGAATACGGTGGCGCGGGCCTGAACCACGTTTGCTACGGCCTGGCGGCGCGCGAAGTGGAACGGGTCGATTCGGGTTATCGCTCGATGATGAGCGTGCAAAGCTCGCTGGTGATGCTGCCGATTCATGAATTCGGCAACGAGGCGACCCGGCGCAAATATCTGCCCAAACTGGCCACCGGCGAGTTGATCGGCTGCTTCGGCCTGACCGAGCCGGACCACGGCTCGGACCCCGGCAGCATGGCCGCCCGCGCCCGCGCGGTCGACGGCGGTTACAGTATTTCCGGATCGAAAATGTGGATCACCAACAGCCCGATTGCCGATGTGTTCGTGGTCTGGGCCAAGGACGACGGCGGCCAGATTCGCGGCTTCGTCCTCGAAAAAGGCTGGCAGGGACTGACTGCTCCGGCGATTCACGGCAAGGTAGGTTTGCGCACCTCGATCACCGGCGAGATCGTCATGGATGAGGTCTTCTGTCCCGAAGAGAATGCCTTTCCCGAGGTGCGCGGCCTCAAGGGGCCGTTCACCTGCCTCGATTCGGCGCGTTACGGCATCGCCTGGGGTGCGCTGGGCGCCGCCGAATACTGCTGGCACGCGGCGCGTCAATACACCCTGGATCGCAAGCAGTTCGGTCGGCCGCTGGCCGCCAATCAACTGATTCAGGTGAAACTGGCCAACATGCAGACCGAGATTGCACTCGGCTTGCAAGGCTGCCTGCGCCTGGGGCGGATGAAGGACGAAGGCACGGCGGCGGTCGAGATCACCTCGATCATGAAGCGCAACTCCTGCGGCAAGTCGCTGGAGATTGCCCGCATGGCGCGCGACATGCTCGGTGGCAATGGCATTTCCGACGAGTTCGGCGTAATCCGCCATGTGGTCAATCTGGAAGTGGTCAACACCTACGAGGGAACACACGACATCCACGCCCTGATCCTCGGCCGCGCCCAGACGGGGATTCAGGCTTTCTGTTAGAAGTCGGCGCTGGCGGTACGGCGGCCTGGGTTGCCCGCGCTGCTTGAAATCACCCCGGCAATCCCCATGTTGTGCCCAATGACAATTTCTTGAGGGCTTCCGCCATGCGCATCGACAAATTCACGACCCGCTTGCAACAGGCTGTTTCCGACGCACAGAGTCTGGCGGTGGGCAACGACCAGCAGTTCATCGAGCCGCAGCACCTGTTGCTGGCGCTGCTCAATCAGGAGGATGGCGGCACGGCCTCCTTGCTGGCGCGCGCCGGGGTCAATGTCGGCGGACTGAAAGCCGCCCTGGGCAAGGCCATGGAGCGTCTGCCCAAGGTCGAGGGCCACGGCGGCGAGGTCAGCATCGGTCGCGACCTGTCCAACCTGCTCAACGTCACCGACAAGGAAGCGCAGAAGGCCGGCGACCAGTTCATCGCCTCCGAGATGTTCCTGCTGGCGCTGACCCAGGACAAGGGCGAAACGGGGCGGCTGCTCAAGGAAGCCGGGCTGAATCGCAAGGCGCTGGAAGATGCGGTGAAGGCTGTGCGCGGCGGCGAGAACGTCGGCTCGCAGGATGCCGAGGGGCAGCGCGAGGCGCTCAACAAATATTGTCTCGATCTCACCGAGCGCGCCCGGCTGGGCAAGCTCGACCCGGTGATCGGGCGCGACGACGAGATTCGCCGCGCCATCCAGATTCTGCAACGGCGCACCAAGAACAACCCGGTGCTGATCGGCGAACCCGGCGTCGGCAAGACCGCCATCGTCGAAGGCCTGGCGCAGCGCATCGTCAATGGCGAGGTGCCCGAAACGCTGAAGGGCAAGCGCGTGCTGGTGCTCGACATGGCGGGCCTGCTGGCCGGCGCCAAGTACCGTGGCGAGTTCGAGGAGCGCCTCAAGGCGGTGCTCAAGGAAGTGGCGCAGGATGAAGGCCGCATCATATTGTTCATCGACGAGTTGCACACCATGGTCGGCGCCGGCAAGGCCGAAGGCGCCATCGATGCCGGCAACATGCTGAAGCCGGCGCTGGCGCGCGGCGAACTGCACTGCATCGGCGCCACCACGCTCAACGAATATCGCAAATACATCGAGAAGGACGCGGCCCTCGAACGGCGTTTCCAGAAGGTGCAGGTGGATGAGCCGTCGGTCGAGGCGACCATTGCCATCCTGCGCGGCTTGCAGGAGAAATACGAACTGCATCACGGCGTGGACATCACCGATCCGGCCATCGTCGCCGCCGCCGAACTCTCGCACCGCTACATCACCGACCGCTTCCTGCCGGACAAGGCCATCGACCTGATCGACGAGGCGGCGGCGAAGATCAAAATGGAAATCGACTCCAAGCCGGAAGTCATGGACAAGCTCGACCGCCGCCTGATCCAGTTGAAGATCGAGAGCGAAGCGGTGAAGAAGGAGAAGGACGAGGCGTCGCAGAAGCGCCTGGTGCTGATCAAGGACGAGATCGCCAAGCTGGAGCGCGAGCTGGCCAACCTCGACGAGATCTGGCGCGCGGAAAAGGCCCAGGTGCAGGGCTCGGCGCATATCAAGGAAGAGATCGACAAGATTCGCGTGCAGATGGCCGAGTTGCAGCGCAAGGGGGCGTTCGACAAGCTCGCCGAGCTGCAATACGGCACGCTGCCCAAGCTCGAAGCGCAGTTGAAGGCGGCGGATTTGGCCTCGTCAAAAGTCGGCGCTGGTGACACGGCGAAACACCGGCTGTTGCGCACCCAGGTCGGCGCCGAAGAGATCGCCGAGGTCGTCTCGCGCGCCACCGGCATCCCGGTCAGCAAGATGATGCAGGGCGAACGCGACAAGCTGCTGAAGATGGAAGACAAGCTGCACGCCCGCGTGGTGGGGCAGGACGAGGCGGTGCGGCTGGTGGCCGACGCCATCCGCCGCTCGCGTGCCGGCCTGTCGGAAGAGAACCGGCCCTACGGTTCCTTCCTCTTCCTCGGCCCGACGGGCGTCGGCAAGACCGAGCTGTGCAAGGCCCTGGCTGAATTCCTGTTCGACGCCGAGGATCACCTGATCCGCATCGACATGAGCGAGTTCATGGAGAAGCATTCCGTGGCGCGACTGATTGGCGCGCCGCCGGGCTATGTCGGCTACGAGGAAGGCGGCCACCTGACCGAACAGGTGCGCCGGAAACCGTACTCGGTGATCCTCTTCGACGAAGTGGAAAAGGCCCACCCGGATGTGTTCAATGTTCTCTTGCAGGTGCTCGACGATGGGCGCATGACCGACGGTCAGGGGCGCACCGTGGACTTCAAGAACACCGTCATCGTCATGACCTCCAACCTGGGCAGCCAGATGATCCAGAGCATGTCGGGCGACGATTACCAGGTCATCAAGCTGGCGGTGATGGGCGAGGTCAAGACGCATTTCCGCCCCGAGTTCGTGAACCGCATCGACGAGATCGTGGTGTTCCACGCCCTGGACGAAAAGCACATCGCCGGCATCGCCCGCATCCAGTTGCGCTATCTGGAAAAGCGCATGGCGAAACTCGACATGGGATTGGAGGTGTCGGACGCGGCGCTGGCACTGCTGGCCGAAGCCGGCTTCGATCCGGTGTTCGGTGCGCGGCCCTTGAAGCGGGCGATTCAGGAGCGCATCGAGAACCCGCTGTCGAAGTTGATTCTCGACGGCACATTCGGCCCGAAGGATCGCGTCAAGGTCGAGGCAGACAAGGGGCAGCTCAGCTTCAAAAAGGCTTGAAAACGCCGGGGCTCTGGCGTAGTATAACAACCGTTATAACTGCGTCGGAGCCTGCCATGCACATCCTCAAACTCACCCAGATCGGCAATTCGGTGGGCGTCATCCTGCCCAAGGAGGTGCTCGCCAACCTGAAGCTGGAGAAGGGCGAATCGATCTTTCTGACCGAAACGCCCGAGGGCTATGTGGTCACCCCGTATGACCCGGCTCTCGAGGAACAGATGACAGCCGGTCGCGACTTCATGCGCGAGTTTCGTGACACCTTTCACGCCCTCGCCAAATGAGCTTGCGCTGGATAGACAAGCATGCGTTATTGCTGCTGCATGGCGAGAGCGTAGCCGACCATGGCGGCTCTGCGGGAATGCGCGATGAAGGTTTGCTCGATTCCGCGCTGGCGCGTGCGCAAAATCTGGCTGCCTATGGCGAACCGGATGTAGCGGCCTTGGCGTCCGCCTATGGTTTCGGAATTTCCCAGAACCATCCTTTTGTCGACGGCAACAAGCGGGCGGCATTTCTCTCCGTCGGTTTATTCCTCGCCTTAAACGGCTATCGTCTCGCTGTGACACAAGTGGAAGCCACTGTCGCGATGCTCGCCCTCGCCGCTGGCGAACTCGACGAGGCCGAGTTCGCCGCCTGGTTGCGCGCGCATCTGGTGGCGCGGAGGCGGTGACGCTGAACCAGACTGCGCGTTGAAGCGCCGGTCGGCGATCAGCGCCGCCGGCTCACGCCGCCGCACCACCAGCGCCGACTATTGTCGCGAGCGACAGAGAAACCCGTTGGGCTCCGGACGACTCACTTGCCGGCCCAGACCTCCGCCACCCGCGCGTCGCGACCGCAATTCCTGCGGTAGAAGTTGTAGCGGATCGGATTTTTCTTGTAGTAGTCCTGATGGTAGGTCTCGGCCAGCCAGAAGCTTGTCGCCGGCGCCAGTTCGGTGTGGATGGTCTTGAACTTGCCGCTCTTGATCAGGGCGTCGCGGCTGGCCTCGACCACTTTGCGCTCGGCGTCGTTCTGCCAGTATATGCCGCTGCGATATTGCGTGCCAATGTCGCAGAACTGGCGATCCTTGACCGTGGGGTCGATATGCCGCCAGAAATACTCGACCAGTTGCGCATAGCTGACTTTTTTCGGGTCGTAGATCACCCTTGCCGCCTCGGTGTGCCCGGTGCCGCCCGAGCTGACCTGCTCGTAGCTCGGGTTGGGCTTCTTGCCGGCGGTATAGCCCGATTCCACTTCGATGACGCCAGGAAGTTTTTCAAAGTCGCTTTCAACGCACCAGAAACAGCCGCCGGCGAAAATTGCGGTGGCGCCGCCGGCAGGGACGACCGCCGGGGTGGCCGGCGCTTCGGCATGGGCGGAGGTTGCCAGAAAGGCGCTGACAGCGAGAGCCTTCTTCAGGAACGAGTTCATGTCCGCAGCGCCGGCAAGGTCTCACCCTTCACAACAAACTTCAAGGCCACCCCATTATTGCAGTAGCGCTTGCCTGTGGGTTGAGGACCATCGTTGAAGACGTGACCCTGATGCCCGCCGCAACGCGAACAGTGATACTCGGTGCGCGGAAAAACCAGCTTGAAATCCGTCGAGGTGCCGATTCCTCCCGCCAGCGGTTGCCAGAAGCTGGGCCAGCCGGTGCCGCTTTCGTACTTGTGGGCGCTGTCGAACAGCGGCTGGTTGCATGCGGCGCAGATAAAGGTGCCGGCGCGCTTTTCCGCATTCAGCGCGCTGCTGCCGGCCGGCTCCGTGCCTGCTTCAAAAAGCACCCGGTAGGCGTCCGTTGCCAGCAGGCGTTTCCATTCCTGCATGCTCTTGGTCAGGGGGAAGGCGCTGGCGGCGCCGACCGAGCCCATGGTTACCATGGGTAGCGAGGCCGTGGCCGCCCAGCCGAAAATGCCAGAAATCCAGTTGCGACGGTTCATGATGATCTCCTTGTCTTGACACCGACGTCACATGAATGGCGGCGTCGGCCTGATTGAGCCCATGGCGCCTGACTTTGTCGGCATGGACATCCCTCACAAAACGATTGCGTTTCCCAATATTAGTCATCATGAGTCAAAATGCGTTCCATCCGATTGAGAAGCGAGTCATGGAACTGGACCGTCAAGGCGAGTTGAACGCACTGTGTACCGCTTGCCGGCGCTTCGGCAGCGCCAGCGCACAATGAATTCATCCTCGGCGAAGCTTGAATCCACCAACCGGTGTCCGCAATGCGGCGCGCAGTTCCGCTGCGGCATGGAAGGCGGCGACACGGTGTGCTGGTGTGCAAGCTTGCCGGCCTTGCTGCCGCTTCCGGCGCAATCCGCTTCAGGATCGGCGGCGGCGGACTGTCTCTGTCCGGCCTGCCTGAAGGCACGGCTGTTGTCCATGCCTGCCCCACTCGAATCCGCAGCCTCGCACGATGGCAGTGATGCTCCCTGATTTCATTTCACGCATTCCGATCAAGGATATTTGTTAGCATTGCACAGTTCGCCAAAAAGCAAGAAGAATCGACGCAAGTAACCTTCATGAAACTCAAAGACAAAATCCTGATGTTCTCTGTCAGTGTCACGATCGTACTGGTCGTGGCGCTGGTGGTGTTTTCCGCGCTCGGTTTTCGCTGGTTCTCGGTCCATAACACCGAACGCCAGGTGCGATCGCTGGCCGAAACGGTCAAGGTCGGTCTGACCGAAAGCATGGTCAATGGCACGATCGCCAAGCGCCAGCAGTTTCTTGCGCGACTGGCTTCGATTCCCGGCGTGCGACAGGTGCAGGTGGTGCGCGGGCCGGCGGTGATCGCCCAGTTCGGGCCGGGCTTGCCGGCCGAAAACGCTCGCGACGAAGGTATCGAACAGGTGCTGGCGACGGGCAGGGAAGCATTCGAGGTCATCGACGCGGATGGCGAAGTGCTGGTCCGCGGGGTGGTCCCCTATATCGCCGACGACCGGGGTGTTCCCAACTGCCTGAACAATTGCCACGCGGTGAAGGCCGGCACCGTGCTGGGTGCGGTCAGCATCGAAATTTCGCTTGCCGAAGTGCGTCGTCAGGGCATTATCGGGGTCATCGTCGTGAGCCTGGCGGTGTTGGCCGCCGCACTGCTCACTTTGACGCTGTTGCGCCGGATGTTGAATCCGCTGTCGGAAACCGCGCAGGCCGTCAAGGAAGTCACATCGGACGCGGTCGGTGGAAATTTCGCCGGGCGTATCAGTCAGCGCAGCACCGACGAGGTGGGGGACATCGCGCTCAACATCAACCATCTTCTGGAGTTTCTTGAGCGCGAGGTGACCACCATACGCAGCCGGGTCGGCCAGTTGATAGGTCATCAGGTGACCGAAGGCGGCAACCAGTTGGTGCTTACCACCGAGATGGTCGAAAGCCTGGTCGAGGCTTCGCATTTCAAACAGGCCATTGAGGAAGACCAGACCAAACTGGATATTTACAAGCGGCTCGCCGAGGTGCTGCAGAATAAATATGACTTCAAGCGTTTTTCCATTTACGAGATCGCCGCAAGCAAGAACCGCATGACGCCGATTGTGGTCGATGGCGAATTCGGCGCCGCATGCAGCCATTGCGACCCGCAAGTGACGGTCGACGCAAGTTTCTGTCGCGCTCGCCGCACGGGTCACGAAGTGAATGCCGTGGGCTTCCCGGGCCTATGCACCATGTTCCTTCCCAGCGCCGAGGGCGATACCCACATCTGTTTGCCTATCACCCAGTCGGGTTCGGCCGGTTGCGTGGTGCAGATCGTGGTTGCCGCCGACGAAGCTCCCCTGGCCCGCATGATGGTGCCGTTTGTCGCCGTCTATCTGCGCGAGGCCGGTCCCGTGCTGGAAGCCAAGCGTCTCATGGAGCATCTGCGCGAAAATTCCCTGCGCGACGGCATGACCGGCATGTATAACCGCCGCTTCCTTGAGGAATACGTCAGCACCCTGGTGGCCGGCAGCCAGCGGCGCAAAGCCGCGTTCTCGGTGCTGATGCTCGATCTCGACTTCTTCAAGCAGGTGAACGACACCCACGGTCACGAGGTGGGCGACAAGGTGCTCAAGACCCTGGCCGACATTTTGATGCGCAATGTGCGCAGTTCGGACATGGCCGTACGTTACGGCGGCGAGGAATTTTTGCTGGTGCTGACGGATACCGGCGCCGACGGCGCGATGAAACTCGCCGAAAAGATCCGCGCCGAAGTCGAGGCAACCAAGGTTCCAACGGTGGGCGGCATACTGCAGAAAACCATTTCGATAGGCGTCGCCGAATATCCGTGCGATTCCGACACCTTCTGGCAGGTGGTCAAGTTCGCCGACGTGGCTTTGTACAAGGCCAAATCGAGCGGGCGCAATCGCGTGGTGCGCTTTACGCCTGAGATGTGGGACGCTAACGAAAGCTACTGACGGGCGCTCGCAAAATTGCGCCTTGGGAGCGCCGGCGCTCCCGCCGGCATCGTAAATAGCCGGCGCTCCCGGTATGTTCGCCTTGATCTGACTCATTGAATGTCAGTCGATGCCGGGCGCATGGTCTAATGCCGGCCATGCGCCTTTTTGTTTTAGCCTTCGCCGGCGGTGTCTGGCTGTTGCAGCAGCAGGCGGTGCTGCTTGCCGCGCCGTGGCTTGCGGCTTTGGGCGCTGGCGCGCTGCTGACATTGGTCCTGCGACACTGGGCGCAAGAGTTATGCGAAGCGGTATCCACCCGGACGGCGCTGGCGATACGGCGATTTGTCGCGGCGGCGCTGCTGGTGTCGCCGATTAACGCAAGTTCTCCCCCAATGTTCCTCTTGCGCGCCCCGCCAGAACGGTTGAAGCCGCGCCGACGCCGAACCCGGTAATGCGCTGGTTGCTCAGCGACAACACCGTGGTTCGTGTAGAACCGTCAAAATTTCAATCGTGGAATTCTTTTACTTTGGTAATATGAACCCTGACCGCGAAGTGGACTCTCCGCAGAGAACCAATAACGAATCGTTGCGTAAAGGTCGCGCCATGATCAATGTCACTGCCGAAGTGCTCCAGCGCATCGTCAAGACCATCGACGATGCCATCTCCATGCACGACAAGTGGCGCGATATGCTTCAGCGCACGCTGGCCTGCCGGTTGCCGCTGCCGGAGACCGTGTTTGCCGAGGACGCCCACCGCCGTTGCGCTTTCGGCCAGTGGTTCTACAGCGATGCCAATACCGCGCTACGGAGCATGCCGGCCCTGCTCGAAGTCGGCGAGTTGCATATCGCCATGCACAGTCATGCCCGCAAGCTGTGCAAGAGGGCATCCGGGCAGCAGGCCCCGCCGCCAGCCGATTACGACGACTGGCTGGCTGCGCTGGCGCGTTTCCGCAGCGCGCTGCTCGACTTGCAGCACAAGGCGGCCTTCACGCTCCAGAACGTCGATGACCTGACGGGCGCCCTCACCCACCATAGCCTGCTTCCGGATCTGCGCCTGGTGCAGCAGAAGCTGCGGGCGAGCGGTGCGTATTACAGCCTGCTGCTGGTGGACATCGACGTCAGGGAAGTCAACCAGACCAGTGGGCGGGAGGCCGGCGACCGGGTGCTGCGCCAAAGCGTGACCGGGATCAGGGAGGCATTGACCGCCGCCGACAAGATCTACCGCTATGGCGGCGCCGAATTCGTCATCTGCCTGCCTGGTCGCGATCGTGACGAGGCCGAACAGATCAGGGAGGAATTGCTGAAGCGCATCGCCGACGCGGCGCGCGAAGTCGTTGGCGATGCGATGCCGGCCTTTGCGATCCACTACAGCGTCGTCAGCCTCGTCCCGGAAGCCTACCTCGAAGAACTGCTCGACCGCGCCGCGCGCTCGACCTACACCGTGGATATATAATTTCCGCGATGGATCAAATCCCCTTTCTCGAACCCGGACTCGCGCAGCGCGATCCCTAATTGCACCGGAAATAATGTCCATCGATCGCGCCCGCCAGGAAATACAGCGCCAGAAGGAACTGCCGACGCTGTCGCCCAACGTCCAGCACATCCTCGATGTCTGCGAGGATCCCGAGGTCAGTCGCAATGAAGTGGCGCGCGTGCTTGCCGAATCTCCGACCATCGCCGCCCGTCTGCTCGGCCTGGCGAATTCCGCCTTCTTCGGTCAGCAGGGAGGGATTCATTCGCTGCCGCAGGCGATCACCGTGCTCGGACTGGTGACGGTGCGCAGCGTCGCCGTCGGCCTCGTCCTCGCCGGGGTTTTCGAGACGAGGCGCTGTCCGGGTTTCCACGCCGACCGCTTCTGGACTTCCGCCGTCATGACGGCGCTGATGGCGAACCAGATTAACGCCAAGGTCCAGAACGGGATGCGCCCGCCGGCAGACAGCGTGTACATCGCCGGCCTGCTGCACAATCTCGGCCTGCTGGCGCTGGTGCATCTGCATCCCGACAAGGTGAACGAAGCCTTTGCCGCCTACGCCGCCGATCCAGGCCGGAGACTCGGCGACCACATCAAGGAGCGGCTCGAATTCAACCACTACCAGGCCGGTGTCTGGCTAGGCAGCAAGTGGCACCTGCCGGGCGACATCCTGCTGGTGATGGAATACCATTACGACGCCGGCTACCGCGGCGAGCACTGGCCGCTGGTATTGCTCGAAGGCTTGTGCGCCCGCTGGGCCAACGGCATCATCGACGGGCAGGAACATCCCGCCCCCGATGTCGAGGCGCTGGCGGCGCTGGGTCTGCCGGCGGAAGCCGTCGAGCGCCTGTGGCAACAGATGCGCGAAAAGCTGGCCGGCGTGCAGGACATGGCCCGCATGTTCGTCCCGGAATAGCCGTCATGCCTAGCAGGGGAGCCTGCGCCGACGCTTCGCTGGAACTCAATCGGCATATAATCAACCTGCTCGATTCGCTGTCGGCGCTTTCGGGCCTGACGACCATCCCGATCCGCGACCTTGACGAGGCCGCGCTGCTCAAGCATGCGCTGGAAGCCCTGATGGGCAACCAGGACATGGAGCGCTGCTCCATCTTCCTGCTCGGCGACGACGGCTGCCTGACCAACGTCGCCGGGCTTGACTGGGCCGACATGCTCGACGGCATCGCCCGCCACGAAGCGCCGGTCGACCGGCCCGCGCGCGCCACGACATGCTTTCGCGTCGGCGAAGGCCTCATCGGTCGCGCCGCCGCCTCGCGCATGATCGAGCATTGCCGTTCCTGCAAGGACGACGCGCGCTTCGAGCAGACGGTCGGCAAGTCGGTCGAAGGTTCGCTACTGTGCGTGCCCATTGTCTGCGAGGAGGGCGTGCTCGGCGTGCTCAACGTCTATCACCCGGCGGCGGGCTTCTTCGACCTCTGGCACGAACGCTTGCTGCTGCTGTTCTGCCAGGTGCTCGGTCGCCTGCTGCTGCACCACCGCTTCACCCATCACTTGGGCATGCTGGTCGCCCGCAAGACGGAAGAACTCGAGCACCAGCGCCACTTCCTCCAGACCGTGCTCGACAGCGCGCCGGAACCGATGATGGTCATCGGCAGGGATTACCGCGTGCTGCTGACCAACCGACCGGGCGGCGCCGAGCCGCGCTATTGCTATCGCATTTCCCACCACCGCGACAGCCCGTGCGACAGCGCCGAGCACCCCTGCCCGCTGCGCACGGTGCTAGAAACCAGACAGGTCGCCACCGTCATCCACGAGCATTTCAACGAGGCCGGCGAGCCGCGCCTCGTCGAACTGCTGGCCTCGCCGCTGCAGGATGCGACCGGCGAGATCGTCGGCATCATCGAAAGCGCACGCGACATCACCGAGCGCAAACGGATCGCCGATGCCCTGCAAAAGAGCGAGGAGGCGATCCGCGAAAGCGAAGAGCGTTTTCGCACCATCGCCGACTACACCTATGACTGGGAATACTGGCAGGGGCCGAACAAAGAAATCATCTATATGAGCCCATCATGCGAGGGGATGACGGGGTATGCGCAAGCGGAGTTCATGGCCGATTCCAGCCTGCTGGGACGCATCATCCACCCCGATGACCAGCATTTGATGCGGAAACATATAGTTGATTTCGCCTGCCAGGACGAAGACGCAATTGATTTTCGCATTGTGAGGCGTGATGGAGAAATTCGTTGGATCGCCCACGGCTGCCGGCCCATTTATGGAGAGAATGGACAATTCAGGGGGCGCCGCGCCAACAACCGGGATATTACCGAGCGCAAGCAGGTGGAAGCCGCGTTGCACGAGAGTCAAGCCCGTCTTCATGATCTGTTCGAGAACATGAGCGACGGCGTGGCCGTGTATCAGGCGTCGCCGGATGGGCGGAGCTTCATTTTCACCGCCCTGAACAGCGCGGCCGAGCGCATCGATAACGTACGCCGCGAGGACTTGATCGGCAAAAGCGTGATGGAGGTTTTCCCGGGTGTAAAGGAATTTGGTTTGCTCGACGTATTCCAGCGCGTTTGGCGCAGCGGTGTAGCGGAACATTTCCCGGTTTCGTTCTACCAGGATGAGCGACTATCGGGCTGGCGAGAAAACTTCGTCTATAAACTGCCCGGCGGCGAAATCGTGGCAATTTTCGATGACATCACCGAGCGCAAGAAACTGGAAGAGGAGCTGGAGCGCCTGGCACATACGGATTGTCTGACAGGTCTGGCAAACCGCCGCCATTTCCTGGAACAGGCGGAACAGGAATTGGCGCGCGCGGTACGTTATGGCAAGCATCTGTCGGTGCTCATGGTTGATATCGACCATTTCAAAAGGGTCAACGATATCCATGGGCACAACGCCGGGGATACTGCTCTTCGGAAGTTGAGCGAAGTCGCGCTCAAGGCGGTACGCGAAGTCGATATCGTGGGCCGTCTGGGAGGCGAGGAATTTGCCGTTCTCTTGCCGGAGACCGATGGCGAAATGGCTTTCGAGGTTGCCGAGCGATTCAGGAGTTCGATTGCCAATACCGAAGTGCTACTGGAGTCGGGTGCTGCGCTTCGCTTTACCATATCAATCGGAGTGGCTTCACTCGGTAAGGATTGTGCCAGCTTCGATGCTTTGCTGAGTCAGGCCGACCAGGCTTTGTATGAAGCCAAGAATGCCGGGCGCAACAGGGTATGTGGCAGAAGGAACTGATCAGGACTATTTCTCCGATCAGGACGCGGGCATCAAGATCGCCAGCGCCAAACTGGCGGTCAGCGCGGGCGACTGATGCTGCGCGTCGATCCCGTGGTTCACGCTGCGGCGCTCAAGGCTGCGGCGCATACCGGGCAGAGCCTTAACAGATGGGCAGAGCGAGTACTGCGACAAGCTGCACATGCTTGATAGCGGCAGGTTGAGGGACGGACAAATCGCGGCCTGAAAATCTGTCGATGCCGGGCGCATGGTCTAATGCCGGCCATGCGTCTTTTTGTTCTAGCTTTCGCTGGCGGTGTCTGGCTGTTGCAGCAGCAGGCCATGCTGCCTTCCATCTCGTGGCTGGCTGGTTTGGGCGCTGGCGCACTGCTGGCACTGGTCTTGCGACACTGGCTGCAAAAGTCGGCGCTGGCGATGCGGCGATTTGTCGCGGCGGCGCTGCTGGTATCCGCCGCTGCGGCGCTTGGCTTCGTCTGGGCGGCGGGTTTTGCTCATCTGCGGCTGGCCGACGAACTGCCGGCGGCCATCGAGGGCAAGGATATCCAACTCTCCGGCGTGGTCGCCGGCCTGCCGCAGGCGCTGGAGCGCGGCGTCCGCTTCGAGTTCGATGTGGAGCAGGCACCGCCCGGCGTGCCGCCGCATGTCTCGCTGGCCTGGTATCGCAGTCCCGACGCGGCGGACGATGATGCATCGCCGCTGATCCCCGTCCGTGCCGGCGAGCGCTGGCGCTTCACGGTGCGGTTGAAACGACCGCACGGCAACGTCAATCCGCATGGCTTCGACTACGAAGCCTGGCTGTTCGAGCGCGGCATCCGCGCCAGCGGCTATGTGCGTCCGCGCAGCGCGGAGCGCCTCGACGCGCGGGTGTGGCGACCGGCCTATGCGGTGGAAATGCTGCGCGAGACGATTCGCGACCGCTTTCGCGCCGCCTTGCCCGATGCGCCCTATGCCGGCATCCTCATCGCGCTGGCCATCGGCGACCAGCAGGCGATCGATGCCGGGTTGTGGCAGACCTTCGCCCGCACCGGCATCACCCATCTGATGAGCATTTCCGGCCTGCATATCACCATGTTCGCCGGGCTGATGTATGCGCTGATCAACTGGTTGTGGCGACGTTCGGCGCGCTTGCCGCTGCGGCTGCCGGCGCAGCATGCGGCGGCGCTCGGCGGCTTTCTGACGGCATTCCTGTATTGCCTGCTGGCCGGCTTTGCGGTGCCGGCGCAACGCACGCTGTACATGCTTGGCGTGGTGGCGGCCGCGCGCCTGTGGGGTCGCGAAACGGCGGCTTCGCGCGTGTTGCTGCTGGCCTTGCTGCTGGTCTTGCTGCTCGATCCGTGGGCCGTGCTGGCGGCCGGTTTCTGGCTGTCCTTCGGCGCGGTGGCGCTGCTGTTTCATATCGGCGGCGGGCGGCTGGGGCCGGCGCACTGGTTGATCGAATGGGGACGCGCGCAATGGGCCGTCACGCTGGGCATGCTGCCGGCATTGCTGGCGCTGTTCCAGCAGTTCTCGCTGGTTTCGCCGCTGGCCAATGCGGTGGCGATTCCGCTGGTCAGCTTCGTCATCACGCCGCTGGTGCTGGCCGGGACGTTGCCTTTCCTCGATCCGCTGCTGGTTCTGGCGCATTTCATCACGGCGGGGCTGATGGTTTTCATCGACTGGCTCGCCGGGTTGCCGCTGGCCATGTGGCAACAGGCGGCGTCGCCGGCATGGTCGGTGCTGCTGGCGCTGGCGGGCAGCGTCTGGTTGTTGCTGCCGCGTGGCTTCCCGGCGCGCTGGCTGGGGTTGCTGGCTTTTCTGCCGCTGCTGACGATAGTGCCGCCGCGTCCTTTGCCCGGCGAAACCGAGGTGACTGTGCTCGATGTCGGTCAGGGCCTGGCGATTCATGTCCAGACGGCGACGCACGATCTGCTGTTCGACGCCGGGCCGGCCTTCTCGGCGGAGGCCGACAGCGGCAACCGCATCATCGCGCCCTACCTGCGGGCGCTGGGCGTGCGCCGGCTGGATGCGCTGGTCATCAGCCATGCCGACAAGGATCACGAGGGCGGCGCGGCCTCGGTGCTGGCGGCGCTGCCGGTGACGATCCTGAAAAGCTCGTTGCCGTTCGAGCATGCCCTGTCGGCGCAAGCGGTGGCGCAAGAGCCTTGCCGCGATGGGGACGCCTGGGACTGGGACGGTGTGCGCTTCGACATGCTGCATCCCGGCGCCGAGCCGCTTTCGCGCAAGACCAACGATGTCAGTTGCGTACTTCGGGTGACAGCAGGCGGCAGGTCGATGCTGCTGACCTCGGACATCGAGGCCGTATCTGAAAGAAATATGCTCGAACGCTATTCAATGAATCTGGCGGCCGAGGTGATGACGGCGCCGCATCACGGCAGCCGAACCTCATCGACGCCCGAGTTCATCGCCGCCGTGGCGGCGCGCGACGTGATTTTCCCGGTCGGTTATCGCAATCGCTTCGGCCATCCCAGGGAAGACGTGGTGGCGCGCTATGTGCAAAGCGGCGCGCGTCTGCATCGCACGGATTCTGACGGTGCGGTGCGGGTCGGCATGAGCCGCGCCGGTATCGGTTTTCGTCACGAGCGCGAGGTGCGGCGGCGCTATTGGCACGCCAAGCCAATCGAATTGGACCCATAATCGGCGTCATGACCATCAGTGACAAGATTCCCTTTGCCGGACTCGATCCCGAGCGCATTCTCGATGCCGTGGAAAGCGTCGGCTATCGTTGCGACGGCGCCCTGATGGCGCTCAACAGTTACGAAAATCGGGTGTGGCAGATCGGCGTCGAAGACAGCGCGCCGGTGGTTGCCAAGTTCTACCGGCCCGGGCGCTGGAGCGATGCGCAGATTGCCGAGGAGCACGCCTTCACCGCCGCCATGGTGGCCGCGGAACTGCCGGTGGTGGCGCCGCTGGTGATCGGCGGCAAGACCCTGTTCGTTCATGGCGGTTTCCGTTTTTCGGTTTTTCCGCGTCAGGGCGGTCGTGCGCCGGAATTTGGCGAGCCGCAGATACTGGAATGGATGGGGCGGCTGATGGCGCGCATCCACCTGGTCGGCGCACGCGAGCGCTTCGCCGTGCGCGAGACGCTGGACATCCAGAGCTTCGGCGTCGATTCGCGCGACTGGCTGCTGGCCAATCGCGTCATCCCCGAGGAGCTGGAGTCGGTCTGGCACGGCGTCGCCGATCAGGCGCTGGAGGGCGTGCGCCACTGCTTCGCGCGCGCCGGACAAGTCGAGCAGTTGCGCCTGCACGGCGACTGCCACGCCGGCAACGTGCTGTGGACCCAGGACGGTCCGCACTTCGTCGATTTCGACGATGCCCGCATGGGGCCGGCGATACAGGATCTGTGGATGCTGCTGTCCGGCGACGCGGAAGAAATGGGGCGGCAGTTCGGCCATGTGCTGTCCGGCTACGAAACCTTCCGCGAATTCGACGACCGCGAACTGCATCTGATCGAAGCCCTGCGCACCCTGCGCCTGATCCATCATTCGGCGTGGCTGGCGCGGCGCTGGAACGACCCGGCCTTCCCGGCGGCGTTCCCGTGGTTCGCGACCAATCGCTACTGGGAAGAGCGCATCCTCGAACTGCGCGAGCAGATCGCCGCAATGCAAGAGTCGGCGCTGGTACCACGGTGACAATTCAAGATTTCACCACGGGGAACACGGGGGGCACGGGGAAACCCTAATCTTTGGTTCTCCCCGTGTGTCCCCGTGTTCCCCGTGGTAGATGTTTTTCCGGCCTGTCCGGTTTATGGGGAATCAAATGCGTGAAGCAAAAGTGAAGTGCCTCAGCGCCGCCGGCTTTCATCACATGGCCTATGTCGAGTGGGGCGATGCGGCCAATCCGAAGGTGCTGGTCTGCGTCCATGGCCTGACGCGCTGTTCGCGCGACTTTGACTTTCTGGCGCAGGCGCTGGCCGACGACTACCGCGTGGTCTGCCCGGACGTGGTCGGGCGCGGTCGCAGCGACTGGCTGCGCGACAAGTCGCTGTACGGCTTGCCGCAATATTGCGCCGACATGACGACGCTGCTGGCACGGCTGAACGTGGAAGCCGTGGATTGGCTCGGCACCTCGATGGGCGGGCTGATCGGCATGGCGCTGGCGGCGCAGCCGGAAAGCCCGATCACGCGACTGGTGCTGAACGATGTCGGCCCGGTGATTGCCGCCGTCTCGCTGGTGCGCATCGGCGACTATCTGGGCAATGCGCCGCGCTTTGACGGCATCGAGCAGGCCGAAGCCTTCGTGCGCTTCGTCTCGGCGAGCTTCGGCAGTTTCTCCGATGCCGAGTGGCGGCACCTGACGCTGCATATCACGCGCACCGCCGCTGACGGCAAGGTGGAGTTTGTCTACGATCCAGGAATTGCGCTGCCTTTCGAGGAAATGCAGGCGGCCAGCGGCGGCAAGGACATCGAACTGTGGCCGCTCTACGATGCCATTGCCTGTCCGACCCTGCTGCTGCGCGGCGAGACCTCCGACCTGCTGACGCCCGATGCGGCGCTGCAAATGAGCCAGCGCGGACCGCGCGCGAAGCTGGTGGTAGTGCCCGGCGTCGGCCATGCGCCGATGCTGATGAACGACGCGCAAGTGGCCCCGGTGCGCGAGTTTCTGCTCGGCTGACGACGGTGGCCGACAAAAGTCGGCGCTGGCGGGACGGCGATGCGCAGGGCAATCGCACGAAGCGCCAACTCCCTCCCCGTCACGGGGAGGGCTGGGGTGGGGGTGGGGCAAACTGGCCGTGACATACCCGCAAAACGCCTGTTTCCTCCCCCATCCCCCTCCCGGCCTCCCCCTTGAAGGGGGAGGAGGTGTGTTTTCTGCATTCATGCGATTGCCCTGCGGCGATGCGCGGCGCTGGTAGAATTCGCGTCGCGGCGGGTCTCCCCGCATTGCGGGGTGGTGAATCTGGTCAGGGCCGGAAGGCAGCAGCCACAGCCATTTTCCGCAAGTGCCGGGGGTCAGGCTCGCCGCACCCCCTCTTTGTTGATGGCGGCCTCGTAATCTTCGCTTACAAACCCGGCGTCGCTGTCACATCCGGCTTACAGCCATCGGCTGAAATGCAAGCTGCCATGAGGCATTCACCACAGGAGCAGATCATGAATCGAAAGAACACCATCGTCGCGGGCTTTCTCGCCGCCAGCGCCGTCTTTTTCGGCACCGCCTACGCACAGGGTCCGGGCTGCGACCACGAAGGCATGCGCGGCATGAAGGGCGGCTCGATGCAGGGCGGCATGAAGGACATGGGCGCGCGCGCCGAGCAGCATTTGACCAAATTCAAGAGCGAACTCAAGCTCACCGCCGAGCAGGAGCCGCTCTGGCAGGCTTTCGCCGAGAAGAAGAAGGCGGCGGCCGGCAAGGGCATGCAGGCCATGCAAGGGCGCATGAAGGATGACAAGCCGGTCAGTGCGCCGGAGCGCATGGCGCAGATGCAAGGCATGATGAAGGAACGTCTGGCGACGATGGAATCGGTCAGCGAATCCTTCAATCGCCTGTATGCGGCGCTGACGCCCGAGCAGAAGGCCACCGCCGACAAGCATTTCAGCCACGCCGGAATGCAACCGCAAGGCGCCGCTCGCGGCAAGCCGCGCGGCGCAAAGCCGGTCGCTCCCAAGGCCGCAGAGCCGGCCAAGAACTAGACGCCGGAGTCTGTCGTAACGCGGGGCAGCCGATGTCAGGTCGGCTGCCCCGTTTGTTTTGGCGGGCCTGATAAAATCGCCGCATGAGTTATCAGGTTCTCGCCCGCAAGTGGCGCCCCAAGTCTTTCGCAACCCTGGTGGGGCAGGAGCATGTCGTGCGGGCGCTGACCCACGCGCTCGACCAGAACCGGCTGCATCACGCCTACCTGTTCACCGGCACGCGCGGCGTCGGCAAGACCACGCTGGCGCGCATCATGGCCAAGGCGCTGAACTGCGAAGCCGGCGTCAGTTCGATTCCCTGCGGCGTGTGTTCGGCCTGCATGGCCATCGACAGCGGTCGCTTCGTCGACTACATCGAACTCGATGCCGCATCGAATCGCGGTGTCGACGACATGAGCCAGTTGCTGGAACGCGCCACCTACGCGCCGACCCTCGGCCGCTACAAGGTCTACGTCATCGACGAAGTTCATCAGCTTTCCGGGCATGCCTTCAACGCCATGCTGAAGACGCTGGAAGAGCCGCCAGAGCATGTCAAGTTCATTCTCGCCACCACCGACCCGCAAAAAATCCCGGTCACGGTGTTGTCGCGCTGCCTACAATTCAACCTCAAGCAGATGCCGCTGACGCAGATCGTCGACCATCTGGCGCGAGTGCTGGAGGCCGAGGGCGTCGCCTGCGAACCGGCCGCCCTGCGCCATCTGGCGAAGGGCGCGGCGGGCAGCATGCGCGATGCGCTGTCCCTGCTCGATCAGGCCATCGCCCACGGCGCCGGCAAGGTCGAGGACGAGGGCGTGCGCGCCATGCTCGGCACGGTGGGCGACGAACATCTGTTCGCGCTGCTCGACGGGCTGGTGGCGCAGGACGTGCAGGCCATGCTCGACGTGGCCAAGCTGATGGATGCGCGCAGCCTGTCGTTTGACGGCGGCTTGCAGGAACTGGCGACGCTGTTCCACCGCATCGCCCTGATGCAGTTTGCACCCGAGGCCCTGCTCGACGAGACCGAGCGCAACCATCTGGCGCCCTATGCGCAGGCGCTGGATGCCGAATATCTGCAACTGGCCTACCAGATTGCCATTCATGGCCGCGACGAACTGTCGCTGGCCCCCGACGACTATGCCGGCTTCGTCATGACATTGCTGCGGCTGCATGCGTTCCGGCCGGAGCGCGCCGGGGCGACTCGGGCAACGGTCGCGCCGGCGCCAATACGCAGAGCATCGCCGGTCGCCGCGCCAAAAGCTCCAAGCGCCGTACCACCAGCGCCGACTATTGCCGCGTCCGCTGCAACAGCGCCCGCCGCCGCCGTCACCGCGCCAGCCGACGACGACTGGCACGCCCTGGTGGCGCAACTGCCGCTGACCGGCATGGTCAAGCAACTGGCCCAGCACTGCGAATTGTCGGAACGCACCGAATCGGCCATCCGCTTGCGCCTGGCGCCGGCGCACAAGCACCTGCTGGGCAAGCCACAGCAGGAGAAACTGCAAGCCGAGTTGCAAGCTCGTTACGGTCGTCCGCTACGCCTCGAAATCGACGTGGCGGAACCCGCGAGCGAAACCCCGGCCGAGCGCAGCCGCAACGTGCAGCGCGAACGTCAGGAACACGCCATCGCCTCCATCGAACAAGACCCCTTCGTCCGCGACGTGGTGAACCTGTTCGATGCCAGCATCGACGAATCAACCATCAAACCCGTTTAAGGAGCGCAGGAAAATGATGAAGGGTGGCATAGCCGGGCTGATGAAGCAGGCGCAGCAGATGCAGGCCAACATGGAAAAGGCGCAGGAACAACTGGCGCTGGTGGAAGTCGAAGGCCAGTCGGGCGCCGGCGCGGTGAAAGTGCTGATGACCTGCAAGCATGACGTCAAGCGCGTCACCATCGATCCCTCGGTGATGGATGACAAGGAAATGCTGGAAGACCTGATCGCGGCGGCGGTGAACGACGCCAACCGGCGCGCCGAGGCCACCACCGCCGAGAAAATGGGCGGCTTTACCGCCGGTTTGAATCTTCCGCCCGGAATGAAACTGCCGTTCTGATGTCGTCGTCGTCGAGTCTCGATGAACTGATCGAGGCGCTGCGCTGCCTGCCCGGCGTCGGCCCGAAATCGGCGCAGCGCATGGCCTATCACCTGTTGCAGCGCGACCGGCGCGGCGCCGATCGTTTGGCGCGCGGACTCGATGCCGCCTTGCAGTTGCTGCATCACTGCGCGCGCTGCAACAACTTTACCGAAGCGGAAATCTGCGAGCGCTGCCTTTCGGTGAAGCGCGACGCATCGCAACTGTGCATCGTCGAAATGCCGGTCGATGCGATCAGCATGGAGCAGACGCACGCCTACAACGGTCTGTATTACGTGCTGATGGGCCGCCTTTCGCCGCTGGATGGCATCGGGCCGAAGGAACTGATGTTCGAGCGGCTGTTCTCGCGCGCCGCCGACGGCATCGTCAAGGAAGTGATTCTCGCCACCAATTTCACCAACGAGGGCGAAGCCACCGCGCATTACCTCTCGGAACTGCTGCATGCGCGCGGACTCAAGGTCAGCCGCATAGCGCGCGGCCTGCCGGTCGGCGGCGAACTGGAATTTTCCGACGCGGCGACAGTGGCGCAGGCGCTGCGCGAGCGGCGCGATTTCGTTTGAGAAATTGAAATTCCTGGCTGCAATCGGCTAAAGCCCGGCATTGCGTCAATGGCCATTCAGTGCTTGCCAACGGCATGAATCGCCGCTATCCTCGCTATAAACATTGAGCGGCGTCCGCCGCCGCGCAGGGAGGAACGCAGTGCCCGCCAACGAAATCACGCGCCGTCAAACCGCAGTCGCTGCCCGCAATACCCCGTCGTCCGGCGGCATTTGGGACAGAAAGCAGCAAGTATGGCGAGTGCCAAAAGCCGCGATCCGCAAGCCGAAACCCGAACACCGCGTCGTTCCGGAAAAAGCTTGGATATGGATAGCACCACATACCCGTATCTGGAAACGATTTCCCATATCTGAACAGTAATGCCCGGATATGTGGATTTCATGATGATGTCTACATCACGTTAGGTTTCACAGCATGGATACCGCTACTGTCGGTCTTGTCGGTGCAGTGCTTGGTGCCGTTGGTGCACTCTCAACGGTTTTCTTAACGCATCGCTTCACACAGAAGCGAGAAGAGCAGAAGTACGAGCGAGAGCAAGAACAAGAGAATGCGCGTTGGTTGCGAGATCAGCGGCAGACGTGCTACCACAACGCCGTCAAATATCTAGTTCGCGTGCGTGCTATCGGCGCCTACGTTAAGAACACCGAGATAATCAAGCTTCCCGAAGATGCCCCGCCCAGTTGGTACGACGACATTTCTGAGGCAAATGCTTGGCTGACGTCATTGCACTATTACTGCGGCGACGGTTATCACGACGACATCGGGGAGACGTCCACCGAGTTCATGAATCTCTCTAACTGGCTAATAGGCTTCCGTCCAACGGGCACTATTTCGAGAAAACAGTTTTTGCATATTCTCTCGTCCGACGGCAAGCTTGACTACCAAGAGTTTGTGGACCTCATGCTTCAAATCGAGAACATCATTTCAAATTGCGCACGCCGGGAGTTCAAGCTTGGCCCAAGACCACAATTTTCTTCGCTGCAAAGTGAAACCTAACCCTGCGGTCGACCCCGTTCGCTTCGCTCTCTGGACGCTGCGCGATGAAGCCGCGCAGCGCCGGTCACCTTCACGTTGGGCGTCTTACTTGTTGGCTAGTATGACGACTGTGACAGCTATTTGATTCAAGAGCGAGGAAGCGCATGAAGAGATATGTAGTCTTTGTCAGTTCAACCAAGACCGACCTTGAGAAAGAGCGGGAGGCTCTGATTCGGACGGTAATTGAACTTGAGCACATGCCAGCCTCAATGGAATACTTTCCGGCTTCGAACAATCGATCATGGAGTCATATCCAAAGAGTAATTGCGGAGTCCGACTATTACGTACTTATCCTCGCAGGCAAATACGGATCCATAGACCCAGAAACGGGACTCAGCTTTACGGAGCGTGAGTTTCGCTATGCCCGCGATATTGGAGTCCCCACAATCGCATTCCTTCATACGGACCCCGGTCGCTTGCCGCACAGCCATCACGACAATGACGAAAAGCTTCTGACTTTCTATGACTACGTCAAACGCGAGACGCTATGCAAGTATTGGAGCAATTCCGGTGAACTGGCATCTATGACCACGACAAGCTTGGTGAAACTGATCGAAGATAACCCTCGATCTGGTTGGGTGAAAGCTAATGGCCTTCAGCTTAGTGACGACACGCACCCAGTAAGTGGTTTTCTTGAAAGCAACATCCTGCCTCTACTGTCTCAGCCGTACCGGGAAAGCGTTGAGGCGCGCGTCGAATATTCCGAGACTGGCGACACCGAATCGCTGAATGTTGTTGATGAGGTCAGTTACAAGTGCAGAGCTATTGGTGGGTCAATAGATAAGTTCATCACTTGGTCGTTTATGCCCGGCGAGCACCAGGAAATGAAGGAAATTACGATCAAGATCAAGAAGCCAACCGGCCAAGAAATAGTACTTTTGCAGCAAGACGACTTCGCAAAAACTGACCCAGAGACGGGCTTTCGGTTTGTGTATGAAATTTCGGACGATTGGAATGTAGATAACCTACTGGTGGTAATCGAAGCGCACTATGTGATTCCGGCTGACCATTTTGTTTCGTGGGAAATGCCGAAGCTAACAAACAGCTTTGCGCTCACTATTATCTATCCGAAGCATTTGAAGATATTCCATATGCCGTACTTGAATGCCTACGAGGACAGTAACGTTACGGATCGTTCTGGATTTTTCTCATATAAGTTCTACACGTGGGTTCTTCCCAATGAAGGACTTGGGTGGCAGTTCTTCAAAGTTCATGGCGCGGGCAGGTAGGTGCCAGATGCCAAACTCAAACATTGATCGTCTTGATATAGCTTTCACAACCTGTAAAGGAGTACGTCATGGCAACGAAGTTTCGTATATTCACCAGCTTCGCTATCGAAGATGCAAACTTGCGCACAATGCTCGTCGGGCAAGGTCGTAACAAGAAGACTCCATTTGAATTCGTCGACATGTCGGTAAAAGAACCATGGGACAGCGCATGGAAGACCAACTGCCGTACAAAGATCAAGGGGTGTGATGGTGTGATCGGCATCATTACGAATAGCACAGTAAAAGCAACCGGTCAGCTTTGGGAATTGCAGTGCGCGTATGAAGAGGGCATTCCAGTCCTGCTGATATATGGCAATGATGATAGGCCATCCAATTTGCCCGATCCCGTTAAAGGCCGCCGCATAAATCTTTGGACCTGGGACAACATTTCCGCATTCCTTGACAATCTTTGACATGCGCTCTGGCCACCTACGGAACTGTTGAATCGAGAGAATATTATGAGAAAAGCGCTAATAGTCGGAATTGACTACTACTCGTCGGTCTCGCACCTTCATGGATGTGTAAACGACGCCCACTCAGTGAAAAGCGCGCTTGAAAGACATACTGATGGATCGGTTAACTTTTCCGTAAAGCTGCTATCTGGTACCGGTCCAAGTGACATAGTCACTCGGTCGGAGCTAAAGGACGCTGTGAAAGACTTGTTCGCGGGCGACTCCGAAACTGCCCTGTTCTACTTCGCAGGGCACGGGTTCATTGAGATTACCGGCGGTTATCTCATCACCAGTGAATGCAAGTCTGGAGACGATGGGTTATCTCTGAGCGACGTTTTGGTTCTCGCTAATGGATCGGCAGCCAAGAACAAGGTCATTATTTTAGATAGTTGTCATTCTGGCGTAGCGGGGACATCAGCCACCAATAGAACGCATTCGGCTGAGCTTGCGGAGGGCATTACTATCCTTACGGCATCGACTGCCGACCAGTACGCGACTGAGCAGAACGGCTCAGGAGTGTTCACCTCATTGCTAGTTGATGCGCTTAGCGGTGCTGCTGCCAATTTGGTAGGAGAGGTAACTCCTGGCAGCGTGTATGCGCACATAGACCAATCGCTTGGCCCATGGGAGCAACGTCCGGTTTTCAAAACCAACGTAAAGAGTTTTGTATCGCTTCGGAGAGTACAGCCCCCGATTGCTCTTTCGGACCTTCGGAGACTTTCAGAGCTATTCCCGAACCCCGGGTTTGAATTCCCTCTAGACCCCACCTACGAGCCGGAGTTAAAGGGTCGTGATCCCGGAATGCCACCTCCTGATCCAGAACACACAAGGACATTTGCAGTCCTACAAAAATACAATCGACTCAATTTGCTTGTGCCTGTGGATGCTCCGCATATGTGGAATGCGGCGATGGAGAGTAAGGCTTGTAGCCTAACTGCTTTGGGAGAGCATTATCGGAGGCTCGTTGAAAAGAATCGCATTTGAGCCGAGACGCCCAACCCTGAGGTCGACCTCGTTCGCTTCGCTCTCTGGACGCTGCGCGATGAAGCCGCGTAGCGCCGGTCACCTTGAACGTTGAAGCTGTAGAAAAACCCCTTCGGGAATTTCGTGGATGCCATGCAGATAATTAGACCTCTCAAAACGCTCTCTACGGGCCGATCTCGGGTCGGGGAATGGTCAAGGGTCCCCCGCAATCAACCCCAAACGACCCCTCATGGGGTTTTTCTACAGCGTCGTTAGACCTCTATGGACGCTCTCCCTATCTTTCTGCGCCAAGTCCGCAGCCGCTCGGAAGAGCACCAACGTGCAATCCGCGTTCTTGCGCGAGAGGGGCTTGCTGGTCAAATGGTTGCGGTTCTCCGTCAAGAACTCGACTCAATGGTTCGCGTCATTTACCTGCTGACGCAGAGTGCCGAACGGCGAGCTGCACTGATTGAGGCATCAGTTAACGGGGAGAAGTGGTCTCAGCCAAACTCACGCGCCTCCGTCACCGACAAGGAAATGGTTGACCTCGCCCAAAACCTTCAAGGATGGACACTTTCGGTTTACAAATTCGGCTGCGCCTTCATTCATCTCTCTGGCCTCCACGATTACAACGACCGTGACCCATTGGAACAACTTCCCGCCCAGGAGCGTCAAGACATTCTCGACCACTGCCGCCATTACCACGGAGGCCCGCATGGAAACGATGCAAAGTTCACGGAGCTTGTCCCTTATCTTCCAAACGTCCTCGAAAAGATAGCGGGAAATCTTGGCTACTATCTCGAAGAGCTAGAGAAGGGTCATCTGCATAATGCAGCCGAGGTCTAACCCTGCGGTCGCCCCCGTTCGCTTCGCTCTCTGGACGCTGCGCAATAAAGCCGCGCAGCGCCGGTGACTTCTACGTTGAAGCTGTAGGAAAACCACTTCGATAATTTGGTAGATGCCATTAGGATAATACGACCTCTCAAAACGCTCTCTACGGGCCGATCTCCAGCCGGGGAATGGTCAAGGGACCCCCGCAATCAAGCCCAAACGACCCCTCATGGGGTTTTTCTACAGCGTCGTTAGACGGCACATCGAACCGATGAAATCGGGCTACCTATACGTGCTAGTGCATCCGTCCGATCCGGATCTTTACAAGATCGGAGTAACCATTCTTGATCCCGAGAAACGGCTGGCCCAGCACAACAGCCAACACAAAGAGCACGCGGGCCGGATCGTGAAAGAGACTGGTCAGAAATGGGAGCTCAAGACACACATTGCCGTCCCTGATCCGTATTGGGCCGAGAGGGCTTTTTGGGGAGCAACGCATTTTCCAGATATACCGTATCGAGGAGGAGTAGAAGTCGAAAAAATGGAATGGCAAGTGGTACAGAAGGGTTTGGACGCAGCAATGAAAGCCGGGGTAAGGCCGGGACCGCTGCAAAAAAAGCCAGTTCGCAACAGCGAATGGATGCAGAAGCAATTGGAAGGAACCGGAATCACAATGATCGGTCGCTATGCCGGCCTAATTGGGGGCACGGAATTCCAGTGTGAGAAGGGCCACATATTCAAGGAGTCGGCAGGCGTCGTCGCGAATCGCAAGTCGTGCCCGTGTTGTGTGGATTGGAATTGGTTGAGCGGTCCTAGAACAGGGTTGCGAGCGAGTCTAGCTTGAACGTTGGCCTTTTTACATAAGGAGGAAATGATGGCTTCTATTTTTTACCGTTTTTTGGCCACTCTGTTCTTTCCAATCGTCATCAGCGCATTGATGCCACTGAATGCGATCGCTGAAACCAACAACAGCAAGATTGGCTTCGTGCTTATGCATGGCAAAGGCGGCACCCCACTGAAATATATCTCCGACCTGGCCAGCCCGCTTGAACAGCAAGAATTCCTGGTCGCAAATCTGGAAATGCCATGGTCTGGACGGCGTGATTACGATGTCACGGTTCAAGCTGCCGAGTCCGAAGTTGAGGCGGCCTTGAGGTCTCTGCGGAGCAAGGGCGCCCGGAAGGTATTTGTTGCCGGTCACAGCCAAGGCGGTCTGTTCGCACTATATTTCGGCACCAGGCATGCAATCGATGGTGTTATCGCCATCGCCCCCGGCGGCAGCGTGAGCAGCCCGATATTCCGGGAGAAGTTGGGAGAGTCTGTCGAGTTGGCCCGTAAGCTCGTCGCTGAAAGCAAAGGCGACGAGAAGACAAGGCTTCTGGATTTTGAAGGCGCCAAGGGCGCATACCCGGTTATCACCACCCCGAAAGCATACTTGAGCTGGTTCGATCCGGATGGCGCCATGAACCAGTTGAAAGCAGTGCAAAGCATGAGCCCGACGACTCCTGTTTTGTTCATCGTCCCGACAAACGACTATCCGGGCCTGCTTAAATTCAAACAGCAGATGTTCGATGCACTTCCAAAGAATCCTCGCACCAAGCTGTATGAACCAGACTCGAGTCACTTGGGCGCACCATCCGCATCGATCAAGGAAATTATCAATTGGACGAGTGCAATTGCAAATGTGCGGTAGGGCCAACCCGGCGGTCGCCCCCGTTGCCTTCGGTCACTGGACGCCGCGCGATAAAAGCCTCGAAAAGCGAAAAGAGCGAAAAGGGGCCAGGCTCGAATTAAATGTCATGCAAGAATAATCGGGAGATAATCGGCGACAGACCAAGGTTTTCTGTCTCCGGCAATCAAGCCGCCGTGCCGCCAGCGCCGACTATTGAGCGGCTATACTCGTCCAAGCAAACCGTATTGGGAGAAGCGCGATGAACATTGTTGTTGAAGTGCCATCCAACCTGCCGGATGCCGTGCAATGCACCCCGCTCGAGTTTTCGCGAGAAGCCAAGCTGGCGATGGCGGCCAAACTCTATGAGATGAAGCGGCTGTCGTCCGGCATGGCTGCCGCGCTGGCGGGCATTGGTCGCGTCGAATTCCTGTTTGAACTGCATCGATTCGGCACGCCTGTCATTGACCTGACGCGAGCGGAACTCGATGCGGATGTCGCCAATGCCTGATGCCGGAATATTGAGGTACAGATCAAGGTTGTTTCTGCGAATTAAATAGCATGTTGCTGCCAAATATCGAAAGAGCATCGATCAACCGCGAGAAACTTGCGGACTATGCGCTGAATTCCGGCCACCCGGAGGGCCGGCACAAGGCTCGCGTGTTCCTCTCGGCTCTTGGAATTTCGGCAAGCGATGCCGTCTGGCTGGCCGATGCCATCCTTGCGGGTTTGTCGCGCTCGGAGGCGATATTGCAAGGCAATACCCGGTGGGGAACAATGTACCGCGTTGATATGGAGATTGTTCGTGGGGAGAGATGCGCGAAGATAAGAACGGTTTGGCTAGGCGTCAAGGAAGAGGTTAGACTCGTTACGTGCTTCGTGATTGGAGAATGCGATGAAACTGCTTGATGTCGTGGCGACGGTGGAAGACGTTCCGGAAGCGCATCTGGCCAAGGGTCAAGTTGGCACCGTCGTCGATGAACTGGATGGGGATGTTGTGCTGGTCGAATTTGCCGATGTCGGTGGAGTCGCGTATGCCATCGAACCCATTCCCGTTCGTAAACTCATGGAACTTCGCCATACCCCCGCAATGGCTGCCTAGAGCAGGGCAATCGCATGAAGCGCCAACTCCCTCCCCGTCACGGGGAGGGCTGGGGTGGGGGTGGGGCAAACTGGCCGTGACACACCTGTAAAACGTCCGTTTCTCTCCCATCCCCCTCCCGGCCTCCCCCTTGAAGGGGGAGGAGACGTTGTTTCCTGCCTTCATGCGATTGCCCTGTTCCACCCGCCATCGTCCGCGTTCACCCTGTAAAATTTGGGCATGAAGCGGATTTCAATTTACGACTCCACCTTGCGCGATGGCGCGCAGGCGCAGGGTATTTCCTACTCGGTGGAGGACAAGCTCAAGATCGTCCGGCGGCTCGACGCGCTGGGCGTGGATTACATCGAGGCCGGCAATCCCGGCTCCAATCCGAAGGATCTGGAGTTTTTCGAGCGGGTCAAGGCGCTCAGTCTCGGCCATTCGCGTCTGATCGCCTTTGGCGCCACGCGCAAGGTGGGCGTCGATGCCGCCGCCGACGCCAACGTGGCGTCGCTGCTGCGGGCCGGAACATCGGCCGTCGCCATTTTCGGCAAGAGCTGGGACTACCAGGTCACCGAAATCCTGCGCACCACGCTGGACGAGAATTTGCGCATGATCGGCGACACGATTCGCTACCTCAAGCAGCAGGGCAAGGAGGTGGTGTACGACGCCGAGCATTTCTTCGACGGCTACAAGGCCAACGCCGACTACGCGTTACAGACCCTGACGGCGGCAGCCGAGGCGGGCGCCGACTGCCTTTGCCTGTGCGACACCAACGGCGGCACTTTTCCCGGCGAGATTTTTGATGTCACGGCGCGGGTCAAGGCGCTCTTCCCGGTCACCATCGGCATCCATTGCCACAACGATTGCGAACTGGCGGTGGCCAACTCGATCATGGCGGTGCAGGCGGGCGCGACCCAGGTGCAGGGCACCCTCAATGGCATCGGCGAGCGTTGCGGCAATGCCAATCTGTGCTCGATCATTCCCAATCTGCAACTCAAGCTCGGCTTCGACTGCATTGCGGCGGCGAGCATGGAACAGTTGACTTCGGTGGCGCGGGCCGTCAGCGACATTGCCAACATGCCGCACAACGAGAAGGCGGCCTATGTCGGCGGCGATGCCTTCGCCCACAAGGGCGGCATGCACATCGACGCCGTGGTAAAAAACCCGGTGTCCTACGAGCACATCGATCCGGAGCGGGTCGGCAACGCCCGGCGCACGCTGATCTCCGAGGTGGCGGGGCGCAGCATGCTGATGACGCGGATCAACGCCGTCGATCCCAGCCTCGGCAAGGATGCGCCGGAAACACAGAAGATCGTCGCCCGGTTGAAAGAGCTGGAACACGAGGGCTACCAGTTCGAGACCGCCGAGAGTTCCTTCGAGCTGGTGGTGCGCAAGCTGCTCGGCAAGTTCAAGCCGTTCTTCGAACTCAAGGAATTCAAGGTCGTCGTCATCGAACCCTCGGCGAATGGCGTCAATTCATCGGCCACCATCAGGATCAGCGTCGGCAAGCAGGAAGAAGTTTCATCGGCCGAAGGCGACGGGCCGGTGAATGCCCTGGACAAGGCGGTGCGCAAGGCGCTTGAGCGTTTTTACCCGGAAATCGGCGAGATCCGGCTCACCGACTACAAGGTGCGCGTGCTCGATTCCGACCAGGCCAGCGCCGCCAGGGTGCGCGTGCTGATCGAATCCACCGATCATCGCGAGAACTGGACGACGATCGGCGTGTCTACCGACATCATCGACGCCTCGTGGCGGGCGCTGGTGGATTCCATCGAGTACAAGCTGATGCGCGAGCAGGAGCGGCGCGCCGGGCAGTAATCCGTATTTTTTTGCAACCGTAGCCAAAGAAGGAGCCGACATGGCTGGCAAGACGCTTTACGACAAATTATGGGAATCGCATGTGGTTCGCGAGGAGAGCGACGGCACCTGCCTGCTCTACATCGACCGCCATTTGATGCACGAGGTCACCAGTGCGCAGGCCTTTGAGGGCATGCGTCTGGCCGGTCGCAAGGCCTGGCGCGCCGACAGCATTGTCGCCAACCCGGATCACAACACGCCGACCGACCATTGGGACCAGGGCATCAAGGAGTCCATCGCGCGCTTGCAGGTGGAGACGCTCGACGCCAACATCAAGGAATTCGGCGCGCTGGTGTATTTCCCGTTCAAGCACGCCAACCAGGGCATCATCCACGTCATCGGCCCGGAAAACGGCACGACGCTGCCGGGCATGACGGTGGTCTGCGGCGACAGCCATACCTCGACTCACGGCGCTTTCGGCGCGCTGGCGCACGGCGTCGGCACTTCCGAAGTCGAGCATGTGCTGGCGACGCAGACGCTGGTCGCCAAGCGCTCGAAGCGCATGCTGATCAAAGTTGAAGGAAAAGTCGGCGCTGGCGTCACGGCGAAGGATATTGCGCTGGCCATCATCGGCAAGATTGGCACGGCGGGCGGTACGGGCTATGCCATGGAGTTTGGCGGTTCGGCGATTCGCGGCCTGTCGATGGAGGGGCGCATGACCCTGTGCAACATGGCCATCGAGGCCGGCGCGCGCGCCGGGCTGGTGGCGCCGGATGAAAAGACCGTGGAGTATCTCAAGGGACGCCGCTACGCGCCGAAGGGCGCCGATTGGGACAAGGCGGTGGCCTACTGGGCGACCTTGAAGTCCGATCCGGACGCGCAATTCGACGCCGTGGTCGAGCTCGATGCCGCCAGCATCGAGCCACAGGTAACCTGGGGCACTTCGCCGGAGCAGGTGCTGTCGGTCGGGGGCAAGGTTCCCAACCCGGCCAGGGAGTCCGATGCGCAGAAGCGGGGCGGCATTGAAAGAGCATTGAAATACATGGGACTGGCCGCCGACACGCCGATTACTGAAATCAAGGTGGACAAGGTGTTCATCGGCTCCTGCACCAATTCGCGCATCGAAGACCTGCGTGCCGCCGCCAAGGTCATCAAGGGCCGCAAGAAAGCGGCCAGCGTCAAGCTGGTGCTGGTCGTGCCGGGTTCCGGCATGGTCAAGCGCCAGGCCGAAGCCGAGGGCCTGGACAAGCTGTTCATCGACGCCGGCTTCGAGTGGCGCGAGCCGGGTTGTTCGATGTGTCTGGCGATGAACGCCGACCGCCTGGCGCCGGGCGAGCGCTGCGCCTCCACCTCCAACCGCAATTTCGAGGGACGCCAGGGCGCCGGCGGGCGCACGCACCTGGTCAGCCCGGAAATGGCCGCCGCCGCCGCCATTGCCGGTCACTTCGTCGACATCAGGAATTTCTGACATGAAAGCATTCAAGCAACTTAACGGGCTGGTCTGTCCGCTCGACCGCGCCAACGTCGATACCGACGCGATCATCCCCAAGCAGTTCCTCAAGTCGATCAAGCGCTCGGGCTTCGGCCCCTATCTGTTCGACGAGTGGCGCTACAGCGACACCGGCGAGCCGGGCATGGACTGCACCAATCGTCCGCTGAAAAAGGACTTTGTCCTCAACCAGCCGCGCTACAAGGGCGCGCAAGTGCTGCTCGCGCGCGACAACTTCGGTTGCGGCTCCAGCCGCGAGCACGCGCCTTGGGCCATCGAGGATTTCGGCTTCCAGGTCATCATCGCGCCATCCTTCGCCGACATTTTTTTCGGCAACTGCTACAAGAACGGCATCCTGCCCATCGTCGCGTCGACCGAAATCGTCGACCAGTTGTTCCGCGAGTGCGCCGCCACCAAAGGCTATCGCCTGAGAATCGACCTGGAGACGCAGACCGTGCGGACGCCTTCCGGCGAGTGGTTCCGCTTCGACATCACGCCGCACCGCAAGCATTGTCTGTTGAACGGTCTCGACGAAATCGGCCTGAGTCTTCAACACGCCGACGAGATCAGGGCGTTTGAAGTCAGGCACAAGGCGGCGCAGCCCTGGCTGTTTGCCTGACTGGCTTGAGCGGACGCGTCGACAAGGCCTTGGCCGGGGGTGCTTCGCGCCTCCGGTTATTCACCATGGGAGATAATTCGCTTGCGGATTAAAGCATTTATCTAGTTGATTTATAGTAATTTGTTGCGTTTTTTGTCGTCATCGCAGAGGTGTTTTTGGGGCGCGGGGCTTTAATCGCCGCGCGAGATTCGCTACAATCGCGATCTTTCCGAATTTGCATTTCAGTATTCAGGGACCAACACCATGAGTTGTGACGATAAAGTCGATTGCGGTCGGCGCCGTTTGCTGGTTGCCACGGCGGCGGCCGGCGGCGTGGCTGGGGTGGCGGTGGCGGTGCCGTTTGTGACCAGCATGCTGCCTTCCGAACGGGCGAAGGCCGCCGGTGCGCCGGTTGAAGTCGATATCAGCAATCTCGGCCCCGGTCAGATGACGACCGTTGAATGGCGCGGCAAGCCGGTCTGGGTCATCAATCGCACCAGGGAACAACTGGACTCGCTGAAAAAGATCGACGACAAGCTGGCCGATCCAAGGTCCGAAAAGAACATGCAGCCCGAGTACGCGAAGAACGAGACGCGCTCGATCAAGCCCGAGATCCTGGTGGCTGTCGGTCTGTGCACCCACCTCGGCTGCTCGCCGACCGAGAAGTTCAAGACGGGTGCCGAGTCCGGGATCGAGGCCGATTGGCCGGGCGGTTTCTTCTGTCCCTGCCATGGTTCCACATTTGACATGGCCGGTCGCGTTTACAAAGGCAAACCGGCGCCGGACAACCTCGAAATCCCTCCCCACATGTATCTTGGCGACGCCAGGATTGTGATTGGCGAAGACAAGAAGGCCTGATGCGATGAGCAAAGTAAACTCCATGTTGCAGGGGACGCTGAACTGGGTCGATGAGCGCTTTCCGCTCACCACCCTGTGGAAAGAGCATCTCGCCGAATACTACGCGCCGAAGAATTTCAACTTCTGGTACTACTTCGGGTCACTGGCGATACTGGTGCTGGCGATCCAGATCGTCACCGGAATTTTGCTCACCATGCACTTCAAGCCCGATGCCTCGCTCAATGCTTCCGGCGTGCCGGTGGCGTTTGCCAGCGTCGAGTACATCATGCGCGATGTACCCTGGGGCTGGCTGATTCGCTACATGCACTCGACGGGGGCTTCGTTCTTTTTCCTGGCTGTCTATCTGCACATTTTTCGCGGCATGCTCTACGGTTCCTACCGCAAGCCGCGCGAACTGATCTGGGTTTTCGGCATGCTGATCTTTTTCCTGCTGATGGCGGAAGCCTTCTTCGGCTACTTGTTGCCGTGGGGCCAGATGTCGTTCTGGGGCGCGCAGGTGATCGTGAACCTGTTTTCGACAATTCCATTCATCGGCGAGGATCTGTCGCTCTGGCTGCGCGGCGACTACGTCGTCGGCGATGCGACGCTCAATCGCTTCTTTGCCTTTCATGTCATTGCCGTGCCGCTGGTGCTGCTGGGGCTGGTGGCCGCGCATATCATCGCCCTGCACGAAGTTGGCTCCAACAATCCGGACGGCATCGAGATCAAGAAGAACAAGGACGCGAAGGGCATTCCGCTCGACGGCATTCCTTTCCATCCCTATTACACGGTGAAGGACATCGTCGGCGTCGTGGTTTTCCTGATGGCGATCTCGATCATCATCTTTTTCATGCCGGAGTTCGGCGGCTATTTCCTCGAGTACAACAACTTCTTCCCGGCCGATCCGATGGTGACACCGGCGCACATCGCGCCACTGTGGTATTTCACGCCTTATTACTCGATCCTGCGCGCGGTGACCTATCCGTTGTTCGGCATCGATGCGAAGTTCTGGGGCGTGCTGGCGATGGGCGCGGCGACCATGGTCATTGCCCTGCTGCCCTGGCTGGATCGCAGTCCGGTGAAGTCGATTCGCTATCGCGGCCCGCTGTACAAGGGTTTCCTCGCGGCATTCGTGGCGTCCTTCCTGATCCTCGGTTATCTCGGCATGCTGGCGCCAACGCCGGCCCGCGCCATCGTCGCGCAGATCTGCTCGGTGATCTATTTTGCATTCTTCCTGCTGATGCCGATATACAGCAGCCTCGACAAGTGCCAGCCGGAGCCGGACAGGGTGAGCCCGAAATGAAGAAATTCCTTGCCGCAATCCTGTTTGCGCCGCTGCTGACGTTTGCTGCGGGTACCGAACTGCATCTCGACTCCGCGCCGGACAAGTCGAACGACATGGCCGCCCTGCAAAACGGCGCCAAGATTTTTGTCAATTACTGCCTGAACTGCCATTCGGCGTCCTACATGCGCTACAACCGGCTCAGGGACATCGGTCTCTCCGACGCGCAGGTGAAGGACAATCTTCTGTTTACCGCGGAAAAAGTCGGCGAGCCGATGAGGATCGCCATGCAGCGCGCCGACGCCAAGGTCTGGTTCGGCGTGCCGCCACCCGATCTGACCATCATTGCCCGGGCGCGAGCCTCGCAGGCTGGCAGCGGCGCCGACTGGCTGTATACCTATCTGCGCGGTTTCTATCGCGATGAAAACCGCGCGACCGGCTGGAACAACGTGGTGTTCGAAAACGTCGGCATGCCGCATGTGTTCTGGGAACTGCAAGGCGATCAGGCGATGGGCGCGGACCACACGCTGAAACTGGTCAAGCCCGGCAAACTCAAGCCGCAGGAGTTCGACGCGCTGGCGGGCGATCTGGTGGCCTACCTCAAGTACATGGGCGAACCGGTGGCTGAGTTCCGCAAGCGGCTCGGCGTGATCGTGCTGATTTTCCTGGCCGTAACCTTCGTCTTTGCCTACGCGCTGAAACGCGAGTACTGGAAAGACATCCATTAACTCCACTAAGTGAATGCAAATCATGGGGCATCGAGAAATGAACGCGCCGCCCGTGCGCAAAGTAGTGCGTGATGCGGACTATTCGTGGGGCACCAGCGCCATGATGAACCTGTATTCGGGCACGACGTGTCCGTTCAGCCATCGCTGCCGCATAGTCCTGTACGAGAAGCAGATGGACTTCCAGGTGATCGATGTCGATCTCTTCAACAAGCCGGAAGACATCGCCATCATCAATCCGTACAACCGCGTGCCGGTGCTGGTTGATCGCGACCTGGTGCTCTACGAGTCGAACATCATCAACGAGTACATCGACGAGCGCTTTCCGCATCCGCAACTGATGCCGCCCGATCCGCAAACGCGAGCCAAGGCGCGCCAGTTGCTGTTTACCATGGAACACGAGTTGTTCAGTCACATCGACGCGCTGGAAAAGAACCTCAAGTCGGCCGACAAGTCGCGGCTGTACATGCGTGATCGCCTGATCGAACTGGCGCCGGTGTTCAACAAGCAGAAGTTTCTGCTGGGCGACGATTTTTCCATGCTCGACGTGGCGATTGCGCCGCTGCTTTGGCGTCTCGACCATTACGGCATCGAGCTGCCGAAGACCGCCGCGCCGCTGATGAAGTTCGCCGAGCGCATCTTCTCGCGCCAGGGCTTCATCGATGCGCTGACGCCGACCGAAAAGATGATGCGCCGCTAAGGCCGCATCGCCTGCGCCTGATCCGTGGTTCATCTCGGCGCAACGCCCATGAAGTCAACCAAGCCCTACCTGATCCGCGCCATTCACGAATGGTGCGCGGATCAGGGCTTTACGCCCTATCTGGCGGTCAAGGTCGATGCGACGACGCGCGTCCCGCGCGAATTCGTCAAGGAGGGCCAGATCGTTCTCAACGTCGGTCTGGAAGCCACGCATCAGTTGCGCATGGGCAACGAGGAAATCACATTCCAGGCCCGCTTCAGCGGCAAGACCTTTCCGGTGGTGGTGCCGATCAATCGCATTGCCGCCATCTACGCCAGCGAAAATGGCGAAGGCATGGCCTTCGAGGTCACCGACGCGCCGGTCGATGCAGGGGCGGCGGGACTCCCCGACACCATGCCGGCAGAAGCCGAATCCACCACAAAAGCCCCGACCAAACCGGGGCGTCCGGTGCTGACCCGGGTCAAGTAGGCTTCGGGAAGGTTTCAAAAGTCGGCGCCGGTGGCACGGCGATGTTTCGCTTCGACCCGCGCCCGGAAGTCCTCGCTCTGGCGGGCCACCCACTCCTCGAAGGCCACGCGCCGGGCCTCGGGCGCTGCCTGGGGGCGCCATTCAGGGGGATTTTCCGCGAATCGTGACGTCTGCCGGCCCGAAATCGGCGATTGACTGCGGTGCCCGGCGTCAGCCATACTTCTCCGAGAGTCCGTTGGATTTCCTATCCTTTGCCGTGCGCATAGGCGAGAAATGGCGCATGGACGGAAGGCAAGCGCATAAAGATATTTCTGGAGGAGTACTCAAATGAAAGTTCTTGCCATCCTGACCCTGGCCGGTGGCCTGCTCACCACTTCTTTCGCCAACGCTGCAGTCGATGCCGAGGCGGCTCGAGCTCTGATGAAAAAGAGCGATTGCTTCAAATGCCACGCCATGGACAAGAAGAAGTCCGGCCCGCCGTATAAGGATACCGCAAAGAAATACAAGGGCAAGGCGGATGCCGAAGACAAGTTGACCAGGCACATCACCCTCGAACCGCTGGTCGAGATCGACGACAAGAAAGAAAAGCACAAGGCGATCGGCAGCAAGGACGCCGCCGAGATCAAGAACGTTGTGCAGTGGATCCTGTCGCTGTAACGCTTTGACGGTTCGGTGGGGATTGGCCCCGGTTGGTACCCTGGGCGGGTACTGGCCGCGCGGTGTTTTTCGGGCACAGGGCCGACCGACTCGGCGCACCGATGTGCTATGGAGGAAGGGTAAATGCTGCCTCGTAAATTACGCATAGTTCTTGAACGGGTGCGCAAGTGGACCGCGGGGAAGAAAGCCCCCATGGTGTTTCTGACGGGACTTGCGGTCAGCACAGTGCTGTTGACCCTGACCGCGACGACCGTCATCTACACCAGCACGGAGGAGTTCTGCTCCACCACCTGCCACGAGATGACCACCAACGTGGTCATGGAGTTCAAGGGCACCGTGCACGACAAGAACCGCACCGGTGTTCGCGCAACCTGTCCCGACTGCCATATTCCGCATTCCCAGATACCGCTGTATGTCCGCAAAATGGGAGCGGTGCACGACCTCTGGGGGCACTTCGTGACGCACTCGATCGATACCCGCGAAAAATTCCTCGCCAAGCGCCAGGAACTGGCCGAGCGAGTCTGGATTTACATGAAGGAAAATGACTCGCGCGAATGTCGCGGTTGCCACAACGCCGCGAAAATGGACCCGGCGAAACAGTCCGAAAAAGCCCAGGCGCGGCACGCCAAGGGCAAGCGGGAGCGGCTGACCTGTATCGACTGCCACTTCGCCATCGCTCACGAGGAGCCCGAAGGCGGTGTAGGCCCGCAGGAACTCGAAGTGGATAGGAGCCTGATCTCGAAAGGGGCGATCTTTTGATTCACGGCTGATCGCAGCGGTTTCCGCGCTTTTCATTGGTGTTGTGCGTGTCAGAGGAGAAGGGCCAGATGTCCAAGATTCTTGAGAAGATTCGCCGCTGGGCTTCGGCTTCAGGATCGCTAGGCGTCCTGGTGTCGGGGCTTGTCGCAGGCATGATCGTTTTGGCGTCCACCGGGACATTCATGGTCTATGCCAACTCGGAGAAATTCTGCGCCACCGCCTGCCACGAAATGGGATTTCTGGCGGCGGAGTACAAGGACTCGATCCACGACAGGAACCGTACTGGGGTGCGCGCCACCTGCAACGATTGCCATGTTCCCCACGGTTACGTGCCCAACTACATCGCCAAGCTCGGGCTGGTTTACGATTATTGGGGCCACTTTGTAACCGGCTCGATCGCCACCAGGGAAAAGTTCGAGGCCAAACGCACAGAACTGGCGACGCGGGTGTGGCTCGACATGAAAGCCAACGATTCGCGCGAATGCCGCCATTGCCACAACAGCAGCAAGGTGGATCCGGCGAAGGCGTCCGAAAAGGCGCGGACGCGCCACGACAAAGGCCGCATCGAGGGGCTGACCTGTATCGAGTGTCACTTCGCCATCTCGCACAACGAGCCCGAGGGCGCCGGACCGCAGGAAATATTCGCGGCCAGGGCGGCCGCAGCGGCAAAGAAATGAGGGTGCGGCAGGAGCCGCGGAACCGGGGCCGGACGAGCTGACCAACAGGGCTCCCGTTTTTTCCGGCCGACCGATGCCGGGTGATTGAAACGAAAGGGACTATCGTGTTGATTGACTGCTACGAATGCAAGGCGCAAATAAGCGATTCAGCGGCCAGTTGTCCTCATTGCGGGGCCATACCGCTTGATCCGCCGCGCTCGCTGCCGGTCGAGATATCCGATGCGGACATGAAATTCACCACGATGTTCTGGTTTCTCATCAAACTGGCATTCGCCGCCGTCCCAGCCGTAGTCGTCATCTATACGGCCTGGACCATAATCGGCGGCGTCATGAACCCGTTGTTGCACATGTAGGCCGATCGTTTTTCAGGTTCGATAGTCGGCGCCGGCGGCACGGCGACCATGGGCTATTGCTTCCGCGCGGCTTTACTTCGATTCCATCACCCAGACGCCGTCCCAGTCGTCTCCGGGCGGGTTGGCGAGGAAGTGATCGCAGCGCTCGATATACAGCTTTGCCGCCTTGTCGTGGTCGTTCAGCGCCAGCACTTCCCCGAATTCTCCCTTGGCGTCTTTCCATTTCTGCTGCCGGTATTTCACCAGCCCGGATTTGAAATTGCGCAGGGCATCGATCATCTGCGGATAGCTTTCCTCGGTGTGGTAGTCGAGAATTTCATGAATGGCAACCGGCTGGGTCTTGCCCTTGACCACCACCAGATCGAGCTCGCGGCTGAAGTAGGTGCCGCGCAATTGCTTGTAGGTGAATTCGCTGACCAGAATGTGGGCGCCATACTGCTTGCAGGCGGATTCCAGTCGCGCCGCGAGGTTCACGCCATCGCCGATGATGGTGTAATCCATGCGCTTCTTGGAGCCGATGGTGCCCGATACCACGTTGTCGCTATTGAGGCCGACGCCGATGTCGACAGGCAGCTTGCCCTCGCTCACACGCCCCTTGTTCCAGGCCCACAACTCGCGGATCATGGCGATCGCCGTGCGCACCGAGCGGTCGGCGTCGTCGTCGTGACCGACCGGGATGCCGAAGGCAGCCATGATCGCGTCGCCGATGAACTTGTCGAGCATGCCTTCCTCGCGCTGGATGCAATCCACCATCAGCGTGAAGTATTCGTTGAGCAGCGCCACGGTGCCCTGGGCGCCGAGTTGCTCGGTGATTGTGGTGAAGCCGCGTATGTCCGAGAAAAGCACCGTGGCCATGACGTTCTTGCCGCCCAGGGCGTCGACGCCGCCGGCCAGCATCTGGTCGGCGATGCCGGGGTCCATCAGCCGCGACATGGTCGAACGCATGCGCTTTTCGTTGGAGATGTCCTCCAGCATCAGCATCGAGCCAAGGCGCTTCTTTTCCGCCGACAGCAGGGGCAGGGCGGTGAGGTTCACCGAGAGCTTGTCCTCGCCGACCATCAGTTCGGCTTCCATCGCCAGTTCGGTGGTCTGGGTTTCGCCGACGCGCTTCAACTTTTCCTGGATCCAGGCATTGCTGCCGGCAAAGAAATCCGTGGCAGGCTGGTGCAGGATCTGCGCCGGCGTCACGCGCAGAATGCGCAGTCCCGCGGCGTTGCAGGTGGCGATGCGTTCCGCTTCATCGAGCGTGATCACCGCATTCGACATCGACTCCAGCATCGCCTCGTTGTAGTTCTTCATGTTCTGCACGTCGGCAAACAGCTTGGCGTTTTCCAGGGCAATCGAAATCTGGGCGGTAAAGGCGCGCAGGCGCGATTCGTCCTCGCCGGTGAAGGGACCGCCGCGCTTGTTCAGCACCTGCGTGACGCCGATCACCTTGCCGTGCTTATTGACAATGGGTACGCACAGGATCGAGCGGGTGAAGTAGCCGGTTTTCTTGTCGAAGGCCGGATTGAAGCGCAGGTCGGCGTAAGCGTACGGGATATTGATGGCCTTGCCCGAGGTGAACACGGCGCCGGCAATACCTAGATGGTTGGGCAGGCGGATCTGCACCGATTCCAGACCCTGGCCGACCTCCGACCAGAGTTCGCTGGTCTTCTCGTCGTTGAGGAACAGCGTCGAGCGTTCGGCATTCAGCAGTCGCGTGGCTTCGCCCATGACCTTCTGCAACAGCGAGCCGAGCTTGATGTCGGCGGTGACTTCGGAGACGACGTCGATGAATTCCATCTCCTGGCGGCGGATGGCCTGCATGCGCTCGATGAACTGCGCGCTTTGCAGCGCCAGCGTGCCCTGGCTGGTCATGGCCTCAAGCAGGTTCAGGTCATGCCTGGTGAACTTCCCGCTGCGCTTGTTGAGCGTCTGCGCCACGCCGATGATCTCGCCCTTGACCGTCTTGATCGGCACGCACAGGATGTTGCGCGTGGTGAAGCCGGTCTGCTCGTCGATGGAACGGTTGAAGCGGTCGTCGGCGTAGGCGTCGGCGATGATCAGCGCCTCGCCCGAGGTATACACGTAGCCGGCCACGCCGCTGGTATTCAGGATGCGTATTTCGCGCTGGATGTTGCCCTGCGCCACGCGCGAATACAGCTCGCTGGTGTCGGGGTCGTTGAGGAACAGCGAGCCGCGTTCGGCGTTCAGCTCGGTGGTGGTCATCTCCACCAGCGCCTGCAGCACTTCGTCCAGGGTGCCGTAGCTCGCCATGCGGCGGGTAACTTCGAGCAGCAGTTCGAGATGACGCAGCCGGCGGCGGGCTTCCTGATCGCGCTCGGTCGGCTTCTTTTTCGTGCTGGCAGGCTGGATGGCTTGGTCCATGAGGTTCCTCCCGGTCACGTGCCGCGCGCGGCTTCGATCTGGTCGCGCAGCGCCTGGATGGTGCGTTGCAGTTGGGCGCCCTCGTCGGCGAACAGGGCGTGCTCGCGATTGATCGAATTGGTCTTGTCGATCTGCGCCAGTTCCAGACGTTCGCGCAATCCGCTGACGGTCTGCCGCAGTTGCGCGATTTCGCCCTGAGCGCCGACCAGCGCCATGCGCACCGCATTTTCTGTGTCGGTGCGGGCGCGTTCCAGTTCGTCGCGCAGGGCCGTCGCGGTGGCCTTCAATTGCTGCATTTCGTTATGTCCGGCGACGCGTTCCTGCTGGATCGCTTTTTCGCGCTCGATATGCGCGCGTTCGAGTTCCTCGCGCAGGGCGCCGACGGTGATTTTAAGTTGCGAGATTTCCGCCGCGTTGGCCTGGGTCACGCGTGAGCCGGTCGCCTGGATCTCCGCATGCGCCGCTTCAAGTTCCGTGCGCAACGCCATGACCGCGCGCTTCATGTCGCGGGAATCAGCCTGGGCCAGCGCAAGTTCGTTTTCGAGGGTCGATACTTCGGCGGTCATGATCGCAGTTGTCGGCGTGGCTAGATCATTGCTGGCGCCCAAGTCAGGAATCGAACCTGAGACCTACCGCTTAGGAGGCGGTCGCTCTATCCACTGAGCTACAAGGGCGCGAGGCGGGAATTCTATCCCACAAGAGGATACCGTCTCCGGTCGGAGGCATAAGCGCTCGCCTATAATCCCGCACCCTCTCATCGGCCTCGCTCCCGTGCCCGTCCTCACTCTCGATCGCGCCTGTCTCGCCTACGGCCATGTCGCCCTGCTGGATCATGCCGCCCTGCAAATCGATGCCGGCGAACGCATCGGGCTGATCGGTCGCAACGGCAGCGGCAAGTCCAGCCTGCTGCAAGCGCTTGCCGGCCTGGGATCGCTGGACGATGGCGAGGTCTGGCGCGAGCCCGGCCTGACTATCGCCTATGTGCCGCAGGAGCCGCAATTCGCCACCCACGATACGGTGTTCGAGGCCGTCGCGGCCGGGCTGGGCGAAGTGGCGCGTCTGCTCGCCGAGTACCACGAGGCGACGCACAAAGTCGGCGCTGGCGATACGGCGATGCTGGACCACATGCAGGAATTGCAGACGCAACTGGAGGCCAGCGATGGCTGGCGGCTGAATTCGCGCGTCGAGCAGGCCATCTCGCGCCTCGCGCTGGATGGCGATGCCCGCGTCGACGCACTTTCGGGGGGCGGCAGGAAGCGCGTCGCGCTGGCGCGCGCCCTGGTGGCCGAGCCGGAACTGCTGCTGCTCGACGAGCCGACCAATCATCTCGATGTCGATAGCATCCTGTGGCTGGAGGATCTGCTGCGCGGCTATCAGGGCGCCATCATGGTCATCACCCACGACCGGGTTTTTCTCGACGGCGTGGCGACGCGCATCGTCGAACTGGATCGCGGCAAGCTGGTGTCCTTTCCCGGTCGCTTTGCCGCGTATCAGGAGCGCAAGGAATTCATGCAGAACGAAGAGGCGCTGGCCAATGCCCGCGCCGACAAGATGCTGGCGCAGGAAGAAATCTGGATCAGGAAGGGCGTCGAGGCGCGGCGCACGCGCAGCGTCGGTCGCGTCCAGCGCCTCGAACGATTGCGCGCGGCCCGCGCGGCGCGGCGCGAGCAACTGGGCCGGGTCGATTTTCAACTGGTGCGCGGCGACGAATCCGGCAAGCTGGTGGCCGAACTCGAAAACGTCAGCAAGCGATTTGTGACAAGCGCGGGCGAAAAAACCGTGGTGCGCAACTTCTCCTGTCGCATCCAGCGCGGCGACAAGCTGGGTGTGATCGGCGCTAACGGCACCGGCAAGACCACGCTGTTGCGCCTGATCCTCGGCGAACTGGCGGCAGACTCCGGACAGGTGCGGCTCGGCAGCAAAATCGAAGTCGCCTACTTCGACCAGTTCCGCACCCAGCTCGATCCCGAGGCGCCCTTGTGCGAAGTCATCAGTCCCGGCTCGGACTATGTCGAGATCGGCGGCGCGAAGAAGCATGTGATCGGCTACCTGGAGGATTTCCTGTTCGCCCCGCAGCGGGCGCGTTCGCCGGTGAAATCGCTGTCCGGCGGCGAGCGCAACCGATTGCTGCTGGCGCGCCTGTTCGCGCGACCGGCCAACGTGCTGGTGCTCGACGAACCGACCAACGATCTCGATATCGAAACCCTGGAACTGCTGGAAACCCTGTTGCAGGACTATGCTGGAACGGTATTCCTGGTCAGCCACGACCGGGCCTTTCTCGACAACGTGGTGACGCAGACCATCGCCAGCGAAGGCGATGGGCAGTGGAAGGAATACGTCGGCGGCTACAGCGACTGGCTGCGCCAGCGGCCGGCGGATGGCGCCGCGCGCTTCGATGCCACGGGCGGCGTCGATGCCAGGCCGGTCGCGAAAGTCGGCGCTGGCGAGACGGCGAAGGCGAAGCCCGTGGAACGCAAAAAACTCAGCTTCAAGGAGCAGCGCGAGCTCGAACAACTGCCGGATCGCATCGCCGCGCTGGAAACCGAGCAGGGCGCCTTGCACAGCCGGCTGGCCGATCCAGCCTTCTATCAGGGACCGGCCGATGCCGTGCGCGAGGTGCAAACCCGACTGGCGAAAATCGATGCCGAAATCAATGCGGCCCTGATTCGCTGGGAGGCTCTGGAGGCGAAGTCCTGACCCTTGCCGCCGAGTCCGCTATGATCCGCCGCTACTGAACAAAGGAGTCATCGCTTGGGAATACTGACCAATATCGTCGCCGCCGAGGAAGACGAATTTGCCGCCATCGGTGAATCGTTGCGCCCCATCGACGAATGGAGCGGCATCGAGCGCCGCGGCATCGACACGGCAAAGATCGTCACGCTGCACTGCCTGCTCACCGGTGACGAATTCGAAGAGGCCATCGGCGCTTACGAACCCGTCTATGTGGCGGACGAGGGCGCCGTGGTGCTGCGCATTGCGGACGAGGTCATGGAACGCCTGGCCACGCTCGAAGAGGATGCGCTGGAACTCGTCGGGGAAGAACTTGCCGCCACCGAAGAGTATGAAATCGAGCAGTGGGAAACGGCGGAGGTGCAGGCGCTGGTGATGGAGCTTGCCGATCTGGCGCGGCTTGCCGATTCCCAGGGGCAAGCGCTATTCGTCTGGATGCATCCCCTGCTGACCTGAGCGGCGGTCGGTTGCATATGGCATCGGACAAGACCTGGTTTGTCTACCTGATCGAGTGCGTTGACGGCAGCCTCTACACGGGGATCACCGTCGATCTCGAATCGCGCTTCAAGGCCCACCGGGAGGGTCGCGGCGCGCGCTACATGCGTCTCAGTCCGCCGTTGCGCATGTTGGCGGCGGAAGCGCATCCGGATCGCTCGTCGGCCTCGAAGGCCGAGTACCGCATCAAACAGCTCACGCCGGCTGGAAAGCGCCTCCATGCGGCCCAAATGAGCGCCGGTCATCTTCCTTCCGTCATGGGTGTAATCGAAAGTGTTGGTCGATAGCATTGGTACTCCCTCCCCTTCAAGGCTAACGTATGCACACATCTCTGGCACGAACCGTGCCCTTCCATTCCGGGGGTGAATTTCGGAGGCGTGAGCGACGGGACGGGAAATCCAAGAAGAGCAGCGGCGATCGGGCCGCCGGGGTGCTCTGCTGCGCTCCATGTCCCCCGCCGTCGGCCTGCGGCCACCGCCTCCTCCTTTACTTCCGCTCCGCAGAGCACCCCACCGGCCCGATCGGGCGGCGCCGTGCGGCTTTGGCGGTTCAAGGCCGCAGGCGTATCCGGCCAAGG
>Ga0209211_10000562_pt1 | contig 75101 bp, 78 predicted proteins | sample RifGroA2_FD_183992 | JGI IMG/M metagenome (GOLD analysis project Ga0209211, IMG submission 183992) | Groundwater microbial communities from Rifle, Colorado, USA - Groundwater A2 (SPAdes) (version 2) | ecosystem: Environmental > Aquatic > Deep subsurface > Groundwater | place: Rifle, Colorado... | reverse complement strand
CCGCGGCTCCGGCCGCCTTTACCGCTTTTTTACAGGACCCGATATTGGCGATAATCGTGGTTCTGGTTTATTTCGTTATTCAGCAGATGGAAAGCCATTTGATTGTGCCGGTGGTCATGAGAAAAACGGTCGGTTTGAATCCCTTGGTGGTGGTTGTAGCTTTGCTGGTTGGAGCCAAACTTGGAGGAATTCTTGGACTGTTTTTAGCCGTACCCATTGCTTCGGTTCTTGTTGAATTCGTAATTGATATTGACAGGAGAAAGAGAGGGCTGCTGCAAGAAGTCCACTCAGCATGATTCATGTAACATGAAGCATGTAACATAAAAAGTTTCATGTTTCATGTTTTATGATTCATGAATAAATAAGCCAGATTGTCAGAAGCGCAATAATTGTTTGAGAAACTTTGCCGATGATAATATATTTTTTTGCGGTCCAAAAATGTCTTCCCAAATAAATTTTTGAGTGCATGAAACTATGGAAGCGTTTTATAAACATAAACGGATTTTTTTCTTTCCAGACCCAGAAAACCGGCTGAAGCATATCGGGAAGAATTCCTCCGAAAATGGAAAGGGCTAACGGCGTTAGCTCTTTTATGTTAAGTTCGGGCCGTAATATTAAAAAAGCAATTAGCGAGCCCGTAAATATATCAAGAGATATTTTAAGAAGATCACGAACATTGATGGTTTTTTCTAAAATAAGATTGTGGTCATGTTTGTCGCTTAAATCTTCTTTAACGGATGACAAATGCCAGTCCCAGTGAGGAATGGCATCGGCAAGATAATGTGAAGCTATGGCCGCAACAAAAACCAGCGCCGGATGCACGGAGAAAAACGGCTTGGCGGCCGCGGTGGCGATTAAAATGTGGGTGGTTAAAGTCATGCTAATTTTCTTAGCGAGGCAAACAATCTTGCTTGCGAAGCCGAGATGCTAGAAAATTGAGCACCGAGCATTCAATTTGAGCTTAGTATACATAATAATTAAGTTTATCAATAAAACGCGCGAAAGCAAATGTTTTGATACAAGAAATACACGATTTTAAATTGAGTGCTCGTTTCAATATTTACAACTGCTCGCGCCTTGCCCTTTGGTTCGCGCTCGCAGGTAAATATTGAAAATAAAAAAAGAGCGCCGGAATGGCGCCTATTTTACCCCTAAAAATTTTTTGACTCCTTCAATATCCGGTTCCTCCGTTATAATGAGCCAACCGTCACTACTGACATAGATGCTGCCAAAAGGGTATAGGTGTACGGTGATGACAATGGGTATTGATTTAGAAAGCGTGATAAGACTTTCCGCGACTTTTTTATCACGAGCTAGGGTTCTTAATGTATTGTCGCAAAAAATCGATTCAAGGGTATTGGCGCATTTGACTGCTTTAGCCAATTCGTCAACCTTCGCGTTTAAATCTTTTTCTTTTTGTTTGGCTGATTCCGCCATTTGAATAATTTCGTTGAGGCGGGCCTGGTTGGCCGGCCGGGAGCTCGTTTCGGTTTTATCGGTAGCAGGCGCGCCCTGTTTGATTTCTTGAATTTTTTGGACTTTATCGCCGAAAAAAAAGTTTGGAAAAATAAACATGGAAAATACGAGAATTACGGCAAGGGATGCTAAAATCGCGCTGATTCTGTTCATTTTTATCGCTTTCTCTTTCTCGGGGCTTAGGATATATATTTGAAAAGAACGTAAATTATATGTATCATATAGCTATTACTATTGCAATCCTTACGACATGACAGCAATGACATGGTGGTGTGAAGCGAAGCGGCTTCGCCTCGCGTCTTACGTAATAAAATTAAGTTTTATTTAGATTTTTAACGGGGTCAATACTCCACCTTGTTTTTTTGTTTTTGATGCCGTATGATGAAAATATGAATACTCTTACTATTCCCAAAGAATTAATAAAAGAAAAAGAATTGATTATTATTCCTCGCAAGAAATACGAGGAATTTATGAATTTACAAAAAATGGTTAAAAAGTGGTTTGTGGAAGAAGTAGATACTGATAAGGCGATTAAAATATATAAAAAGGAAAAGCGTCAGGGAAAACTAAAGACGATTAATTCTTTAGCCGAGTTGCGCTGATATTGATTTTATGAAAATTCGCGTTACTTCAAAATTCACGAAATCTTATAAGAAAATGCCGAAATTTGTAAAAGAACACGCCGAAGAAAAAGGAAAAATTTTTATAGCAAATCCTTTTGACTCCCGCCTCGAAACTCATAAACTTCATGGCAAATATAAAGATTACTGGTCATTTAGCGTAGTTAGCCAATATAGAATTATATTTTCTTTTGTCAATTCAAATTGCGCAGATTTTATCAACATTGGTACTCATGATATTTATAGATAATTTCAAAATCCGTCTGTTGGCGGATTTTGATATGCGCGGTAAATATTGAAAATAAAAAAAGAGCGCCGGAATGGCGCCTATTTTACCCCTAAAAATTTTCTTATTTTAGAAATATCCGCCTTTTGCGTCATTATAAGGTTGCCGTTCTGGTCAAGATAAATTTCATTTCTAGTTCCGAATGAGTAATATATCCATAAAGCAACCCCGCTTTTTGATAGTTTTTTGAAGATATCAATAACCTCTTCGTCACTGGTCAGCATCGCTATAAACTTTTCGCAATCCTCGGCTTTTACCATGAAAGTGCATTTAATATCTACGTTCTTTCGAAAATCACCAATACGTTTTTCCGTTTCTAAATTTTTTGCCTTTAATTCCCGGGATTGTTTGATAATTTTATCAACGATAGAATTTTGTCCGGTTTTGTCGGTAGCGGGCGAGCTCTGTTTTATTTTCTGAACTTCTGGCTTTGGCGCATGAAGCCATTTATTGATACTTTCCTGATTATTAAGCGCGAGAGTTAAGAGTGAGAGAATTGTGAAAATGGAGAGCCCCCAGATGAATTTTAGCATCCTGTTTACCCTTTTTATTATCTTGAAAAGAACGCAGGTTATATGTATCATAGGGCTATTATTATGTCAAGCAAGTATTATATTACAACAGCAATTGATTATGTAAATGCCAAACCGCATATCGGGCATGCTTTGGAAAAAATTCAGGCGGATGTTTTGGCCCGTTTCCATCGTATAAAAGGCGATGATGTTTGGTTTTTGACTGGAACCGATGAACACGGCGCGAAAATCGCAAGAGCCGCGGAAGCGGCGGGAAAAAACCCGAAAGATTTTGTGGATGAGAATTCAGAAAAATTTAGGGAACTTAAAATTAAAAATGTTCTTAATTTGTCGTGGAATGACTTCATAAGAACTTCTGACCAAAAACGCCATTGGCCAGGAGCGCAAAAATTATGGCTAAAACTTTTTGAAGCAGGCGATTTGTATAAGAAAAAGTATCGCGGGCTTTATTGCGTTGGGCATGAGGCGTTTGTTACGGAAAAAGATTTGGTTCAAGGCAAATGCCGCGACCACCAAAAAGAGCCGGAAGTTATTGAGGAGGAAAATTATTTTTTCCGACTTTCAAAGTATTCCAAAGAAGTTGAATTAAGAATCAGGAATAATGAATTAAGAATAATTCCTGAATCCCGAAAAAACGAAATTTTATCGCTTATTGAATCCGGACTGGAGGATGTGAGTTTTTCGCGTCCCCGGAAAGATTTATCGTGGGGAATTCCGGTGCCGAATGACCCCGAGCATACTATGTATGTTTGGTGCGACGCCTTGGCGAATTATATTACGGCAATCGGCTACGGCCAAGAGAAGAATTATGAATTAGGAATTAGGAATTATGGATTTGAGCAACTTTGGCCAGCAGATTTGCACGTAATCGGCAAGGATATTTTGCGGTTTCACGCCGCAATTTGGCCGGGAATGCTTTTGTCGGCTGGGCTTTCTTTGTCTAAAGCAATTTTTGTTCACGGCTTTGTTACAGTTGAAGGCCAAAAAATGTCTAAAACCATTGGCAACGTCATTGATCCGATAGAATTGGTAAAAAAATACGAAACGGATTCGGTGCGCTACTTTTTGCTTCGTGAAATTCCTTCGGGAGAGGACGGCGATTTTTCGTACAAAAAATTTGAAGACCGTTATAACGGCGACTTGGCAAATGGCCTTGGAAATTTGGTGGCGCGGGTTGCGACTCTTGGAGAAAAAATAAGCCCGATAAATTTTGATTTCCAGAAGGACGTTGAGAGTGGTGTGAAAGAAATTGCCGAAAAAACATTCAAAAAATATGAAGCATGCTTTGAAGAAATCCGTTTGAATGAGGCCTTAGCTTCAATTTGGGAGCTTGTTTCTTTTGCCGATAAATATATAAACGATAAAAAGCCGTGGGGCATTAGCGACAAAAAGGAGCTTCGTGGTATAATAATAAACGTAAGTTATATAATCGGCGCCATAGTCAATTTACTTGCGCCATTTTTGCCGGAAACAGTTGAAAAAATTAAGAAACAAATATTGGTTGATGATTCGATTTTGAAAATAAAAAAAGGAGGGAATTTATTCCCGCGGCTAAAATAAAAAAAGCGGGAATGTGGTCCCGCGATATTGATAATTACTTTAGTTTCCACTTTATTAGTTCTCTAAAGATAGGTTTCATTCGCTAACCCCTTGATGTTGACTCCAAAGGCCTAAGACAAGGTTACTTGGCGGAAGTATTTATGTCAAGCCCAAAACTTTTTGATGTTCATACGCATGCGCAATTTGCCGCTTTTGATAAAGATAGGGAGGCAGTAATTCAGCGGGCCTTAGATGCCGGGGTGTGGCTTATAAATGTCGGCACACAGCGTGATACTTCCGCTAAAGCAGTTGAAATTGCCAATAAGTACCCTAAGGGGGTATGGGCAACTGTTGGATTGCACCCGATTCATACTGAAAAATCTTACCATGACTCACAAGAACTAGGTGCGTCGCCCGCTTCGTCTGTTATTTCAGATATTCCTAATCAATCTATCTCTAATTCGCGCGAATTAGAGAATAGCGGTCTGGCAGGATTTACCAGTAAAGGGGAGGATTTTGATTACGGATATTATTTGCAATTGGCGCAGGATCCGAAAGTCGTGGCTATTGGAGAATGTGGTTTTGATTTTTATCGCTTGAATCCGCAAACAAAAGGGAAACAGAAAAAAGTTTTTTTGCGCCATATTGAGTTGGCCTATGTGGTAAAAAAACCCTTAATGATTCATTGTCGCTCCGGAAGAACTTCGCTTTCCGGCGCGGCGGGAAGCAGCGCCCTTGAATATCTTTTAAAAATGCTGGATTCCAGGAAAGATATTTTGAATTCTCCTCCTGGTATAATTCATTTTTTTTCCGGCACCAAACATGATGCTAAAAAACTTATGGATTTAGGGTTTTCTTTTTCTTTCGGCGGGGTCGTCACTTTTACCAGTGATTATGATGAAGTCGTTAAATATATACCCTCCGATAGAATTTTGTTGGAAACAGACGCTCCATATGTCGCGCCGGCCCCTTATCGCGGCAAGCGAAATGAGCCCGAATTTATAATTGAAACAGCAAAAAGAATAGGAGAAATTAAGGGAATGGAATTTGATAAAATTTCGGAAATTGTTAAACAAAACGCGGTAAAGATTTTTAGAATTACGGCTTAATTTTTTTAAATAAATAAGCCCCGCGAAACGCGGGGTTTTTTCTTTATTTATCGTCTTTTTTTTCTTCGTTATCCTTAATTCCGATGGATTTTAAAAAATCTTTATCGGAAAGAGTATTAAAGGGGTTCGGCGGCGTTTCGTCTTCTGTTCCGCGGTCTTCTTCCTGATATTCTTCCGGAATTGCCGTGACGATTGCTTTAATTCCGTCCGGAAGTATTTCGGCGTGCCCTCGGGAAAAATCTATTTTACAACAAACAACCAGTTCGGCGTTATATTTTTCGCGGTAGTAGGGAGAGCCCGATTCCCGCGGGCGCCAATGCGTATGAGGAGGCGTGAAATAAAAATGATTTCCTTCGGGTTCAACATAGCGCATGGTTTCGGCAACACAGATTCCGATGTTATATTTTTGAGACCATTCGGTTATTTTTTCATTAAATTCCGTATTCAGTTTTTTCATTTCGTCTTTGAGGCCGTATTCAAGGGTGATGCGCTGCTGCTGGGTAATTTTTCCAATTTCAAAAAGAAGCGTTTTTAGTTCCTCAATGTTTGGTTTTTTCACGAAATCACGGCCCCCATTTTTTTAAAGTCCTGATAGATATGTTCCACAAAAGCTGTATCTTGTCAATGTCCGATTTATTGATTATGGTAAATAGTATGGTGAAGTATAATTCTTCAAAAATTGAGAAGAAGTGGCAGAAAATCTGGCAGGGACAGAAGCTTTATGAAACGAAAGATAAGATTGCCGGGAAAAATAATTACATGGTATTGGTGGAATTTCCTTATCCATCCGGCAATTTGCATATAGGCCACTGGTACGCGTTTGCCGTACCGGATATTTCCGTTCGTTTTTTAAGAATGAACGGGCGCAATGTTTTATACCCCATTGGTTTTGACGCTTTTGGCCTGCCCGCGGAAAATGCCGCTATTAAAAATAAAATTAATCCCCGTGATTGGACAAAGAAGAATATAATGTATATGACCAAGCAGTTAAAAAGCATGGGGGCGAGTTTTGATTGGTCTAGAACCGTATCAACCATTGAGCCCGAATATTATAAATGGACGCAATGGATGTTTTTGAAGATGTTCGAAAAAGGATTGGCGTATCGCGCCAAAACCATGGTGAATTGGTGCCCTAAGGATAAAACCGTGCTTGCCAATGAACAGGTAGTTGATGGTTGTTGCGAGCGGTGCGACAGCTCTGTTATTAAAAAAGAACTTGAACAATGGATGTTTCGGATAACCGATTACGCGGAGCGGTTAATTAACGATATGCAAGGGTTGAATTGGCCGGAAACCACAAAACTTGCACAAAAAAACTGGATCGGCAGGTCGGAAGGAGTATTAATAGATTTTAAGATACAAGATACAGGATACAAGATACAAGTATTCACGACTCGCTCGGATACTCTTTTCGGCGCGACTTACATGGTTTTGGGTCCGGAACACCCACTCCTTAAGAATAATGAATTAGGAATTATGAATTATGGAAAAGTTGTTGAATATATCAAAAAAGCGAAAGTTAAAAATTATGAAGAGCGTATAGCCGAAGGGAAAGAAAAAACCGGCGTGGAATTAAAAGGTGTAAAGGCGATAAATCCGGCCAATAAAGAAGAAATTTCGGTTTGGGTCGCCGATTACGTGCTGGGTCATGTCGGAACCGGCGCGATTATGGCCGTTCCGGCCCATGACTCACGGGATTTTGAATTTGCGAAGAAATATAATCTTCCTATTTGTCATGTTGTAGCGCCTATATTTGTTGATTATACTAATCCTCCGCGCGATGGCGCGTCTACGATAAAAAGAAAAACGGTACAGTGTATCGTAAAACACTGGAACGAAAATAAATATTTATGTCTTAAGTGGAAAAAATATGATTGGCAAACCTTTATTATTGGTGGAGTTGAAGAAGGGGAAGATATGGCTGGGGCAGGCATGCGGGAAATACGAGAAGAAACCGGCTATATGGATATTCGTTTTGTAAAACAACTGGGTCCGCCCGTTTATGCAAAGTATTTTGCAGCGCATAAAAGCGAGAACAGGTTATCCGAGGTATACGGACTCTGTTTTGAGCTGAAGAGTGATAAGAAACTCCCGGTTTCTACAAAGGAAACAGAAACACACGATGCCGTTTGGATAGAGAGAGAAAAAGTAAAAGATTTTGTAAGAGGCGCGGAGATTCCCGAATTGCTTGTGCGCTTAGAAGGAAAAGAGCGGGCGTATATTGATGGCGGAATTCTTATTGAATCCGGAGAATTTAGCGGCATGGATTCAGAGAATGCGAAGTGGGAGATTGCGAAATTTGTTAGGGGAGAGAGAAAAGTAAATTATCGGCTTCATGATTGGGTAATTTCCCGCCAACGTTATTGGGGCACTCCCATACCAATGGTTAATTGCAGAAAGTGCGGCTGGCAGCCGGTCAGCGAAGAAAATTTGCCGGTAAAACTTCCCCTGCTTAAAAATTTTATGCCAACTGACGACGGGCGTTCTCCTTTAGCCAGGGCAGAAAAATGGGCAGGTGCGAAGTGTCCTAAATGTAATGGGCCGGCAGAACGGGAAACCGATACTATGGATACTTTTGTTGATTCTTCCTGGTATTTTATCCGTTATGTTGATCCGAAAAATTTTCAAAAATTCGCATCCGAAGAAAAAATGAAATTATGGCTGCCCGTACCTCTTTATATAGGAGGAGCCGAACATAATACTATGCACCTTCTTTATTCCCGTTTTTTCATCAAGGTTTTATATGATTTGAATTTTGTTGATTTTTCGGAACCATTTACCGGCAGAAAGAATCATGGCATAATTCTGGGTCCTGATTTTCAGAAAATGTCTAAATCGCGCGGCAATGTCATTGACCCGGATAAGGAGGTGGTAAAATACGGCGCTGACACAGTAAGAATGTATTTGGCGTTTATGGGGCCGTATGACCAAGGGGGGCCGTGGAATTCCGGAGGGATAAATGGGATATACAGGTTTTTGAATAGAGTATATAGTTTTGTAAATTATAAATCACAAATCACAAATTACAAACAAATTCCAAATCCCAAACCCAAAATTAGAAATGATTTGGAACGACTGTTGCACAAAACCATAAAAAAAGTAGGAGAAGATATTGAAAGTTTGCGGTATAATACGGCGATATCTTCGCTGATGATTTTGCTGAATGAGTTTGAGAAAAATTCCGAAAAAGTTTCCATTGAGTACCTTAAAATATTTTTAAAACTTTTAGCGCCGTTTGCGCCGCACCTATCCGAAGAGTTATATCAACAGTTCTTTGGAAGTCCCGAATCCCAAATCCCAAATCCCAAACAAATTCAAAATTCCAAAATTCAAAATATAAAACAATTAAATTCTATTCATTTTGAGAAATGGCCGGAATATGACCAAAAACTAATTCAAGAAAATATTTTTGAACTGGTGGTGCAGATTAACGGGAAAGTACGCGATTCTATTGAGGTTACGGTTGAAATTTCGGAAAAAGACGCTGCCGAAATTGTTTTAAGCCGTGAAAAAGTAAAAAAATATTTGGAAAATAAGCCGGTTAAAAAAGTTATTTATATTCCTGGCCGTCTGATAAATTTTGTTTTGTAGTTTTATCCCGTTAGAGGTTTAATATAATCCTTTTTGCATCTAATAATATAAGGCGTAAGCCGCTTTCGCTTTGCGTATTATTTTAAACCATTGTCCAATTTCGAACCTCTAACGGGGTTTATCAAAATCTTGACACGGGCAATGAGTTTTGATACTGTTAGCGCGCGGCTATTTGAAAATTTTTACGGGGTAAAAAGCCGTTGGCCGGAATAACCGATGACGACAAGCGGTTGTTGGAAAAATTTGATTTGTCCGTGCGGGAATATATTTTTGAACCGCGGCTTGACATTAAACGAGTCGGTTTGTTTATAGACATTGATGGCGCGGTAACTCTTTGCCTTGAGGTTTTGTGGCAGAATTCCGTTTCCGGACGCCAAAAAAGGGAAATAGAATCTGGCATCAGGTTGAGAATAATCGGAAAATTTCCGGAGTTAAAAGGCGTTGAGTTTTTTAAGGTGATGGAAACGCCGCCAAAATCACCGGATGGAATAGTCCGTGGGCCTAACTACGCGTATAACAGAACGGCCAATCCTCCTACGCCACCGTCTTCGCTACGTCCTTCGCAGTAGCACTGCTACGGAGTAGGACTGAAGCTATGGCGGGCAAGAAAGCTACGGAGGACAAAGGAGGAACAACAATGAAAGTGAAATGCTGGTTATTTATCGGCGGCGCAGTGCTGGCATGGTTTATTGTCGGAGCTGTTTTGGAAAAAATGGCGCGGGAATCGGAAGGTGACGAACTTTATCAAAAAGAAGATTCTTTGGGAATTGGCGCGTAACGATAAAAAAGGTTCTTGGAGCGGATATTTTCGGCCAAAAGCAAAGAGAAAAAAGTTAAGGACCCGTTAAGGGTCTTTTTTATTGTTATTTTTAATCTGAATTTGGTATGGTGGAAATATGCAAGAAGGTGAAAAACAATTTAATACGCCGGAAAGTATCCCTGAGCCGGAAAATGGCGTTGGAAATGATAATGGAACGGAAAGCGCTTTCGAGAAAAGCGCGTCAGTGGTCAGCAATCGGGAACTCAAGGATTTAAAAATGAAAGTGAGCACAAAAGGATGGTTTAAATATTGGGTCGAGCGCTTAAAATCACAAACCGATCTATTGCCGAAGGGCGTCGCAGATGTCGTAAGGAAAGCTGCTTTGAAGAACCCCATTTCTTCAGAAGATAGTTCTATATTCGTAAATTATATAAACCGGAGGATTGATATTTTGAAATTTGACCTTATGAAACGAAGTCGGATGGAATCCTTAAGAAAGAAGTTATGGATTGCCGACATAAGTGTTGATGAGAAAACGTGGAATACGGAAACGACAGATGAAGGACGAAGAGAAATAACTTTTGATGAGGCCCGCAACTCGTTTTTTGTGGAGCACAACGGAAAACAAAAAAATATCAGTTTGGGCGATATTGCGGCTGATTACGGGTGGGGTATTAAATACCGGCTTTCATCAAGCATGCCTCCGCGATTTCGGAGATTGCTTTCAAAACGAATTGCCGTGAATGAAGCGCGGCGCGACATAGAAGATATATATAATAAAGAGTTGGTTGAGTGTTTTGGTTATAGATTTGGCATATCTAAAACAGCCGATATGATTTTTGGAGGCATGGCGGGTGTTGAAAAACGAATCAACGAAACTAAAATGCAGGATACTTTAAAAGGGGTTGTGGGCGAGAATATGGCTCGGGAATTTTTAACCCGCGTTTCTATAGATAATCCGGAGCTTGGCTTTGCCGTCCAGAGAGCGAATGCATATGAAGATACGTTTCTTAAGTATGATTTTCGTCTGCAAAAAAGATTTCGGGCGCGCGGAATCATTGTTGAAGACGAGAATTTAAAATCTGACATAAAGAAGCTTGGTGTTCAGTTTACTGTTGGCGGGGGACTGGGCAAAGAAAGTAAAATGGCGGAGGGGCGGGAACGAATAAAAATAACAAGTAGTTTTGTGAAGCGCCCTGTGCAGGAATTGGCACTTGTAAAAGTGCAATTCGATAAGCTTAATGAATATTTTAAGCAATGGGTTCGAAACGGCAAACCATCAGGCGGCCCCGAACAATATATGACCAATGAGGAAAAACGCCAGCTTTTGGTAAAAGCAACAGAAAATTTTATTTCGCTCAGTGAATCTGATATAGACGCGATTTTGAAACCTGAAGAACGTATCCACGGAGAGGGGGCGGGCGTTAGAAAGGGTAAGAAGGAGTAATTCAGTTGTCTGTGTAAAATTTAGTTTTTAACGTATAGTGATTCGTGTTTCGGGTGGATAGTTACTATACCCTAAACCCAAAACCCTATACCCTTGTACTATCTGCGGCATAGTCGGCTACATCGGAAAACAGCGCGCCTTGCCTATCTTGCTTGATGGGATTAAGGCCTTGGAATACCGCGGATATGACTCCGCGGGATTTGCCGTGCTGGCAAAAAACGGGGCTGTTAAAAGCCAAAAAGCAATTGGCCGCGTTTTTAATCTGGAGCAAAAAATCGGGGAGCAGGAAAAATTCCCCGGCAATATCGGAATATGCCATTCCCGATGGGCAACGCATGGTTCCGTTACCGAGGCGAATGCCCATCCTCATCACGACTGCAAAAAACAGATTTGGCTGGTTCATAATGGCATTATTGAAAATTATAAAGAGCTGAAAGATGAATTGGCAAAAATAGGGCATAGATTTAATTCTGAAACCGATACCGAGGTTTTGGCGCACTTAATTGAAGAATTCAAAAACAAGGAGCCGGAGCTATCAACCGAAGAAATGGTGCGGCTGGCTCTTCTTTCCATCCGCGGTACTTATGGAATAGCCGTAATAGATTCGCGCGAGCCCGAAAAATTAATTGCTGCCCGCAATTTTTCCCCGCTTCTTTTGGGTGTCGGCAATAAAGAATATTTTGTCGCCTCCGACGCCTCGGCTGTTTTAAAACATACGCCGAACGTAATATATTTGGACGACGGGGAAATGGCCGTTATTACCACTAATGAATATAAAGTTTACGACTTAAAAAGAAATATACATAAAAAAGAGCTTAAAAAAATAGAGTGGTCTTTGGAGGAGGCGCAAAAAGGAGGATACCCGCATTTCATGTTTAAAGAAATTTTTCAGGAACCGGAAGCGATTGAAAATTCCATTCGCGGCAGGACAAGGACGGAAGAAGGCAGAGTAAGGATGGGGGGACTTGACAATGTTTTAGAAAAATTAAAAAAAGCCAGGCGGGTTTTAATTTCCTCCTGCGGTACGGCATATCTTGCCGGTCGTGTCGGAGAATATATGTTGGAAGAATATGCCGGAATCCCGGTAGAAGTTGATTCAGCTTCGGAGTTTCGCTACCGAAAGCCGGTGTTTAAGGAAGGCGATATTTTTTTGGCAATTTCCCAGTCAGGAGAAACCGCGGATACTTTAGCGTCACTGCGCGAGGCAAAAGAAAAAGGCGTTTTAACCTTGGGAATTGTCAATGTGGTCGGTTCAACCATCGCGCGGGAAACCGATGCCGGAGTTTATCAGCATGTGGGTCCGGAAATCGGAGTTGCTTCAACCAAAGCGTTTACTTCGCAGGTTGCGATTTTGGCTTTACTTACGGTGCTTTTGGGGAGACAACGCGATATGTCTTTGGTAATGGGCCAGAGAATTTTGCAGGAACTAAAAAAGATTCCTGATTTAATGCGAAAAATCATTGAGCAAAATGACGAGATTAAAAAATTAGCCAAAAAATATCAAAAATATGAAAATTTTTTGTACCTTGGCAGGAAATACAATTTGCCTGTTGCTTTTGAAGGAGCTTTGAAACTGAAAGAAATATCCTATGTTCATTCGGAAGGATACGGAGCGGGCGAGATGAAACACGGACCTATTGCCATGATTGATGAAAATTTTCCTTCCGTTTTTATTGCTCCGCAGGATTCGGTTTATGAAAAAATGATTTCCAATATTGAGGAAATTCGCGCTCGCAAAGGCCCGATAATTGCCGTTGCCACCGAGGGCGATACAAAAATTTCAGAATTGGCCGATGACGTAATTTACATTCCCAAAACCCTGGAAATGCTAACCCCGCTTTTGTCGGTAGTTCCTCTTCAGCTTTTCGCGTATCATTTCGGGGTTATGAGGGGACACGATGTGGACAAGCCGAGAAATTTGGCGAAGAGTGTGACTGTTGAATAGCCGATATTATGCCTGTCCTCCGGAGCTTTAGTGAAGTCGGTAACCATGAAATAGGCGGAGTATTTGACAATTGATTTCGGTTTGATGCCATTTTTATAAAATTGCGTAGCCGGGGTTATTTCCGGCGTTTTAATTTTACGGGCGGTTGACTTTTATAAGAATGGAGATATAATTGCCGTATTCATGTTCTTTTAATTTTTCATAAGAGTGCGTGGTGGATAATACTGCCGTTGAAGCCGGTTTTTCTGAAGACAAGGAAAATAAAGGCGGGAAAGAGATTTTAAAAGAAGGCCCGTTTAAATTCGATGATTGGTTTTCCGAAGTTTACGAACCGTCAAGAGAAATGACTGAAAATGTTTTGATGAAATACCGGCGGTTGGCTGTTGTGGATTTAACTGAATATTCAATTGTCAGGATTTATTCAAGCGGTGTTCCTGCGGAAAAAAGCAAAATGTATACATTAAGCGGCATTTATCCTGACGCGAAATTCGGTTTTGTTCTGCAGAAAAACGGAGCGCCGATAGCCAGTATTTGGTTTGATGTTTTGGAAAATCGCGTTTTGGTTATAAAACAAATTCAGGGAAAGCGCGGTTGTCGCGAGGCCTTGGCCGGTTTCCGGTGGGAGCGGATGCTGGTTCGATTTGTTGTTGAGTGGACCGGGCTACACAATTTTAAGGAGGTACGCGTGATTCGCGGTGAACATCAGGAATGGCATAGAAATATCCCGGAGCGTAAGAAAAAATTCTATTTGATTTATGATGTTTCGGCAAAAAGAGAAGGGTTTAAGCCGGTATTGGGTAAGGGGATAGAATATTATTCTTTTATCTTTGGTGGAAACGAAAAAAGAAAATAATTTTTTTCGGCTTGACAATTTACCGTGCTTGAGTAGGATAAATTTTATCGGGTTGAAAAATGAAGGAGGATAAAATGAACGGCGTTAAGATTGAGCGGTTGAACCCGGCGGACCCCTGGGATCGGCGCGGGCTGACTACGGAATGGAAATTTGAAAATGGCAGTCAAATTACGGTCTTTGAAAGAAAAAAGGGAATAAAATTCGGAGGGCATTATCATGCCGGCGGCGACCCTTCAAAAAATCCCGAGAAATTTTATTTGGTAAAGGGGCGGGTTCGCGCGAAATTTCTAGTTTTAGAAACTCTTCGCGTATGCGGAAAATCGGCAGTGCTGGTTCCTAAGGATAAAGATAAAGTCGGCGAAGAATATATTCTCACGGCCGGTAATACTTTAACGATTTGGCCGTATGTATACCACGAGATGGAAGCGCTGGAGGATTGCATTTTTATAGAATATCGGGTTACGCATTTTAATCGTGAGAAACCGGATACATATCCGGTTCAATAAAAAATAAAATCGTCTTTTTGGACGGTTTTTTATTTTTGTTTATTCTTTAATTCGCGCGCCTGTATACCTAAGGTGGAAATAAACGAATGGTTTACAGTCTATTATGCTTAAACATTTATGTTTATTGTTTTTTGTCTTCTTGAATTTTTGAAAATTTGAGCATACTATTCTTGATATGAGCGTTAATGAAATTATAGAAAAAGCCGGCGTAAAATCAGTTTTAGCGGATAATGATAAAGATTTAATTCGACGGGCTTTTGATTTTGCCCAAAGCGCTCATAAAGGGCAGAAGCGCCAGTCTGGCGAGCCGTATATTAATCATCCATTGAAAGTGGCCTTGGGTGTAGCTGAAATGGGCCTTGATGTTTCGGCCATTTCAGCGGCTCTCCTTCATGATGTTTGTGAGGATACCTCTTGCGATACGGCAACGATGGAAAAAAATTTCGGCAAAGATATCGCTTTTTTGGTTGACGGCGTAACCAAACTTGATAAAATCCGTTTTCACGGAACAGAAAGAGAGGCCGAAAATTTGCGAAAAATGTTTTTGGCCATTGCTGAAGATATCCGCGTTGTTTTGATAAAACTAATGGATAGGCTGCATAATATGGAAACCCTTTCTTTTATGCCGGCTGATAAGCAAAAAAGAATTGCCCTTGAGACCCTGGAAATTTACGCACCTCTTGCGTATCGTCTCGGCATCGGAGAAATTAAGGGCCAGCTTGAAGATTTGGCTTTCCCTTTTGTATATCCGAAAGAATACGAATGGCTTATACTGCAAGTAAAGGACCCCTTGGAAGACAGGAAAAAATATGTGGCGAGATTAACCCCTATTATAAAAGAAGAACTTGAAAAGGAGAACGTAAAAAATGCCGATATTCACGGCCGCGCCAAGCACCTTTTCAGTTTGTATAAAAAACTTTTGAAATATGAGATGGATATAAATAAAATTTTTGATTTAGTGGCCTTAAGGATAATTGTTTCTACGATTGAGGAGTGCTATGCGGCTTTGGGCGTGGTTCATAAATTATGGCGGCCTGTGCCCGGATTGGTTAAAGATTATATTGCTTTGCCCAAACCAAATGGATACCGCTCTTTGCATACCACGATTTTTGGGCCGGAAAAGAAAGTTACCGAGTTTCAAATAAGAACAAAAGAAATGCATCTTGAAGCGGAACAAGGAATTGCGGCCCACTGGGCCTATACAGAAGGCAAATCCACTAAAAGTTATCAAGAAAAAGGTATAATTTTTGCTTCTAAAAAAGAATTGGGGTGGGTAAGTCAGCTTCGTGATTGGCAGAAAGAATTCAGTAAGCCAGATGAATTTATTGAGTCGTTAAAAATAGATTTTTTCAAAAACCGCATTTTTGTTCTAACTCCGAAAGGTGATGTTATTGACTTGCCCGAAGGAGCTACGCCAATTGATTTTGCTTATCAAGTGCATACGGATATAGGGAATCAAGCCGCCGGGGCCCGCGTTAACGCCAAAATGATCCCGCTTAATTTTGAACTTCATAACGGGGATGTGGTGGAAATTATTGTTCAGAAAAACAAAAAACCGAGTTCCGACTGGCTTGAGTTCGTAAAAACCGCCGGAGCGCGAAAAAAAATCCAAGCACACGTGCGTCAATTCCGCGAAGTTGCAGCATTTTCCCAAAAAGGCGGGCAGGTTGTGGAATTGCGTCTTTCGGTTCGCGACCGTATTGGCCTTCTTAAAGATGTTTCCGGCATAGTTGCCGATTTTAAAATAAACATGAAAAGTGTTACTTCAGAAACAAAAAATAGGGTTTACCCCCTTATCATCATTAACGCCCCGATTAAAAGTAGGAACCAGCTTGAAAAATTGATGGTTAAATTAAAGACGGTAAAGGGCGTGGAGGAGGTGAGTTACAAGCTTTTAACTTCTTAGCTTTCTAGGTTTTTAGGATTATGAAGAAATTGTTTCCGAGCAGCATTACTTTTAGTTTATTAAAATAAAGGTCCCTATCTTCTGCTTAAGCAGAAGATAGGGACTTTTTGGATAATTGTAATTTTGGGCTGTGTTTAGGGGGCTGTTGCCGAATGTCATCCTGAACGAATGTGAAGGATCTCGGCCACTCAAAAACATCGGAAACACTAAGATTCTTCGCGGGGTTTATCCTGAGGTTCTTCACTTCGTTCAGAATGACGACCGAAGGGCTCAGAATGACAAAAACAGAAAATGACCATTCGGCAACAGTCCCAATTTGTCAAATAAAAACTGGCCTCGCGGCCGTTATCTCCCCACCCCTTTTTATGAATGAGAAATAATATGAAAATTTTATTGCGAAGATGATAGCGTTATTTATCTTATCAATCCAACAAAGGAAATCAGTTCTGGTTTTGTTAAGAAAACCATCTCGCAGGCCGAGCGGGCATGGTTCCCGCTATTCTTTTTAAAAATATATGAAAAGCAGGAGAGCGAGGCCGAGAGTGAGCGCAATCCCGCCGCTGGGCGGGATTGATAGCGTGTTTTCGTACGAAACCAGAACTGATTTTCTAAACCTCTCTTATCATTTTGTCTAATATGTTCTGCAATTCTTCTTCGGAATAAAATTCCACTATTATTTTTCCTTTGCCACCGTCCATTTTTACCAAAGAAACGCGGGTGCCAAGAGCGTCTTCCAATTGTTTCTGCCAGGCGCGGTCTTCAAATTCAAGTTTAGCAATATCTTTTCTGTGGGCAACATGGTGGTGGCCGAGTAACGCGCGCGCTGTAAATTCCGCTTCTCTTACGTTTATTTTTGATTCCAAAATTTCCTGAAGAAGTTGTTTTTGTTTTTCGGTATTTCCTGACAACATTAAAAGCGCTCTACCATGCCCTTCAGATATAATGTTTTGCTGTATTAGGTCGCGCGCTTCATCCGGCAGGGTTAAGAGTCGCAAGCTGTTCGTCACATATTCGCGCGATTTCCCGATTTTTTCTGAAATTTCTTTTTGGGTCAGTCGGAAGTTATCAACCAGTTGTTTGAAAGCTAAAGCGCGTTCCACCGGATTTAAATCTTCTCTTTGAACATTTTCAATCAGGGCCAGTTCCAGTTTTAATCGGTCATGGAGTTTGTCTTTTCTGATAATTACCGGCACCTCGCGAAGTCCGGCAAGGCTGGCCGCTCTCCAGCGGCGTTCTCCGGCAATCAGCTGATATTTTACGGAAAGGCCTCTGGAAGTTTCTTCTTCGTGTTTTGATACCAGAAGCGGCTGCAATATCCCGTAATTTTTTATGGAATCAGCCAAACTGGCCAAGGCGTTTTCTTCAAATTCGCGTCTGGGCTGAAAGGGATTGGTTTCTATTTTTTCAATTTCAATCCAAAAAATTGAATCTCCTGTTTTGAGAGCGCCGGTATTAAGGTCCGGCATTTTTCCTGTTTTAGGAGGAGCATAAAAGTTGTCTTCCCGTTTTCTTTCGGTTAGCCCGGCGCCCGGCCGCCCTAGGGTAAATTTAGGCGATTCTCTGAATTCGGCAGTTGTTATTTTCGGCTCCTCGATTATTGACGCGATTGTTTCTGAAGCAAATCGTATTCCATGTATGGGCTCATGCAAATTTTCCTGATACGACAAAATATCGTCAGCTAAGTGGCGGTTTGCTTCGTTGTTTTCTTCTTGATTTTGAGGGATGAGGGATTCAAGACCTCGTCCGAGCGGATTCATTGTTTTTAGGGTATGGGGTTTAGCCAATAGTCAATAGTAATTTACCCTATTGGCTATACCCTTATTTGTTAATTTTTCTAACTTTAATATTTCTTCAGCCAATCTTCTGTATGCCTTTGCCCCGTGCGAATACGGGTCATAATGCAGAATTGTTTTTCCAAAACTTGGGGCTTCGGCCAAGCTGATGTTTCTCGGAATTACCGTGTCAAACACATAACCCGGGAATTTGCGCCTGATTTCTTTGGCAACCGCCCGGTTTAAGCGGGATTTTCGGTCATACATTGCTAAAAGCGCGCCCATTATTTCAATTTTTGTCTTTAGATTCCTGTTTATCAGAGTAACGGTTTTTAATAATTCCGCAAGTCCTTCTAAAGAATAATATTCGCATTGTACCGGAATAATGACTTTATGAGAAGCAACCAGGGCATTTATTGTAAGGAGGCCAAGTGACGGCGGAGAATCAATTATTATATAGTCGTAATCATGGTTAACCCTTTTTAAAACTTCTTTTAGGCGAAATTCGCGCTCTTTTGCTTTGACAAGTTCTATTGTAGCGCCAGCTAAATCCGTGGATGCCGGCAAAATATCCATTCCCAAAAGGCGGGTTCGTTTGATAGCAAGCTTCGGGTCAATATCGTCAACCAGAGTGTGGTAAATATGGTGCTTGAGAGTTCGTGGATTAATGCCGGCGCCCGAAGTCGCGTTGGCTTGCGGGTCTATATCAATTAAAAGCACTGATTTTCCAAAAGCGCGAAGATAAGCGCTCGTATTAAGGGCGGTTGTAGTTTTTCCCACACCTCCCTTTTGATTACAGAATGAAATGATTATAGCCATATACCGTTTAAGGATAACCTATTTTTAATTAAATTTCAAGTGATTTTTTAAAATAAAAAAGCCGGTAAAACAAATTTTGTTACCGGTGAGACAGGCGGACAATTGATCGGCCAATATTTTCCCGCGCCCTTTCTTCATATTTTTGGCGGAAGAAAGCCGTTGAATAAATATGTTCTCGGTCTAAAAATGATTCCAAAATTTCTATACGCTTTGTTTTGAATATTTCATACGGAACTTCCTTATATTCTTCGCGGATTTGCCGCTCATATTCGTCAAATTTTTTCTCGTTTTGCCCGAGAATGGCCAGGTCAATATCTATAAGCAATTGAGCGTCAGGGTTGTTGGCCGGGGCGGTATGTTTTTTAGTTGCCAGAATTAAATTTCGCACCCGATTGGCGAAATTTTCCGGCAGTGAAATAGCGTTTATGGCTTTTACGGCAAGTTCAGCGCTTTTTTCTTCGTTGTCTTTTGCCGTGGCGTCATAAACCGCGTCATGATACCAAAGCGCGAATTCAATGGCATCAGAGTGCGGCGCAAGGTGCCGGGATATTCCTAATTCATCAAGGCAGTGGTCAATATGTCCAAGCGTATGGTAAGCGCGGTGAGGTTCGGCATAGCGTCGTATAAGATTTAGCCAGACATTGAGAGGGTCTCCTTTGGCGCCAACGCGCAACCAAAGGCGGTGCCATTGTCCCAAATTTTTAATAGGCATTTAGCGCCTCCGCTGTTTTTACTATTTTTAAAAGGCCTGATTAAGTAATTAAACTATACAATAATTTTATAACTTTTGCAACCGTGGTTGCTTTTTTGTGGTTTTAATAATAAATTAAAGTAATAAGCCCGGGTGGGCAGAAAAGTAGATATCTACTTTTCTGCGGCAACAAAAGTTGTCGGGGCCGCCACCCGGCACCATTTTTTGATTAAGGCCCGCCGAGATATTAAGCCCGGGTGGTGGAATGGCAGACACGCACGACTCAAAATCGTGTGCCGAAAGGCATGGGAGTTCGACTCTCCCCCCGGGCATAAAATTAAAATCCGTCCCTTCGCAAGTATGCGGAGGGACGGATTTTAATTTTATGTATTTATACAACCACGCTCGAACCTATTTTAGCAAGAATTGCTGAACGAAACCAGTCGCTTCGCCCCGCCGCCGCTCGCTAACGCTCGCGTGCTAAGGAAAACAAAACTTTTTTGCTGGGTTCTGCTCTGAACGAGCAGGACGGCAGGACTGGCCTCTATTTTTTGCAAGAACACGGCGGAATTCCCCCCACACCCCCCTTCCGCCGTGTTCTTGCGGGGACGGACGGAATTTTTGGCGGCGACTATTTTCTTTTCCTTGCCCCACCACCCGTGCGCGGAAAAGGTTAAGGAACTCCCTATGAGATTTACTATTTCGTTATTTTTTGATACCATAGTAATATAATAATCAATTTCAATCGCCATTACTTTGATTATAGTATTATATTACTATGAGCGCAAGCAACAACTCAAAAATTGCGGATAACATCAAAAAATACCGAAGCAAACTCGGTATTTCTCAAGATAGGCTCTCAAAACTTGCTGATGTTACCTATAACACGATCATCAAAATTGAATCGGGAGCAAACATCAATCCGACCATTGAAACGCTGTCCAAGATTGCAAAAGCTCTGAATGTCGGTGTTGATGATTTAATACAGAAATAGTTATGGCAAAATCCTTAAACAAAAACTTACATTCAGCAAGGACTGCTAAAACAGATGAGTTTTATACTCAACTTGTTGATGTTGAAAAAGAACTCAAGCACTACAAAGATCAGTTTCGCGGCAAAGTGGTTTATTGCAACTGCGATGATCCTTTTGAGAGTAACTTTTTCAAATACTTTGCCGCTAATTTCAACGCGCTTGGGCTGAAGAAACTCATCACCACGAGTTATGTCAAATCTCCTATCGTCGGCGGACAATTGCCACTGTTTGAGGTAGAGGGGCTAAAGCCCTCGGGTAAAGAGCCGTTCAAAATTGAAATCAAAAAAGTGCCGGATACAGACAATGATGGCGCGATAAATCTTGACGATGTGGAGTATTTACTAAAACACGATAAAAACACCGCAACTCCACTTAAAGGCAACGGGGATTTTCGTAGTGAAGAATGTATCAAGTTGCTCAAAGAAGCGGATATTGTCGTAACGAATCCACCATTTTCTCTCTTTCGTGAATATGTTGCACAGCTAATGGATAACAAGAAGAAGTTTTTAATTCTTGGCGACCAGAACGCCATCACCTACAAAGAAACTTTTGGTTATATTAAAGATGACAAATTGTGGGTTGGTTACGATAACGGCGGCACAAAATGGTTTCAGGTTCCGATGGATTACGACATTTCTACAGAATCAAGAAAGAAAATTGTAAATGGTGTGAAATATTTCAGCATGGGAAGAATTTTGTGGTTTACAAATCTTGATACTACTAAACGACACGAGAATATCGTGTTGTATAAAAAATATACGCCAGAGGAATTTCCCAAGTATGACAACTACGATGTCATAAACATTGACAAGGTTTCTGATATTCCAATGAATTACAATGGTGTGATGGGCGTTCCAATTACGTTTGTTGATAAATATAACCCAAAACAATTTGAAATGCTGGGTGTAGCTAATTCTGCAAGATGGATTGGTTATAGATGCCTTACCCTTATTCGGGGAAGGAAAATATACAACCGCATTTTAATTAAACGCAAAAAATAGTATGAAAATTGATCTCCATAAAATTAAAGTCAGAAAAGTAATTGCCAGTTACAAAGACAGTGCCGAAGAAGGTGTTGTGGCTTATGGCGGCAAATTGGATATTCGTCCAAAATACCAGCGTGAGTTTGTGTACAAGGAAAAGCAACGCAATGCCGTGATAGAAACTATCAAAAACAGCTTTCCGTTGAATGTGATGTATTGGATGATTAGGGATGACGGCGGATACGAAGTGCTAGACGGCCAACAGCGTACCATCAGCATTGGGCAGTATGTTACTGGTGATTTTTCGTTGAACGACCGCTTTTTTCATAATCTAACCAAAGAGGAGCAGGATAAAATTTTGGATTACGAATTGATGATTTACTTTTGTGAAGGCACGGACAAAGAACGGCTGGACTGGTTCAGGGTTATCAACATCGCTGGAGAAAAATTGACCGACCAAGAAATTCGTAACGCAGTTTATACCGGCTCGTGGCTTTCCGACGCTAAATTGAAATTTAGCAAATCAAATTGTGCCGCATATTTACTCGCAAATGACGGCGGACAATTAGTGAGCGGCTCGCCGATACGGCAGGAGTATTTAGAAACTGCGCTTTCGTGGATAAATGACGGCAAGATTGAAGATTACATGGCCAAGCATCAACATGACAAAAATGCTGACGATTTATGGGATTATTTCCAAGATGTGATTACTTGGACGCGGAAGATTTTTCCGAATTATCGCCGAGAAATGAACAATGTGCCGTGGGGCGAGTTGTATAACCAATTCAAAGATAAAAAATTTGATTCAAAGAAACTGGAAAAGGAAACAACCGAGTTAATGCAAGACGAAGATGTGACCAAAAAATCCGGTATTTACGAATATGTTTTAACTAGAAATGAAAAATTTTTGAATATTCGTGCTTTCACCGAAAAGATGAAGCGCGAAGCGTATGAACGGCAAAATGGAATTTGTCAGTTCTGTAAGAAGCAGAAAAAGGAAAAGATAAAGTGGGATATTTCAGAAATGGAAGCTGATCACATAACGCCTTGGCACGAGGGTGGAAAAACGATTGCAGAGAATTGCCAAATGCTATGCAAGGAACACAATCGAACTAAATCTGGAATATGAAATCTCTTTATGGACAAGGAAAACATTTTAAATGAGATAACAAGTTTCTACCTTAACTCAAGAGATTTCAATGGAATATCGATTGAGGACTTATATAAAAAATCATCTCTTTTAGAAAACAAATTTAAGGAAAAAATTACTGCGTTAATCAAGAATCGAAAGATCGATTTGATTTATGAGGGCGATATTCCAAATCCGCATATTAAACCATTTCCTGCGCCAGCCATAGAAAAACAAATTGAAAAGCTGCACCAGTTTCAAATTGACGATCATATAAAACAATCGGAAGTAGGTGCGGAAACATTTGGTGAAGGAGATATTAAAATTAAATTTGTTCAAGGAATTGGCTGCTGTGTTTATCCAGCACCAGATCACCTGAAAAATATAGTGGATTGGAAAAAATATATTTCTCGGCCATTTACTTTGCGCTTGGCGATGGGTGAATGGCAGTTGCGACCCTATTTTTTTGAGCTTGGTATTTTAGCAATTTATAGAAATGACCCACGCTATAAATATCGGACAGATGATATAACCGGTTCAATAATATATGTGGACGAAAAATTACTTAATCCGTCGGATCAAATTTTTATAGAGCATTTCGGCTTCGGTTTTGGGGATAGTGGAATTCGCGCAGTTGCTATTTTACTTACTGATTTGGCAAAATTGACACCGGAACATCAGCAAATTTGGAAGGCAAAAATGCTGGGCGGATATTATAAATATCGGCTACACCCAGAATTTCGGAGGTCTATTCTTGGAGATTTCTACGAAAAAGAGTCAATTTTTTCTGCGTTTCTTAAAGAGTTGGAGATTATAAAAGAAATGTCAGAAAAAATTGGCGGGATTTCATTGATAAACAAAACTTTTGAATACGATGAAAAACCTGAAAATTTTGGCTTTCTCATCTTGCCGACATTGCGGGAATATGAACTATTCTGCCATACATTAGATCGCATGATGAGTGATAATTTAAATAAAGAATTTTTTAAAGATAAAATTAGTGAATCTGATCTTTCGGACGGCGAAACTATGGAAAAGATTGATAATCAACTTATTCGGAAATTGGAAATTTGGATTAACAAGACTGTTAGATTTTCCGATCATGGGCCAAAAGATGAAATGTTTAAAACTTTTCGTGAAATACGCGGTCTTCGTTCTAAACCCGCACATTCTCATTTTAAAAACGAATGGAATTTAAGATTTTATGAAGATCAGAAAAAATTGATAAAACAGGCATACACAGCAATACGGACACTCCGGCTTATTTTAGCGAATCATCGGAATACGAAATCAGTTGAAGTTCCTGATTGGTTATTCAAGGGAGAAATCAGAACATTTTAGTCGTCGCCAAAAATCCCGTCCGTCCCCGCAAGAATACGGCGGAAGGGGGGTGTGGGGGGAATTCCGCCGTGTTCTTGCAAAAAATAGAAGCCAAGCCCGCCGCCCTGCTCGTTCAGGGCAGGACACCAAAGAAAAGTTTTGTTTTCCTTCTAAAAGAAAATGATCGCGCGCAAATCAAAAACCGCAAACAAAACTTTTCTTTGGTGGGGGCGAGCGTTAGCGAGCGGCGGCGGGGCGAAGCGACTGGTTTCGTTCAGCAATTCTTGATAAAATGAGTTCGAGTGTGGTTGTATAAATACACCACGTAGGAAAAGCCAAAGAGTTTTGGTTCGCCTCGCGGAGTTTATCCTGACAAAGGAAGGGCTCGGCGACTAATTTGTATTGGATTTTGGGGGAATCAGTTGGCGATTCTGCATTTTAGGAAAATAAAATTTTTCAAGAATAATTTCATTTTTGTAATTCACAGCTTTTATGCTAATTATCTCACATATTTTAGGAACATTGGTGTTCGGTAAGGCCCTATCAATCGAGACCCCGGAATTATATGTGGCATTGCTTGCCGGCGTCGGCGTAGATATAGATCATGTTTTTGTAAATAGAAAATGGGCTCAAGACATCAAGGACTTTCTACGAGAGCGGAAAATTACTTACGGCACAAAACAACATAGCTGGCTACAGGAAATTATGTTTGGAACTTTTGCGGGGATAATAATTGGTTTTTTGATTTCATCTTTTTGGCTCCCTGTACGATGGTGGATTTTCCCAGCTTTTCTTTTATTACATATCGCGCTCGATTCGGTGATGCGCTATGAGCACAAACCATTTGTGCCTTTCAATAAATTTAAATATTGGGGATGGCTTTATTCGGGAACAAAAGTAGAATTGATACTTTCTTCTGTCGGTCTCGTCGTTTTCTATGTGTTTCTTTTTTGACAACTTTTCGTAGGAGAGTTTGCCGCCACTTCGACAAGTTCAGTGTAAACAAAGAAAAACTTGTGGTTCGAGACCTCAACTGAGCTCGGCCGAAGTCCAGGCTTATCATCCTGAGCAAAGTCGAAGGAAAATTGTCATCCTTCTTCGCTAAAGATTCGGACGGACAAGTCGGTGCGGCTCTCTGCCTGCGCCGACCTGTCTGCCGTGCCGACGGCACAGGCAGGGGCTTCGGCGGGCAAGCGCCGCCTTTCCGAATTTTCGCGAGGAGCTTTTTTGTGTCTTGACCGATGTCGCGGTCTTTTCTTTTTTGGTCTGGTTTGCTATCGTTAATTACAGTTTCATTGAAAATGAAAAAATGAACGGAAAAAAGGAGGTGAATAATGGCTTACAGCGACAAGGTTATTGACCACTATAGTAATCCCCGGAACGTTGGTTCATTTCCTAAAGACGTGAAGAATGTCGGTACGGGTCTTGTGGGCGCTCCCGAATGCGGAGATGTCATGAAGCTCCAGATCAGGGTAAACCCGGAAACGGGCATTATTGAAGATGCCAAATTCAAAACGTTTGGTTGCGGTTCGGCTATTGCTTCTTCTTCGCTTGCTACCGAATGGTTAAAGGGCAAAACAGTTGAAGATGCTCAAAAAATTAAAAATACCGATATTGTTAATGAGTTAAAGCTTCCGCCGGTAAAAATTCATTGTTCTGTTTTAGCCGAAGACGCGATTAAGGCGGCGATTGCCGACTATAGAGCCAAAAAGGAGGGAAAATAAATGAATGATTTTATTTTGTTTCTTAGGGCATGGTGGTTTCCGATTTTCATTGCGGTTTTTATTTTTTTGCTTTGGCTGGTATGTAAAATTGCGGACCCAAAGACGGAAACGTGCCCCTTTTGCGGGGGTAGCGGGAAACAATGGGCCGATGTTCACGATTCTCAAGATCTTCAGGCGGTAAATTGCGAGCATTGCGGAGGTACCGGTAAAAACCCAAAAAGAAAGGAGAACAAAAATGGCGATTGACGTTACCGAAGCGGCGGCAAATAAGGTTAAAGGCGAAATTGAGTGGTTTTTAAAGAAGCGTAAAGCTGAAGACCCTAATTTTAACAAAGAAATTTTTTTGAGGTTCGGCGTTAAGGGCGGCGGTTGTTCGGGGTTAAGTTACATCCTTGAACTTGATGCGGAAGTAGAGAAGCATGATAAAATTTTTCCCAATGAAAAAATGCTTGCCGAAGGCAAGGGAGCTGATTGGGGATTTAAAATCGTGGTGGATGCTAAAAGCTACCTTTATTTGAACGGTACTGCCATTGATTATGTTTTTCACGGACTTGAGGCCGGTTTTGTTTTTAAAAATCCCAATGCCAAATCAGGTTGCGGCTGTGGAACATCATTTTCTCCTGAATAAAAACGCGTCCCGCTGAAAGCGGGACGGTATTTTTTTGGCTTACCCTTGTTTTTTTCACGATTTATTGTATTATGTAGATAAGGTCTTTAAAAAAGGAAAAACGCAATGGATAAAAGGTGGGTGGTTATTAGTTCACTTATTTTTGTTCTGGTTTATGCGGTTATTCCTTTTGTTTTGTTTCAGTTTGGTCCCGGTTGGGGAAATGCTGAAAACCTGACTTTTGCGCATTATTATCTGGCGGCAATGGTTGTGATACCGTTTATGATGTTGGTAGTTCTTTTTTCTCCGATTATTTTAGTGGTAGCGATCATCTTGGTCTTGGCGGGTTAGAAAATTAGCCATTTTTTCGTATGATAAAAATTTTTGAAGTAACGGCCTTTGTCAGGCCGTTCTTTTTAATATTTTTTGAGAATATCAATAAATATTTTTTTAAAACCGTAAGGAGTATATTTTTCTAGATAGTGGACAACGAGAGATATGGTAATTCCAAGAATTGCCCCCGCTAAAATATCCGACGGCCAATGAAATCCTATGGCGATTCTGGTTAGGGTTAACTGAAACGCGGCAAAAAGAAATAAGATGCCGGCTTTTTTGTGGTAAAGAAATATTGTTGCGGCAAGCGCGAAATAAAACGTCGCGTGTCCAGAGGGAAAAGAATATCCGGGCAAGTGCTGGAGCAGTTGATTAAGTCCCTCCACGGCCTCAAAGGGGCGCGGACGATTGTAAAGAAATCGTATTGTTTCGGTAATAACGTAACGAGAAATTAAACCTGCGGCCAATGCTTCCAAAATTATTAACCTATTTTTGATTTTTTGTTCCTCGTTTTTGTAAAAAACGGCAAAAAACATGAGTCCCGCAATGAAAAAATAAGGAAGTATCTCTACCCGAAAAACGATTGTTATGTCAACCCAGTCGTACCATCCAACCCAGGAGTTGAACCAGAGTAAAATTTGTGTATCAATTTTGAAAAGAATATCCATTTTATTCTTCGAGTAAAATCGCGATTTTAGCGCGGTGAAATCTAGAAGTTACATTTAAAATATGTCTTTGACCAGCTTTGCAGAAATTTCAGCGGGGCGGGCAAACCCGGACGATATTTGATTTATTTGTTTATTTCTTTTGTGCCTTGGCAAGCGTAAGCAAATTTCTAAAAAGTATAGCCACTGTAACCGGCCCCACGCCTCCGGGAACCGGTGTTATATAAGATGCTTTTTCTGCGCACGATTCAAAATCAGTATCTCCGACGATTTTACTTGTCCCGAGCCCAGTCGAGGGACCTTCTGATTCCGAAGTTCCGGCGTCAATTACGACAGCACCCTCTTTTATCATATCGCCGGTAATCAATTTTGGTTTACCGACCCCCGAAATGATAATATCGGCTTTTTTGGTGAATTCGGAAATATTGGGCGTAGTACTTCTTAGAACGCTGAATGTTGTTTTTTCGTTTAAAAGCCAGAGTGAAACAGGCAGGCCGACTAATTTTCCCGCTCCAATAACGGTAATATATTTGGATTTATAGTTAATGCCATATTCTTCAAAAAACGCTTTTATGGCCCCGGCAACAGGCGGCAAAATTTCTGATTTTCCGGCAACGAGGTTCCCGATGGAGCGGGCCGAAAGCATATCCACATCTTTTTCCGGAGTTACCGAATTTAAAATATACTGAACGCTTAAATGTTCGGGCAGAGGAAGTTGTATTATAACTCCGGTATTTTTCTTTTCGTGAACAATTTGGGCGATGCGTTTGCGGAGTTCGTCGGTAGCAACAGTTTCTTCAAATGGAAAGATTCTAAAATCAACGCCGATAAATTGGGCGGCTTTTTGTTTTTGTTGGATGAATTTTTGAGTTACGGGATTTTGCCCGATAACTACTACTGCCAGCCGCAGTTTTTTAGCCATATCGGCGATTTCCTGTTTCAATTCAGCAAGTATTTTTTGCGATAATTTTTTTCCGTCAAGTGAAATCATAATTGAATAATAGCTCAAAATAACGAAAAAAGGAAGCATTTAACCTCCTCGTTGAAAAATTATCCGGATTTCGAATTGTTCAATCTGTTTTATAAAAATACCATAGCGGTCGGGAATATAAATTGTTGTCTTTTGCAATTTTTCGGTGCCCCCTTTTGTTATAACCCAATTTCCAGGAGATAAATCATGAAATACCGCTTTGCCGGATTTATCTGCCCATGCCTCGCGTGAAATGCCGGAGAAAGAGTGGGGGCGTGTAATTATCACTTGTTCATTCGGCTGAAAACCGGTAATTTCTATTCTCGGCTCCGGAAAAAATCCTGCTTTGTCCATTTGCCGGTATAGTGGCCAGGATACATAAACAACGGCCATGAAACAGGCAAACATTAATAATCGAGTAAGTAATATGTCAAAAAGCCCCGGTTTTTCTTCTTGCTGGTTTATATATTATCTCAATATAAAATTGTGAATAGCCATGGTTTTTCCTGTGCCGGAAATTTTTGCAAAGAACCAATATTATTAAGATATTATTTGAATTATTATTTGTCAATAATATGAATAACCGTATTCGGACCGTCTTAAAAACTGTCATTCTGAACTTTGTGAATAATTTCTGCCTTTCGAAATTGGTTTAAACACGAGATTCTTCGCTTAGCTCAGAATGACGAAAGCGCTTTTTTCGCAGTTTTCGGACGGTCTAGATTATAGCAGATAAACAATTAAAAAAAGGAAGCGTGAAACTTCCTCTATGACCCTTTCTCTTTTTCCGCAAATCTCTTTTTTGCTTCATTAAACGCTGCCGCATATTCTTCGGTGTTATGGGGCTTCTTTTCCTGGCAGGTTTGGCGGAACAAGTCCAATAGTTTTGATGTTCCAACAAAAGCGCAGCTTCCGTCGCTCGTAATTACGTTGTATATCGCCATTTTATTTCCCTCCGGGAAATTTTTTGCATAATGAATGAACCTTCTTAAGGGTAGCAGGTGCCTGGTTGTTTGTTAAGGCGTTATGAATAAGTATGGCTACCATATTCATTTCTTTTTCTTTCATCCCGCGTGTGGTAAGAGCCGCGGTTCCTAAGCGAAGGCCTGAAGGATTCCATGGCGGAGCCGGGTCAAAAGGAATGGCGTTACGGTTGGCGACAATTCCGGCTTTGGCGAGCCGGTCTTCCGCTTCTTTTCCGGAAAGGCCGCTTGGGCGAAGGTCAATTACTAAAAGATGGTTTTCTGTGCCGCCGGATATAATCGTGTATCCTAGTTCCTGCAGTTCTTCAGCAAGCGTTTTTATGTTTTTTACAACCTGTGCGGCGTATTTTTTGAATTTCGGGTCAAGCGCTTCAGTCAGGGCTTTGCCAATAGCATAGGTCTGGTGGTCATGCGGTCCGCCCTGAAGTCCGGGGAACACGGCCTTATCAATCATGTCGGCAAGAGAAATAATAATTGGTTCGTCTTTTTTATTTTTTTCGCCCGAATCAAACTTTTTTGATTCTTTAACAAAAATCAAAGCACCACGGGGTCCACGGAGAGTTTTGTGTGTTGTCATGGTAACTATATCGGCATGCGGAAATGGGCTTGGTTGAACCTCTGCGGCAACAAGGCCCGCGGTGTGCGCGATATCCGCCATAAAAAGCGCTCCGTTGTCATGGGCAATTTTAGCAAGTTCTTCAAATATATTTAAGGCGCGGGAATAAGAGCTCGGGCCGATGGTTATAAGTTTGGGATTATGTTTTTTCACCAATTCCTTGATTTCATTTAGGTCAATGCGGTAGGTTTGGCGGTTAATTCCGTAATGAACGAAATTAAAAATTCTGCCGGTTAAACTCGGAATATTGCCCTGTGTTAAATGGCCGCCTTGGTCAAGTTTCATTCCTAGAAAAATAGTATTTTGGACAACTTCATGAAACGAGGGAAGTGTTCCTGTTTGTTTTTTCTTAAGTCGGGCGATGTATTCAATAATTCCAGAGTAGCAGGCAAAGTTAGCCGGGCTTCCCGAATAGGGTTGCACGTTTACATGGTATCCTTCTGCCTTGAACGCCATACGCGCCAATTCTTCAACATCAAGCTCCATCAGGTCAATAATTTCATGCCCGCCGTAGTAGCGTTTCAACGGCCTGCCTTCCGAGTATTTATTGGCAAAAACAGACGCCATAGCGCTTCTTACATATTTTGAGGCAATATTTTCAGAGGCAGTAAGATTTAAGGTAAAATGCTGGCGTTTTTCTTCCAGTTTTTCGTAATTATCAAATCTCTTTTTTATCGAGTTTAAATTGATCATTTTTCGTCCTTTTATCATAATTCAACCTGTCCCTTTTTTCAAATGGCTGTACCTATTGATACTGAGAATAGGAATTGTAACAAGTTCTTCTTTATCAATATTGTTTTGCGGCTCACAGAAGCAAATAGGGGTGGAAATAAAAAAAGCTTCACAGTTATTTTTGTGAAGCTAATGTTTTGAGTGAGACCTCAAGCGCGTAAGAAGAATGTGTTTCTTTTAGCGTAAGCCAATATGCGCCTTGGATGAATTCATGAATTCTTTGGGCATCATCCGGGGTCATGCCTTTGTCAAGAAACATATACATTTCGCCTGAAGCTGTTCCAATGCCCCTATAAGGAAGTTGGCCGCGCAATATGCTAATGGCATTGTGAAAATGTTCTGAGTCAATAGAAATCGGCTTATTCATTGTTTCCGTAGTTCCGAGGACCGGCAACCAGTGAAGTTTCCATCCCGGAGGATGCATGAGATATGGTTCAATGACCATTTTTAGGATTTCTTGCATTTTTCTGCTTTTGGTTTTGGGTTTAAAAAGAACTGTAATTTAATATGTATCAAATCAAATTTTTGCTGTCAAGAGCGTTTGGTAATTGACGCGGTTTTGTTATTTTGTTATGCTCTTTTCAGATATTTTAAAAATAAAAACGAGGCCAGAATGGATGTTTTTGTGTTTGACGGCGATGATACTCTTTGGATGAATGAATGGCAGTATTCCGAGGCCTATGCCAACTTTTTAAGCTATATGTATAAAGTTTTTGAGAATAAAGCGCCTGCACTGCACTTGATTTGGGAACGATATTTCCTGATAGAAAGCGAACTATACAAAGAATGGGGAGTTAAACGGGGGCGTGTGGCGGAAGCGATGGTTAGAATGTATCAGGATTTATGCAAGCGCGTTAAATTTGAATATGGCGAAGATGCGCACAGCATTGAGCATGAAGAGCAAATCCGGAAAATCGGCGATCAGCCCTTTGATTATGAAAGATTGAAGTGGTCAAGCGGAGCAAAAGAAGTTTTGGGGAAACTTAAAAACGACGGGCATACTCTTTGTTTTCTTTCGAGCTACGACAAAAAAGTTTTTTCCAAAAAAGCGGAATTTCTCGGCCTCCATGAATTTTTTGATGAAAAACATGTAAGGATTACCGAATTTAAAAAAACCAAGGAAGATTTTATTGCCGTAAGCGGTTGGTGCGAAAAATGCTCTGCGTCCAGTAGCGCATGGTATGCCGTCGGTAACGGAGAAAGCGATGTGCGTCCCGCGCTTGAAATATCAGAACGGTGGCGTGGAATTTATATTCCTCACGGCTCTACCTCGCAATATTTTCGCGGTAAACGCGGAATGGACTATTGGACATCTATATCCATTGAGCATCCACGCGCCGTTACCATCCGGACAATCGGAGAATTGTTAACAGTAGTTTAAATCACCTAATTTCATAGGTGATTTTTTTATATTTTTTTTCATCTTAACAAACACTGAACGATCGGCCAATACTTGTTAAGATGAAATTTTTCGAGTTTTATTGCGCTAATTTTTTCTTTACCATTTCAACAAATTCTTTTTGGTGGGCAGTATTTACGACAAGATTTAAATTGTCGGTGTTGACGGTGATAATTTTTAAATGAGGGCTTTGCGATATCCAATCTTTTTGGAGGACGGAGAGCAGTTTTATATAGGCGGGAGCAATCTCTTTTTCATAATTGCGCGCCCGGTTTTGGATTCGGTTTTGAATTATAGGCAAAGAAGTTTCGAGTTCAATGATAAGGTCAGGAATTGGCAGGTTTTGATGAAACACATCAAAAAATTTTTGATAAAGGGCGTATTCGTCATTGTTCATGTTGCCAAGAAGCAATTGGGCTTTGGCATAGGTAAAATGGTCCTGATAAATAGGGGAGTCCTGGATTATGCTTGTTCGCGGCAAAAGATTTTTTATTTTTTCAAGCTGATGGGTTTTTTCCCGAAGATAAAAAAGCTGGGCCGGAAGCGCCCAACGTTTGGCGTCTTTATAAAAAAGCGGCAAAAAAACGTTTTCTTTGACGTTTTCTTCAAATAAATGAAAACCCAGCCTACGCGCCAGAAGATTCGCCGCGGTTGTTTTTCCTGAGCCCATTATTCCGGTAACAGATATATAATGATTCTTTTTATCTCTTCCCATATCTATATCTCTATCACAAAAAAACAAAAGAAAAAAGCCGCTTGTAATAAACGGCCCAATATTATAGATTGGTTAACTGCACTCTTGATAAAAGTGTTCCCATTTTCCTGCGCCTCTTGCCCATTCCCAGCCGGGTAGCGTTCCTCCGTAGAAAGAAACCCGTTGCACTAGGGTCGGATCTTCCGCATATGTTTGCGGCGCGATACCGGTTAGAAAGTAAACGTTTGTAAAACTCGGAAGTTTGGAAAGAAAGGCGTTTCGCTCTTCAGACGAGAGTTTTTCTCCAGTAAGAATAATGCTATTCTCGCCGACCGGTTCGAACCCCCAGATTTTTCCTTGAGATTCCTCAACAGTTTTTTTTGCCTCATTCAGCAATATGAGAGCTTTTTCTCTGGCGTTCATTTGTGTTGTCCACCTTTTTTAAAGAGCGCTAAGTTTTAAGTATCAAATTAATTGGTATGTTGTCAAATAATTAAAAAGGCCGTTGACGGCCCTCGTCTTATCTCCCATTAAAGCTTACATCAAGACGTAAGTTTAATTTCCCAATCCTTGTGCATCTGCGGAATCATCATGTGAGGGTTCCACGAATTTTTCACTTCCTCAATTTCCTGCGAGAGCTGGTATTTTCCTCCTTCACTGACGTAATCGGGGGCTTGGGCGAGCGGCTCCACTTCGTAAAAAACCATTTGGGCGATTCTCCGGCCCACAACAAGCGGTATGGTAAAATGTTGGGAGTTATTTGTCACCTCCATTGTCCAGCGGTTGAAATACCCGATATCGCCCCAGCCGGCGTCTTTGCAGACCTCAATAAAATTTCGGCCCAAAGAAGAGCGGGCATACATCTTGCCGACGCAAATATCTCTACCGCCGATAAATTCCTGTGTATGCGCCAAAACAGTTTCTCCGGGGCGGAGAAGCAGCACTTTTTCATCAGGTTTTATATTTTTGAGCAGAACCCCGGTTCTTTTCGCGACATCTTTGGCGCATTCGGCTTCGTGCGGACCCGACCATACCCGTTTTGTTGACTCTTCGTCATAGACGTTATGCAATGTTGCGCCGCCATCCGGGTGTTTTTCTTTCCAATAAAAATTTCCAAGCGTTACGTCATAGCTTGTTGTTTTGAGTTTCCGCTCGTCAAACGGCTCAATAATGATTGTCCCTTTTTTGAGATGTCTTAAAATGGCATCGCGTGATAGTAGCATGGTGACATGAGACAAGAGACATGTTACGTGTCGCTTGTTGCTTTATACAATATAGAAATAATAAGAAGAATACAACCACAGAATATTCACCCCCACAACCATGCATGGGTGTGGGGGTTAACAAATAAAAAACACCCGTTTTAGAGTGTTCCAAAATTAGCAGAGGTTTTCATAGTGAATGCCGCGTTTTGTCAACTCCGTTTCTATTTCTTTAGAAAGGCGGAGCATTTCTTTCTCAGGATCGTTCATTAAAACCTTAAGTGTTCGCGGAAAGCCATCTTCGTTTTTCCAGAGGTGAGATGTATTAATGGCCACATAAAGCAATGCAAGGTCAGGGGTTGGGTGTTTTTTGAAGCGATTATGGGTTTGTTTTTTCACTTTTACCCTCTTAATATTTTGTTTTTGCGGAACTGGATTAAATATACGCCCGCCTAAAAAAATTATCAAGTTCTTTTTTGGTAACGATACCCGAGCGAAGAATTATTGGGGAAGGGCCGGTTATATCAACAATTGTTGATGGTTCGTTGTTTATAATTTCTCCGCCGTCAACTATTAAGGCGGGAGCATTTTTTTTACTTTTCCATTGTTTTGCCGCTTCGGTTGCTGAATTAATTGGCTTATTTCCGGAAATGTTTGCCGAAGTGCCGGTAATAGGTCGGCCCAACGCCGTTATTAAGTCCAGAATAAATTTATAATCAGGCATTCGGAGCGCCACTGTTTCTCGACCGCCGGTTGCGATTTTCGGAATAACATCTTTTGCGTAAAGCGCTACAGTGATTTTCCCGACAGCCGTATCATCAAGGCCCGGCCTTTTTATGTCAAGGCCGGGCCTTAGCAAATCCGAATTCCAAATCCTTCTTAAAAATTCCTCCTTTTTTTTATCAATGTAGGCGAGACGGCGCGCCATTTCAATTGAGTTTACAAAAATCGGTAGGCCTTTTTGCCGGTCGCGCTCTTTTATTTTCAGCAATTTTTCAATTGCCTTTTCGTTTAGGGCGTCGCAAGCCAGACCATAAATCGTATCGGTCGGTACAACAATTGTTTCTCCCTTTTTTAAAAAAGCCATCGAAGTTTCAATGGCCTTTTTGTAATTTTCTCCGCTAAGTTTAATTATTCGCGTTGTTCGCATATGGTTCGTGTTATTCGTATTATATCAAGGAAACTAAAACCCTGGCCAGTTTTTCCGGGTCGTGTCGGACAAAGCCGGATTTGCGGATGAAATCTCCATAAATCGGTGTTGGTTTTGGGGGAATAGTTTGGCCATTGCCGGTCGCTCCAGGCAAGTTTTCCGCTTCAACCATCATTTTTCCTTCGGTCGTGTAATCTTTCAGCCGCGGGAGCGGCGGTTTTTTGGTATTTATTACGATGTAATCAAGAATTCCTGTTCCGAGATATTTTTCTAAAACATTAAGAAAATCATTTGCTGAAAAATTGTTTGTTTCGCCCGGTTTAGTCATGGAGCTTACCACATAAACTTTTTTTGCTTTTGATTTTTTTATGGCCGTCGGAATTCCTTTTACCAGAAGATTAGGGACGACGCTCGTAAAAAGATCTCCCGGCCCGAGAATTACGAGGTCAGCTTTCAAAATTGAATCCAGGGCTCTTGGGTTTGCGTAGGTTTTAGGTTCAAGATAAACTTTTTTAATCCTGATATTGGGGTCGTGTTTGGGAATATCAATATTTGTCTCACCCTTCACAATTTCTCCGTTTTCCAATTCGGCGCAAAGGCGGATATTATCAAGAGTTACCGGAATAACTCTGCCTTGCACATTTAAAATTCTTCCGGCTTCGTCAAGGGCTGATTCAAAATTTCCGGTCATTCTTTCAAGGGCCGTAAGCATGATATTCCCAAAGGCATGCCCCTTAAGCTGTCCTTCTTCAAATCGGTAATTGAATAATTCTGAAAGCAGGCGGTTGTCGGTATGCGCCAAGGCCACTAAAGCTCTCCGCACATCGCCCGGCGGGAGTATTCCGAATTCTTCGCGAAGAGCTCCGGTTGAGCCTCCGTCGTCGGACATAGAAATAATAGCGGTTAAATCAACCGGATAATTTCTTAATCCCGAAAGAACGGTAAAAACACCGGTGCCCCCGCCGATTACTACAATTTTTGGATATACCTTTTTATTTGTATCGTTGATATTCATTAGCATGGTTTGATAAAGATTTCGGCTGAGCTCAATCAAAGCTCTAACCACAGGCATTGGCATTGAATTAGACCGCCGCCTTGATTTACTCTTTTACTCATGATAATAGAAAAGTAAGCTTTTTGACAAATTTGGAGACAGAAAATGACCTACGATGAAGCTCAGTATATGGCTTATTCTATGTTAACCGCTCAAGAATGGTGGAGGTTAAAACTTCAGACAACTCCGGTTGGCGATTTGCCGATTTTCGTAAAAAGGGAGATATCCGGTACGTTTGTTGATGAAAGGGCGGAAATTGGCGCGAGAACCATCATTTTCCCTAATTGTGTCATTGCGGGCAGGGTTACTATCGGGAAGAACTGCGTAATAATGCCGGGTTCGGCGCTAATCGGCGAAGAAATCACTAAAGAAGAGAAAGCCAAAGGAAAAATGGAAATGCGTTTAGGAAGCGGCTGTTTGGTTTATCCCCATACTACTCTTTTAAACGTGGAAGCAGGAGACGGAGTTACTCTCGGACTTCCGCACCAGAAGAATTCTAAAATAGGAAATGGAACGGTTATCGGCGCTTTGGCCGAATTAAATTGTTCTATTTTGGGCAAGAACGTAAAAGATGTTCATCATAGTTATCTTGGTGATGCGACCGTGGGAGACGATTCTAACATCGGCGCCGGAACGATTACGGCAAATTATGATGGAAAAAATAAACATAAGACCGTTTTTGGTCCGAATTGCTCTACCGGCATTAATACAAACATAATTGCTCCTAATGAATTTCCGGAAGGCACATCTATTGCCGCCGGTTCCGTTGTTCTTGCCAATTTAAAGAATATGATGAACATCCCTCCGTTCAGTTGGATATTTTCGCTGGTTTTGAAGACGATAGTTGTGCCAAAAGAAAACGCTGAAAAATAACAGCCGCGGAAAACTTTGCGGCTTTTTTAATTTTTTCTTATTCCCTTATTCGCGCGAATAAGGGAACAGAAAATGAAAGCATTTTTGAGGTTGACACTAAACGATACTTTTGCTACTAATAAAAAGCAGGGTTCTTTAAAAAATTTAAGGAAAAAAGGCCAGGTATGAGGACCTTGAAACTTTGTTTTGCTCTTGCTTTTCTTTTGCTCGGTTTGGCCGTATTGGCCGTGCTTGAATATTCGCTATTTTTGCCGGGCGGGTCGGGCGCGAGTGTTTTAAAATATTTTAAAGAAGGTCCGTTAATGTTTCATAATGTGTCTCAAGAAGTCGCTTTTACAGTCGTTTTTGGGCTTTTATATGCTGTATTGGCTGCAATCATTATTGTGCCGGCGGTCTTATGGTTATCCTATATTTTGAATGAAGGTAAAGAAAGTAAATAATATGGAAGCGGTTTCGTTCCTTTTTTGTTGATTTTTTTGTCAGATTTGGTATCTTTGTTGAAGAGTTAAAAAAGGAGAAGGGCGGAAAATGGAACTTTCGCTGGGCGAGTTCGTAAGGTTTCTTATACTTTTAATGCAGAGAAATGATGTGAAGTTTTCTTTTCTTTCTTTAAGGCCGTGGCATCTTTTGTTTTACCGTTTGAAAAAGATGCCGGAAACCGAGGGAAAGCCAAAGTTCTTTGAAAACCTTAGTTTCAACTGGGATGGAGCATATCCCGAATCTCCGGAGCTTTCCGGATTTTTATCGGCCTTATGCTGGATAGGATGTATAATTACGGTTAGTCCGGAATTTAAAGAATATAAATTGTCCGAAGGAGTAGAAAGGATATGGTTAGAGCGGCTTGAACCGCTGGGGGGCGAAGCGAATCAGTTTTTAAATAAGGCGCTTTTATTTGCCAGGGAAGAATTTCGGGATTTTAACCGTTCTTCGGCAAAATAATTAAAACCGGGCCATGCTCGGTTTTTTTAGTTCTAATTTCGGGAATGAACAATTTTGCTGTATTGTTTGCATTACTTTTTCATTTTATAATCACACTCTTTACTGTTGCATTTTACCCCTCCCTTAGTATCCTCAATCAGTGGGTGGCTGCATTTTGGGCATTTTTCTCCGATGGGTTTTCCCCACGAGGCAAAGTTGCAATTGGGGTAGCGCGAACATCCGAAAAATATTTTTCCCCGGCGGGTTTTTTTAATAATTACTTGTCCTTCAACGCATTTGGGGCAGGCCATATCAAGAGTTTGCGCGGCTTCGCGCGCTTTCAGGGATTTTGTAGTTTTACATTCGGGGAAGCCGGAACAGGCCAAAAATTTTCCGAACCGGCCGAATCTGACTATCATGGGTTTCCCGCATTTCTCGCAAATTTCACTGGTAGTTTCTTCGGGCACTTGTTTTATAACTTCTTCCATTTTTTCTGAAAGATTTTTGGCAAAAGGTTCGTAAAATTCTTTAATAACCGGCCTCCATTCTTTTTTGCCATCGGCAATTTCATCCAATTCCTCCTCCATTTTGGCCGTAAATTGTACGTCAACAATTACCGGAAAGTGTTCTACCAGCATATCATTGACTACATAGCCGATATCCGTCGGTTCAAATCTTTTTTCCTGATTTTTTATGACATATCCGCGGTCCTGAATCGTTGACATAATCGGCGCGTATGTTGAGGGTCGGCCGATTCCGAATTTTTCCAAAATTTTTACCAGTGAGGCCTCGGTGAATCTCGGAGGCGGTTCGGTAAAATGCTGGAACGGTTTTACTTCTTTTAAATCCAATTTTTCTCCTTTTTGAAGTTCCGGCAGTATAACCTCTTCAATCTTTAAGGGATAAATTTTAAGAAAGCCGTCAAATTGCATTGTTTGTCCGTGGGCTCGGAAGATATGCGGCTCGATACCGTCCTTTGTTGTTTCAATATCGGCGGTTGTAGAATTTAAAATGGCATCGGGCATTTGCGTTGCGATAAATCTTCTCCAAATTAAATCATAGAGCCGATATTGGTTTTTGTTTAAATATGATTTTATTACTTCGGGATTTTTTTGCGGGTCTGTCGGGCGTATTGCTTCGTGGGCCTCCTGCGCTCCTTTTGATTTTGTTTTGAAACGCGCGGGTACCGGCAAATTGTATTTTTTTCCTAAAATAGTTTCAATATATTCTTTTGCCCCCTTGAGCGAATCTTCTGATAAATTCATAGAATCGGTTCGCATATAAGTAATTAGCCCGACCGGACCTTCTCCTAATTCAATGCCTTCATAAAGCTGTTGGGCTATAAGCATTGTTTGTTTGGCGGAGAACCGAAGGCGCCGCCAGGCTTCTTGCTGGAGGGTGCTTGTGGTAAACGGCGGAGAGGGTTTTTTGGTTACGGCTCTTTTTTCAACGGATGAAATTTTCCACTGCGAATCACTGATATCTTCAATAACTTTTGTAGCATCGGCTTCATTTTTTATGGCAAATTTATCAAGAGTTTTATCCCCGATTTTTATCAATGCGGCGGGAAAAGAGTTGTCCGCGTCTGTCTCTGTACCTGTCCGCGCAAGTTCCTGCGATTGAAGCAGGGCTTCAATTGACCAGTATTCCTCCGCGTTAAATTTCTTTATTTCTCTTTCGCGTTCAACTATCAGGCGTACCGCTATTGATTGCACTCTGCCGGCAGAAAGGCCTCTGGTAATTTTTTTCCATAAAAACGGGGAGAGTTGATAACCGACCAGGCGGTCAAGGATGCGCCGCGCCTGCTGGGCGTTTACAAGTTTTTCATCAATGGGGCGCGGGTTTTTAAGAGCCTCTTCTATGGCTTTTTTAGTGATTTCGTGGAATACAATGCGCTCGTGCGGTTTGTTGGCTGTTGGCTTATTAAGGCCAAGCGCGTGGACTAAATGCCACGCAATCGCTTCTCCTTCCCTGTCTTCATCGGTAGCAAGTATAATTTTATCCGCTTTTTCAGATTCTTCTTTAAGTTTTTTTACTTTCGGCTGAGATTTTCTTGAAATTACGTATTGCGGTTCAAAATCTTTTTCAACATCAACCCCCAATTTATAGGCCGGAAGATCGCGTATATGGCCGTAACTGGATTCAATTATAAAATCGCCCCCCAGAAATCTGGATATCGTTTTTGCCTTTGTTGGAGATTCGACTATAACCAAACTTTTTGACATAATTTAGGATTAAAGAAAATCCAAATTTCAAAATCCCAAATTCCAAATAATTTCAAAATTTAAATTATCAAAAACTTTTGATATTTGAATTTATTTGTGATTTTGGTATTGGGATTTGGGATTTTATAATCCAATCCATTGTCCATTATCTCCTCTTTTAACCAACCCTTTTAATTCTAACATAGATAAAGTTGAAAGAATACCGGATGTTGAAAACTGCGTTTTTTCTTTTATTTCGTCGACGGTTAAGGGCTCGTTTGATATTGCATCCAAAATAAACTTTTCCTCTTTGGTTAAAAGAATTTCTAGTTTTTCTTTTCTGATTTCTAAAAGATTGGGCAGGTTTAGTTCTTCAACAATATCTTCCGCTGAAGTGACTAATTTCGCCCCCTTTTTTATAAAAAGATGCGGCCCGAATGAGTTGGAGGAAAAAATTGAGCCGGGTAGGCAGAATACCTCGCGGTTTTGTTCAAGAGACAGGCGCGCGGTAATTAAAGCGCCGGATTTTTCTTTGGCTTCAATAATCAAGGTGCCTAAAGACAGCCCCGATATTATTCTGTTTCTTTCCGGGAAATGATGGGCAAGTCCCGGCGCGCCTTCCGGATATTCCGAAATAACCGCTCCGCCCGCTTGAATAATTTTCTCGGCCAAATTTTTATTTTGCGGAGGAAATATTGTTTTTGAGTCAACCCCCGTGCCGAGTACCGCAATGGTTCTCAAATTATTTTTTAGCGCCCCAAGGTGCGTTGCGGTATCTATTCCGGTTGCCAGTCCGCTTACAATCGTAAGATTGGAGAGTTTGGCTAATTCTCTGATTATTTTTTCCGTTGCCTCAATGCCGTATCTTGTCGGTTTTCTTGTGCCGACAACGGCAAGACAATGTTCCTCGGCCTTCAATACGCCTCTTACATATAATAATTGGGGTGGCAAGTGAATTTCCTTTAATAATTTGGGGAAATTTTTGTCTTTGGCATATATTGTGCTAATGTCAGACATTACCGCGAACTATAGTAGGTTTCGTTTTTAATTGCAAACGGTGGGGTTGACAATTTTGCTTTTTTGGTCCACTTTTTAAATTAATCAGTTCTTTGCAATTTTTAAAGAGGATGTTTTATGAAAAAGGTTCTGGCGGCCAGTTGTTTTGTCTTAACATATTTTGTGTTTAGTTTTGTTGCCGATGCGGCTTCTTTTTCCAAATACGAATATAAAACCGCCTATGGCGATTTTGTAAAGCGGATTACCGGAGATTTGCGAAGAGCCGGTTTCGCGCTTGATACCGGAATTTCCAAAGAAATAACGGATGGCAATGGACAAGGGGTTAGTGTTGAAATACGGATAAAAAAGTATCCCGATTCTCTCAAAAAATATTTTGGAGAGCCGGTTCCTCAAGGTTTTACGCTTCAATTGCTGGAACTTGACAGTACCGTCGTGTTTTCCGTTAAAACGATAAAAGACGGGAAGCCGGCTGAACGCCTTTCTTTTTTCAAGCATATAGACAAAAAAGATTTTTATTATTTTGATATTGGGGAACTGGTTAGGGAAGCGAAAGCTGAATTGATTTTGGCGCTTTATGGTCTTGATTGCCGGTCGCGTTACGGCGGATTCGCCAGAAAAAACGAAGGAGAAAATTCTTTATTCTTGCGGGTTCGTAATTTTCCTTATGACGTTGATGAATTTATCACTCTTTTTTTTAGGGAGCTTAAATATTATGGGTTAAGATACACTGTTACTGAACGTTTTCCGTTTATGGAGATGCGAGTTTTTGGTTTTCCCGTCGAGCTTTCGCTTCTTTTGCCGGAACCGAATAGCGTCTTTTTTTTGCTTGAAAACAAGCAGTTTGACCGTACCGAAAAAGTTTTTATAAGCCGTACAGACCGATATTACGGAAATCAAAATAGCATGGTAATTGTTACGTTTGACGGCCGCGAATCATTGGGGAAAAAAGCGGCCGAAGCCGCTAAGAATATTTTTATTAGTCTTTATGCCCCCAGTTGTCCGCAATATTATGATATGATGTAGTTATATCGGGACCGCCTTAAACCTATAACAGGGTTGACAAGCGGTCTTTTTTTATGTACTTATTTAGATAATAAGTTCTTTGTAAATTTGCCGGAAAGGCAATAAATAATGAGGAGAATTTGGTTTATTCTTGCTTTGGGCCTATTTATATCAGGATTTTGTAAAATCGCTGAATCTTCGCCTTTCTTGACCTATAATAGGGAATTCCACGGTTACGCGGTTAAAAATATTGAGTTCTTTATGAAAAAAGCCGGTTTTATCCTTGTTAAGGAAAAAATTGAAGTAATAACTGTATCCGATACGCAATCAAGAATAATTACATTATTCCGCATAGAAACTTATCCTGACGCGCTGAAAAAATATTTCCGGGAATCGCAACATCGTTTTTTTTCCGCGGAAACAGAAGAAAGCAAAAATGCTTTGTATTTGTCCGTCCGCGCTTATTTGGATGAAGATTCGGAAGGGCGCGTAAGACCGGCATACACGGGTTTTTACTATCTGCGTCTGGCGAAAGAAGATGTTCCGGGTTGGCGCAAGATTATTGATTCTGAAAAAATATTGGCTGAAATGAAAAATAAAACAGTATCCGGCCTAACCGGTATTAGTTGTGTTTCCAGGTCGGAAGCGCCGTCCGAAGACGCTAAGAAATTAAAGGGGGCTACTGGGACTAATAGCCGTTTAACGCCGGAATACTTTAATAAATTTCCTATTAAAGCGGATGCTTTTATTTCCCTTCTTTTCAAAGAATTGAAGGACTCTTATAATCTCCGTTTTAGCGCAAGCGAAGTTTACCCCGTTGTCCGATTGGAAATTATTGAATTTCCTAAAGAACTTGTGGGTATTATTTCTCCGATATGGAACCGGGCCGTTTTGGAATATAATTCAAAAAACGGCAGGGATTGGCTGAAAATTATTAATTATGGCCGTTTGGAAAAAGAAACCTCTTTTTTTACCGTGGAACTTTCTAAATCGGAGAGTTTGGCAAGTTCGGCCAAGAGAGCCGCTAAAGATATTTTCAATGGCTTTTATTTTCCTTCTTGTATTGGTCAATATTAAGTTCCGGTTTAACAAAAAACGGCTTAATCTGCCAAAGGCAGACAGCCACATCCTCCTCTGCCAGGGCTCCGGAGGACAAGGAAAGGAGAAAAAACAATGGATGAAAATGTTCGGCTGGATTTGGAAAAATATCTGGCTATCACCGATAAGGAATTTGAAAAAATCCGTGAGTTTGTGGTTGGCGATTCAGGAGAAATAGCCCGGTTGCAAATGTGCCGTTTGGCTGTTGCCCCCCGGATGTCTAAATCCGGCGCTGATTCTTATAAAGAAAGGATTATGCTCGGACCATGCCCTCCGGTATTTCTTAACGAAGTTCCCGGCACGGGTAAAACGCTTAGGGCCAAGATTATGGCAGATTTAACCGGTGGCAGATTCAGCCGCATTCAGTGCAACCCCGATCTTAGGGCATCCAAGGTTTTGGGAGGCGCCCGCATTATCAATGATGAATGGTATATTGATTACGGACCTATTTGGGCCAATGTTGTTTTGGTTGATGAAATTAACCGCGCCGATGAAGATACTCAATCCGCGTTTCTTGAAGCTATGGGCGAGGGCACTGTAACTTACGCTATTCCCGGAGAAAAAGACGAAGACCGCAGAAAGAATACGAAACAGCTTCCTGATCCATTTCAGCTTTATGCCACCCAAAATCCTCTTGAACAAAAAGGCGTAAAACCGCTTCCTGAAGCCCAGCTTGACCGATTCGGAATGGCGCCCAAAATGCCGGATTATTCTTCCGATGATTTAAAAGAGATTGTGGCGCGAAATAAGAAATTTGACAAAATGACGGTAGAACCGGTGTCAACCATTGAAAATCTGCAGTTTCGCAGGAAATTCATTTATGAAGAAGCCGTTGTTTCCGATGACATGCGCACCTATATCACTAATTTGACAAGGGCCACGCACAATCCTTCCAAATCCCATTCTTTTGACGAAAGGAAACGGGCATTAAAGAGCGAAAAAGAATTTAGGCCGAATTGGGAATATATTTGGAAAGAAACGAAATTTGCCGAAAAATACGGGCTGGAAGAACTTATTTCCAATGGTTCTTCGCCCAGAGGACCCTTGTTTCTTGAAAATATTTCTAAGGCCGCGTCTTTCCTTGCTCATAAAAAGGAAAACAGAAGTGAACTTCGGGTTTTGCCAAAAGATGTTCAAAAGATTGCGGTAGATGTTTTGGCGCATCGCATTTGGCTGACTCCTACGGCAAAACTTCTGGCGCATGATTTCGGGGGCGAATATATAATGCGGCGCCTGATTATGGAGCACATTGTTGAAAATGTTGAGTGGTAAGACAATAGATGCTTACTGAAAAGGAGTTTGAAGAAAAACTTCTAATTTTGGAAATGAAACTGCCGATTTTAGCGGCTGATATGCTTTTTCGCGGCCGACACCCGAGCCCTTTTGTCGGCTCCGGGTATCAAACAAGCGGCATAGCCGAATATGACCCGGCCATCCATGCCTTTTCCGATATTGATTTTGAACTTTCGGCTCAGGAGCCGGATAAACGAAAACTCGTGCGGTTATATTACGATGAAGAAATTCGCCCAGCTTATGTCGTTATTAATATGGCAAAAACGATGTATTTTGGAGATAAACTTGATTCGGCCCTGCTTGCGGCATGGAGCTTAGCTTCAATTTTTGTCCATGACGGACCGGTTCGGTTTATTGATTGGGCTGACCTGCCGGACCCATCGGTTGGGCAAAGGGATTTACAGCCCGAGCATTTGCGTCTGACCATTAAAGAGTGGCGTAAAGAATATGAAGAAAGGGTCAAAGAACTTGCCAAAGAAATTTTTGCTGTAAGAAAAAATATTTTACAGCGAAATAGCCGCGCGCCCCGGGCATTTGCCGAAGATTTAAGGAATCTTTTAGAACGCGAAACAACTAAAGCAAATTTGGTTCTTATTTCTGATTTTATTGCGCCGGAAGAATATGGCCGTGTTTTTCGAGATTTAAGAGTGGCGGAATTTGCCATATTTGCGATTGCGATACGCGATCCGGCCGAGGAAAAAATTCCCGATATTGGCGAGCTTGCTGTTTTTGACGCGGAAAACGGAAAAACCTTTTTGCTTTCCGGAGGTTCTTACAAGCAAAAAAAGGTCATTGAAAAAAGGATCACGGCACAACTTGAAGAATTTGAGGTTCAGTGCCGTAATTCGGCCATCCTTTTTACAAAAATAACAAGCCCTGACAATGTTTTGGTTCCGATTCATTTTCTTTTGCAAAAAATCAAAAGAACGTAAGGCGTCCTTAAACGGACGCTTTTTTATAACGAGGGGTTGACATCCGTCCTTTTTTCTGCTACCAGTTAAGACAATAAAAAGCGGTCTTTGACAAATAATAAACGGGGATGATTCAATGAAAATTTTGGTTAAGGTTGTCATATTTATTGGTTTTTTTTCGTGTTTAGCGGGATTTATCCGTTCGGGGCCGGTTTGGGCAGAAGAACTAAAATTCCCGATTTTTAGCCGTGAGAATATTAAGAGAGTTATAAATGGAGAATTGCAGGATATACTGCCGTTAGTTGATAAAAATTTTTTGGTTGTTTATTTTGGCGGGCTGGATGAAGCGGCCAGAACTGATTTGCAAAGAACGCTTGAGGTCCGGTTTGGACTGGAAAAAATCGATACGCTTTATGAAAAGCCGGATTTTATCCGTTTCCGGTACCTTAAAACCCCGTTGACGATTGACGCGGTTTTGGCTCGCTGGAACGAGGTTTCGGCAAAAGTTCCGTTTGCTTCTTCGGTTTTTGAATTTCCGGAAGGTCCATTCGCCCTTTCTGGCGTTATCCGCATTCAATGGAAAAAATTTTTCCCCAAAGAAGAGATTATAAAATTAATGGCGGCAATGAATTTGGAGATTACGGATTTTAACGAAGGAACAAATACGACTACGGCGCGTCCTACGGTTAAATCGGGCAAGAATGTATTTTTGTGGGCGATTGTGTTTGCTCCAGAAAACGAATTTCGCGTACTTTCTTCAAGAGTTGAATTTATTCGGGTAAAATCTCCGATTCGGGCGGAAGCCAGGGTGGAGGCCGAATGTTTGAACGGCGCCGGCGCGGGAAACATAGTGGCAACAGGGGTTTTTTGTTATCGCGTTAAGTTTTTCAGGGCGCCGGATATCAAGGTGAGTTTCGATGACCTTTCTATCAATACCAAACTTCTTAGGACTTGGTTACCCCAGGGATTACCCCAGAACCTTCGCCGTTTTGAAGGGGACCGCACATATAAGGCGGCTGTAGAAAAATTGGCGACAGGTGAAGTGGTGGACACTGTTGAATACAAATTCAGGATTTTGCGCTCGGGCGAATTTATTCTGCCGCTACTTCGCTATTACTACAATATCGCGGGAAATGTTGAAGATAATAAGAACCGGCTGGAAGGTATTATTCCCGAAGCGCGAATTTTGGTGTCGCCTTTGTCGCCGAAGAGCCAAATTACTGTTAACGGAATTCCCAACGCGGTTTCTGTCATTAGTTCGGACAAAGGCGAACAAGGATTGTCGGAGTTCGTTCCCTGGTGGCTGGGAATTATTGGTGTTTGCGCCGGCGCCTTTTTGATTATTCTTGCGTTCAAGTCCGGTAAGAAGCCGGATGAAAAAGTTGAGGCGTCTAAAGAAGAAAAGGCGCGCGTGCTTTGGGAAAGATACCGGGGACAGGTTGATGTTATGAACGCCGTTGACCGCCTTAAACTATTAAAGAGAATGCTGGGGCTTTACTACTTTGGTAATGAATACGGGCCCTTGGCCAGCGCCAATTCCGCGGATTGGAAGCATCGCCTGGAGATGGTTTTGCCATTAGGGTTGGTTTTGAAATCCCTTGAGTTCGTCAATGACGTGGAAAACGCCCGTCAAAGCAATATTGATTTCAGGAACTTGATTCGGGAAATTTTCAGTTGGGAGAAATAATATGGGTTTCCTGAGACCGTGGTTTTTGTTGGTTTTTATTCCGGTTTTAGGCATTGCTTTATGGATGTTTTGGGTGAAGGCGCTGCCGGAATTTCATTGGCCGCTTGCCGGAGTCGTTAGGGCTGGAGGTGCCGGAAAGAAATCTTTTTTCCGCCACCTCCGCAATTTTTTCATTGCTTTTACCGGCACGTTGCTGGTGTTGCTGTTTTCAGGGCTTTTCAAGGGTGAGGTTGCGAGCTACACGAAAATTAAAAATTACGTGATTGTGCTGGTGCAGGACCGTTCCGGAAGCATGGGCCAGCTTCTTGATTTTTTGGGAAAAGTTTCCGAGTCCTTTATGAATCTTCGAAGGCAAGACAGATTCTGCGGAGTTTATTTTTCCGATACCGCCGTCAGCACTCTTTGCGGAGAATCAGCCAAAGTAATTACCAAGGTTACCAATGAAGACCTGAACAAATCTTTTAGCGCCACCTCTCTTGGCGGAGGAACCGAGGTGGGTGTAGGGCTTTTAATGTCCCTGGAAATTATTCTGAAAGAAGCGGGCATTTATGAACAAACTGAACGCGATATTTTGCTCAATACCCTTGAGAGAAAAAAAATGCCGGAAATTAACGAAGGAAAAAGAAATTCCCATTCTGGTTTTATCGTGATTGCGGAAACCGACGCGGATTTTCCTAATTCGGAAAGAATTTATCCCGTTCAGGTTTTAACCGTTATGCGGGAGCTGGGAATCAGGACATACTTCATGATTTTTACCAAAAATAGTCCGGATGCGGTTATCAGGGCCGTGAGAGATACCGGCGGCAAAGAATATTTTATTGACCCGGCGCTTGTTTCCAAGCCAGCACTTCTGGAAAAAGAATTACAAAGCGTTTTTGCGGATATTGGCACCCTTAATCCTCTTGAAGCAAGCATTATTTCCGGCATCAGGCCCCGTACCTTTGTCCGAGAACTTGGAGCGGGAATCATGCTTTTTTCCGCCCTTTATGCTTTTATGTTTTTGGCCGAAGAGTTTATCTGGCGGTTTAGAAAAACAAGAAACAGAAAAGGAGGTAGCACCGGTGAATAAGGGTAAAAACAAGAAAAAATTCTTATTGTTTTTTTTCGGAATAATGCTGGTCGGCTTCGGCGGTTTTTTTTCCTATTTCGGATATGAGGCCGAAAAAGCGAAAAATATTCCGAAAAGTTCGGCTTTTGATGAGTTTTTGAAAGCCAATGAGGCATATCGCGAGGACGATTCCCGTTTCTGGGGATTGGTTAATGCTGCTGAGAAACCCAACGCGCCAGAAACCGTAAATATTGAAGAGCTTAAAGCGTCTTATGTTTCTTACGTAAGACAGCTGGATTCCCTTAATCTTAAAAACGTTCAGGATGTATCGTGGCTTTGGCAGGTTTGGAACAATAAGGCCAATGCCGAAGTTTATCAGGTATTTTTGGGAATGATTTTAAAAGAAGATCCGGCGATGATTAAGAAATTGGCAAAATCTGCTCTTGATGATTATCTGACATCGCTCAAGAATTGCGGGAACAACGTATCCTGCATGATTTTTGTCGGACAAAATATTGATTGGCTAACAAGAGTTCCTCCCTCAAATAAAGACGGAAAAGGCGAAGGCCAGGGATTAGGAAATCTTTTTGGAGATGAAAATGGTTCGGCCCAGGACGGCAGTTCCTCGCAGGAAGGCGACAAGTTGCCGTTTTATATTCCCGGCGCATCTCCCGGAAAATCAATTAAGGGAGCGCACTAATGGGCGGTTTGCCCGGTTTTCAGTTTACGGACCCGCGCTATCTTTGGTTATTGGCGGGTTTTCCCGCCTTTCTTTTTATTCCGTATTTAAGAATACTGATGAAAGGAAAACGATTGTCTGGTTCCAAAGCATTTTTTGAGCAATTTTTGATTTTGAGAAAACAGATGCTTCGGCAATATTTAAAAGAGTGCGCTGTTTTTGGCCTTTTGTTCGCAATCGGCGTTATGTTTTTGTCCGGTATGCAGTATCAGGCCTGGGTTCCGCATTTTTTCAAAGAAGACGTGGTAATGTGCTGGTCTGTAGATATTTCCGGCTCGACCAGAGCGGAAGAAGGCCATTTTGGCCCGGATGGCAGAATAGGACAATCCAAGCGCGAGATTCGGGAATTTTTAGCGCCTCCTTTTCCTGCAGGAATTCCACAGTGCCTTGTTGTTTTTGCGGGAGAAGCCATTCCCGTGCAGGAAGCAACCTCCAACTATGACCTTTTTTTGCAAAAATTGGACGCTATAACTCCTGATTTTTTTGAAAATCAGGGAACTAATTTTGAAGCGGCGATTAAGGTGACGGCAGATATGTTTCCGGAGCAGGCAAAAATCAGGAGATTGATTTTGGAAAGCGATGGCGATAAAACAGAGTCAGAAGAAACTGACGTTGATTTCGGCATTGCTTATGCTCGGGAGAAAAAAATCGTGATTGATACTATCGCGGTGGGTTTCGCAAGGTCTCCTGTCCCCGGCCGCCGCGGAATCGGATTTCTGGAAAATGAGAATCGCGAGACAACATATACTGAAGTTGATGAAGCCACCCTTTATAAAATTGCTAAAGACACAGGCGGCGAGTCCTACACTTACAAAAATTCCGGAGAGCTGAAGAAACATCTTTCTAAAATTTTTGAAGATGTGAAGACGAAAGCTACCCGGCCTGTGCCGGTGTGGACTGATGCCGATGTTCCTCTTGGTTCATTGGGCCTAATGCTCTTCTTTTTGTTCTTTAAGATTAATCACAAAATAAGATTGCGCGATTATATTCCTAAGTTCTTTAAATTTAATTTTGCCGCCCGCGGTTAACGGGCGGCTTTATTTTTTTCTTTTGTCCAATTCTCTCTAATCAATCACTAATTTTATTCGCGAATATTTATGGTGAGTTTATCGAACCATTCGCGAAATAATTCGCGATTGATTAGCGGTTAATAATTTGACAATAGATTCCAGCATGATATAATGTAATTACAATAGCTTTCTGGAAAGAAAAGGGCAAAGAAAACGGGGGTTTTCTCTTCGACTCTATTCCTAAGAAAGCATGGCACTTTGACATGCTTGAATAGGAAGGAGTAGGCGAAAATCCCTGTTTTTTTGTCCTTGAAAAAGGAGAACGAAAATGCGTTTTGGAAAAACGTGGTTGGTTATATTGATGGTTTTATTAGCAACTTTTGTAACGGTTAATGACCTCCATGCCGCTTCTTCGAAGAACAAGAAAATCGATACAACCATCCACCCTGATACCTTTTCCAATCTTTTTGAAAAGAGCGTTAAGCACACCGTTTTGATTTCGGTAAACGGCAAGGGCCAGGGAAGCGGATTTGTTTTGACGGCAGATGGTTTCATTTTGACCAACGCCCATGTGGTTAAGGACGACAAAGAAGTTAAGGTGTATGTTTCCGAGAAAAAATATTATAAGGCGCGGGTGGTAGGCAAACCGGATACGGAACTTGATGTCGCTGTTGTGAAGATTGATGAACCGGTTAATTTGGCTCCGGTCCCGCTTGGAGATTCCGACAAGGTTAAACCCGGTGAATGGGTATACGCGATTGGCACTCCTTTTGGGTTATACCAGAGTGTTACTGTGGGTGTTGTAAGCGGTGTTCATAGGGGCGGTCCATTCGGCGGAACCCAGGAAGTTATTCAGACTGATGCCGCAATCAACCCGGGAAACTCCGGCGGGCCATTATTTAGCATTAAGGGAGAAGTTGTTGGAATGAATTCTTCCATCATTAATCCAGAAAAAGCCAACAACATTGGTTTTGCCATTCCTATTAATGATGTTTTGAAATCGGCTCGGGAAATTATAGCGAAAGGCAAGGTTACTTACGCGCACCTAGGGGTGGAAATTACTGATTTGACACAGGATTTAGACGAAGAAACGGCTAAGGCAAAAAATATTCCCTGGCCTCTTCCGGCAAATGAGGGCGTTTTTATTGTCGGCGTTCAGGAAAATACGGGGGCGGCTTTGGCCGGAGTTAGCAATGGCGATATTATTGTTTCTTTCAATGGTGTTAGTATTACCGGAGCGTTCCATCTGCAAAGGTTGGTGGCGCGTTCTCCTGTCGGAGTTTCCCTGCCTATGGAGGTTTTGCGTAACGGCCAGAAATTAAAACTTAACGTTGTTTTAACCGAGCGCCCGATGAGGGGTTTGGAAGAAGAAAACGGCGGCGGTGAGTCGCCCCAATTGCCGGAAAAAAAGAAAAATTCTTTTCCTAATTTCGGAGAATCGCTTGAGCTTCTTCCCCCGGCTGTGGCCGAAGTGATTAGCGGAAATCAGGGACTGCTTACTGAAGATTCTATTGACTGGAGAGGGAATTCTGTCTATCGTTACACCAACGCATTTTTGGTTGATGAAAAATATATTGTTAGTGTTACCTCGTTTTTGAATAAAGACCCGTTGCAGGCCTATAGGTCTCATTACTTTTTTAATCGTATTCCGGCCAAGCTGGTGTTTGCCGAATCAGAAATCGGGTTGGCATTATTCAAACTTGAAAAGCCGTATCCTAATTATAAAAAGCCAGTTGTTTTTTCGGAAAAAACAAAAGTCGGCACTATTTATTTTTCGCTGGTTTTGAAAAATATCGGAAACGGTGATTCCCTGCCGTATTCGGAAATCCTTCTTAATCGGGTAGGACCCGCGCTTATTTTTCCGGCTAAGGTAAAAAATATCGCTTTGGGAGCGCCGATTTTTAACGTTCGGGGCGAGGTTGTCGGTTTGTTTATGAATACAGGGATTGACCCTAATGAACCCAAGGATGTCAGTGATGCCACTTATGCGATTTCCGCGCCGGTTATTCAGGCTTTTGTGGAAGCGGTTAAAGAGAACAAGGAAAATGATCTTAACCCGAAAGAAAATTAATTTTTTTAGTTAGATTTTTGAGACGGCATTACGCCGTCTTTTTTAATTCTTCAACCGCATCGGCCAAGATTTGGCAGTAAAGGTTAAGGCCCACGCGGTTAATGGCTCCCGATTGTTCCCGTCCCAAAATATTTCCCGCTCCGCGCATTTCAAGGTCCCGAAGAGCTACTTCATATCCCGAGCCCAGTTCTTCAAATTCTTTGAGAGCCAGAAGCCGCTCCATAGCCATTTCGGTAATTGAATTTGGCCGATAGGAAAAATATGCGTAGGCCTCTTTATCGCCTCTTCCTATTCTTCCTCTTATTTGATAGGCCTGTGCCAAACCAAGCCGGGTTGCATCGTCCACTATCAGGGTATTGGCATTGGAAAAATCTAGGCCGTTTTCAATGATTGTCGTTGCGAGTAGTATATCAATTTTTTTGGCGCGGAATTCATCCATGATTCTAATCATGGTTTTTTCATCCATCCGGCCGTGGATGATTTCTATACGGGGGGTGGAAAGCGGAAAGTGGAAGGTGGAATTGACGCGCAAATTTTCACGAGTGCGAAAATTTGCGCTACTTTTATTTTTTTTCTCTTTTTCAAGCGCTCTTTGCAATTTTTCTTTAACTTTTTCAATTGTTTCAATGCGGTTATGAAGAAAATAAATTTGGCCTTTTCTCTTAATTTCCGAAATAATCGCCCGGGCAAATATTTTATAAGAATGCGGGAGAATGAATGTTTTAATAGGCAGGCGGCCGGGGGGCGGCGTAGAAATTATGGAAAGGTCGCGAAGTTTGGCCATGGCCAAGTTAAGCGTTCTTGGAATGGGTGTGGCCGAAAGCGATAAAATATCGCAGGAAGAGCGGAGTTCTTTGAATTTTTCTTTTTGCTTGACGCCGAAACGCTGTTCTTCGTCAATAATAACTAGGCCTAAATTTTTGAATGCAACGTCTTGAGAAAGCAGGCGATGGGTGCCTATAACTATGTCGCATTTCCCTTCTTTTATTTTTTCCAAGGTTTTTTTAAGTTCTTTTGCCGGAGTTAAACGGGAAAGCGAACAAATTTCCACGGGGAATTTTGCAAAACGTTTTTCAAAATTTTTATTGTGTTCATTGGCAAGAATCGTGGTTGGTGAAATTAAGGCAACCTGATAATTATTCGCGACAGCGTCAAACACGGCCCGCATAGCCACTTCGGTTTTGCCGAATCCAACATCTCCGCAAATAATCCTGTCCATGGGGCTTTCCCGCAAAAAATCTTTTTTAATGTCTTCAATGGCCTTGGTTTGGTCTTCGGTTTCAACAAATTCAAATTCATCGGCAAATTCACGCGCCATTGTTTCGTCAAATTGGTAAGGAGGCCTTGTAATGCTTTCCCTCACCGCGTAAATTTTAAGCAATTCTTTGGCCAATTTTTCGGCGTCCTCTCTTATTCGTTTTTTGATTTTTGTCCAGAGATTTCCTCCCAGGCGATGGATTACAGGCGTTTCAAAGCCGATATAAGGGGAAAGGCGTTTTTCCTGTTCAACCGGGACAAAAAGCCGGTCAGGTTCGGTTCTGTCTCTGGGCGGAGCATATTCAACCATAAAAAATGCATCGGCATTTTTTGTGGTGGAATTTTCAATTTCCAATTTTAAATTTCCAAACTCGTTTTGTATTTTGTGGTTTTGAATTTTGGGTTTGTTTAGGATTTCGGATTTCGGATTTTGGATTTCATTTTTCGCGGTAATACCGCGAAAAATTCCTATACCATGGTCAACGTGAACGACATAATTACCCGGTTTTAAATTTTTAAGACTTCCGTATTTTTTTGTAAATCGCGTAGTAGTTGTCGGTTGTTTGTTGTCGGTTGTAGGTTGTAGGTAAATTTCTTCAATCTTATTTCCAAAAAATTCAATTTTGAAGGGCGCATCGGAGTTTATCGGCCAAATATCAATTATATTTCCGTGATGCGCGAATTCCCCTTTTCCGAAAAGCATCCCAGTTTTTTCATAGCCGAAACCGGAAATGCGCCGTAAAAATTCTCCGGGCTTTATTTCCAGCTCTTTTTCAATAATCAGCGCGTTATTTTGCCAAAACCCAATTGTATTTCCTGAGCTTGCCGAAGGACTTCTTATAGCGTGTTTAACTTTTTCGTAATTTTCCTGAAACCACAAAACACCCCTTTCCAAAAATTGGGGGGTTATAGAAACAATCAGAAATTCTCGTATCGGCGGTCCTGTTGACATTTTTCTTTTTACATTATATCATAAAAACGGTTTAAAAAGCAAGATTTTTGATAAGAAAAAATGTTCAAATTAAAAAATGGTACAATAAAACATCTGCAGTACTTTGTTGCTTGTAAAATCAAAGAGCGCGGATTTGAAGATGAAACTTTGCAGGAACGATTGCTTTTATTGACAGAAGAATTGGGCGAATTAGTAAATGCGTGCAGAAAAATAAGCGGGATGCATGTCGATCAAAACCGTGAGATTTCCGCGACGGTTGGAGAAGAAATCGCAGATGTCATAAATATGATTTTTGCAGTAGGGATAGAACTGGGAATTGACATTGAAGTCGAGTTTATTAAAAAGAATAAAATAGTCGATAAAAGGGTATACGGCCGCATAAAGAAGAAATAAAAATAGCCCGCTGCCTATCAAGGCGGCGGATTTTTTTTAAATTTCGACATAGCAATCATTTGCTAATTCGTACGAATGGTGTAATCATACAAATAACATAGAAAACAAAAAATTATAGAAGAGAAATAATTCGGCTTGCAGCCGGTTTAAGAGCCGGAGCTATCCAATAAAACGCCTCTAACCTTCTCTGCTCTTTTTCAACAATGTCAGCTGCTGCCAGGACACCAAGATGTTTCGAGGTTGATCGAAACGAAAGGTGAATGGCTGCGGCAATATTGCCCACAGTCGCTTCCCTTTCACCCTTAAGGTAGGCAAGAATGGCAAGTCTCCTATAATTGGCCATTGCCTTGATTGTTCGTTCTAATTTTTTCATATGATTATCCATATAGCTATCAGTATACTATTCCTATCGTTCATGCAATTATTCGCTTATTCGTACGAATAAGAGAACAGTTGTCTGGCTGTTTTAAGTAGTAAATAGTTTAGGTTGCTAGGTTGTTATTGGTTGACACTTGATTGCGGTTTTCTATTATGAAATAAGATAAAAATAGGTTTTTAAAAATAGGAAATTAGAGTGGCAGAAATAGTTTCTCAAGATGGCGGTGAGTTTGTTATAAAACCAGGTTGAATTTATACGTATGCGCATTATTATGAACACCCGCAATTGGGGAAAGGGTAATTATGGTTGGCATGAACCATGTCGGCGATAAGAAATATTATGAAAATGTTAAAAAAATATTAGAACCATGTGAAGTCGTTTTGTATGAATACTGTATTCATCCCTCATCGCAAGAGGCAATTTCTGATGAGGATTTTCAAAAAGAGACGGAAGAAGATTTTAGAAAAATGAACAGCGAAGTAATTGATGAGGCCTTTTTTCCGGCAATTCGCACTTACTTTATTGTGATTCAGCAATATTTTAAAGACCTTGTTTCAGAGAGCGGCCAATTTGATGTAGCGGGAAGTGGGTGGGAAGCCGGGGATGAAGAGAAATTTGATTTTTCTCCGGAAGAGAAGATGAAAGAGGGGTTAAATCGCCTTTCTGTTTTTAGAAAGAAGAATGTTGTTGAATATGTTAAAAACGCATTAAAACGTGTTGAAAATAATCAATTTTCAAAAAAAGAATGGGGAGACGGATTTATTTTTTTGTGGTCGGATGAGGTGTTGATGGATATACTTCCGGGCGCTATAGGTCGGCCGCGAGATGAGATGGTTTTTCGAAAGTTTGATCAAATTATTCGTGAGAAAAATCCTCAATCAATAGGTGTAAAATTTGGAGCGGCTCATATGCGGTATCAACGAAAATTGTTGGAACAGCGAGGATATCGGCATAAATATTCTATTGAACTTTGCAATATAGCTTTTTAAAAAAGCAATCCGCCGCAATTAACTCGGCGGATTTTTTAAATTTCGACATAGCAACCATTCGCCAGTTCGCGCGAATAAGCGAATAGTTTGCCTGCGCATTTGACAATTTAACAAGGGGCGTTTAGAATAAAAATATGTTTTTGCCGGTCTTTAAAAAGGGAATGAAAAATGCAGGAAGAAATTTATATTTCTGTTGATGTTGAATGTTCCGGCAGGAATCGGCCCGGATATTACAACATGCTTTCAATCGGCGCGTGCCCTGTTTATGATACTTCCCAAAGATTTTATGTTGAGTTAAAGCCGTTAAATGATAATTATGAGCCGGAATCTCTTGCTGTTTGCGGGCTTGATATGGAACATTTGAAACAATTCGGCACTCCGCCGGAAAAAGCAATGAGAAAATTCGCAGTATGGGTTAAGCGGGTTTCAGGAGGTAAAAAACCGGTTTTTGTGGCTTTCTTTGCTCCCTTTGACCACATGTTCGTTGATTGGTATTTTGCAACTTTTCTTGGGCATAATCCTTTTGAAAACGCTGTGCTTTGCGCCAAAGCTTATTATATGGGATTAACCGGAAAAATGTGGCAGGAATCAAGTAAAAGTAACTTGATTTTCAGAACTGATTTTCCTCATACGCATAACGCGCTTGATGATGCGCTTGAGCAGGCAGACCTTTTCCGGCAGATGCTAGAATACCAAAAAGAAAACCGCGCTCGATAAGAGCGCGGGTTTTTAATTTTGATTTAAGAAATTCATCGCCTGTTCCGGACCGTCCGCAATAATTATTTCAAGTCCTTCCAGAATTTTTTTGATAACCTTTTTAAGGGTTTTTTCCTCGTCCGGTTTGAATTTTTGCAAAACGAGTTTCATGGCGTCAACTCTTTTCTTTTTTCCGCCTTTGGTGAGACTCGCCCGAAGGGGCGGTTGAATGCCGATGCGGAGCCGCCAAAAATCCAAAGTGCCGATGGCGCGTTTGGTTGATTCAACTCCTTTATGTCCGGCAGAATGTTTGGCGAAGGAAAGCTTGGTTCGTCCGAATTCTATATCAGAATCATCATGAAGCGCGATAATATTTTTTGGCCTGATTTTGAAAAAACTTATTGACGGAGCAATTGCTTTCCCGGAATTATTCATAAACGTTTCGGGTAATAATAAAATCGCTTTTTTATTTTTGGAAACAAGGGCATTCCATTTTTTATCAAATTCAAAAGGGGCAAGTTTGAGGTTTACCTGCCATTTCATTAGTGTCTCCCGCCCTATGTTGTGGCGGGTATTTTCAAATTTTGGCCCGGGATTGCCGAGGCCGATGAAAAGATACATTTTAACCAACAACTAGCAACCGATAACCGACAACGCGCGTTGTAGGTTTTTGGTTGCAGGTTGTAAGTTAAGTATAATAGATTTTTATGATTTGCAAAAGTGTTTTTTATGGTATATACTCATCTTTATGGCTGAAGAAAACAAAGTTTTAAGCGAGGAAAAGCCCAAAGAAAAGACAACGGCCTGGCGGGAGATTTGGGAGTTTGGCAAGGTAATTCTTCTGGCTCTGGTAATCGCCCTGCCCATACGCTATTTTATAGCCCAGCCGTTTATTGTTAAGGGGCAGTCAATGGAGCCATCCTTTGAAGATAGGGAATATTTGGTAATTGATGAGCTAACTTATCAGTTCCGCGAGCCCCAAAGAGGAGAGGTGGTTGTTTTTCGCTATCCCAATAATCCCAAAGAATTTTTTATAAAAAGGATTATCGGAATGCCCGGAGAAACGATTGTTATTAAAAACGGGCAAATTTTGATAAAGAGCGGTAGTGAAGCCAATGAGCCATTTTTTCTTCAAGAGGATTATTTGCCTTCGGACCTGAAAACATTTCCCGAAAAAGAATATGTTTTGGATAAAGTTCAATATCTGGTTTTGGGGGATAACCGGCGCAATAGTTCTGATTCAAGAAGTTGGGGGCCGCTTGATAAAAAATTTATTACGGGCAGGGCTTTTTTCAGGGCATGGCCACCGAGTAAATTCGGATTGATTCCAGAACCAGTTTACTAACCTACAACATACAACCAATAACCAACAACAAAAGTTGTGGGTTGTAGGTTGTTAGTTGTTAGTTAATTTTGGGACGTCATAGAAAAATAAAACCAAAATCGTTTTCCTCTCCGAAAGGAACGCATGATATTCTTCCTCAAGACCAGAAATACTGGGAGCGTATCCGCAGTGTTTCCAAGAATGTTTTTTCCTATTATAATTTTTTACGCATTGATACCCCGCATTTTGAAGAAACCGGGCTTTTTGTGCAGGCCGTGGGAACCCAAACGGATATTGTTGAAAAACAGATGTATTCTTTTCAAACCGAAGGCGGGGACGACTTAACGCTTCGGCCCGAAGGAACCGCTTCCGTTGTCCGGGCTTATCTCCAAAATGGTTTTGTAGCCGAGCCCCATCCGGTAAAGTTTTATTACATTGGCTCTTTTTTCAGGCATGAATCTCCCCAGCGGCTTAGGTTCCGCGAATTAAATCAAATCGGGCTTGAAATAATTGGAGATGAAAACGCGGTGGTGGACGCGGAAATTATCCATGTTTTTTCGGTATTTTTGCGCGAATTAGGCATTCCGGAATTTTATTTTCACGTAAATAGCGTCGGTTGCAGTGATTGCCGACCTCAATATCGTTCACAATTATTGCAATACTATCGCCCCAAAGCCAAAGGCCTTTGTCGGGACTGCAAAAGGCGTTTAAAACAAAATCCTTTGCGCATTCTTGATTGCAAAGAAGAAAAATGCCGGATTTTTAAGAAGAACGCTCCTCAATTGCTTGATAGTTTATGCGAGGCCTGCAAAAAACATTTTACGTCTTTGCTTGAATTTTTGGATGAAGCCGGAATTCCTTATATTCTTAATCCGTATTTGGTTCGCGGATTAGATTATTACACCAGAACGGTTTTTGAGATTTTTACCGATTCGGACTGGGCCGGCGAATTAGAAAGTGAAAAAGAGAAGGGGGCCGTTTTGGAAAAAGTTCCGGAAAAAATCGAGGAAGCGGAAAAACCGATAGTTGAAGGGGAAGTAATTGCGGAAGTGAAAATAGAAGAAAAGCCGAAAGCTCTTAAGGGTATTGCTTTGGGTTCGGGCGGCAGATATGATAATCTTATTTCGCTTTTGGGCGGGCGCGCTGAACCGGCGGTAGGCGGCGCTTTGGGAATGGAAAGATTGGTGGCGCTTATGAAGTCATTGGGGTTAAAAGTGCCGGGAGAACCAAAACAGCGGGTATATTTTGTCCAGCTCGGCGACATGGGCAAGAAGAAAAGTTTTAAGATTTTTGAAGAATTAAGAAAGAACGGAATTGCGGTCGGCGAATCCCTGGGGCGCGATTCCGTAAAATCGCAATTGAAACTTGCGGATAAATCCGGCTCGGACATTTCTTTGATATTGGGCCAAAAAGAAGCGATTGATGAAACAATAATAATCCGTGAGATGTCCTCCGGAATTCAGGAAGTGATACCGCAGAGTAAAATGATTGAGATACTTAAAAAGAAGCTAAAGAAATAGCGACAAGTGACATGTGACATGCGACATGGAAACGTCGTCCTTGTCTCATGTCTCTTACCCCATGTCTCTCAAACGTGGACTGCATTTTTTGCAAAATCATCAAAAAAGAAATACCCTCGGACATTGTCTATGAGGACAGCGATGTTGTAGTATTCAAAGATATTCATCCCAAAGCGCCGATTCATCATTTGGTTGTGCCCAAAGCGCACATTCAGTCAATTGCCCATTTGGAAGCGAATCACAATGAAATTATTTCTAAATTGATTTATGTAGCCAAAAGAGTTGCCCAAGATGAGGATCTGGCCGGTTATAAGCTGGTTTTTAATGTGGGCAGGGAAGGAGGTCAAGTTGTGGACCATCTGCATCTGCATTTGCTTGGTGGATGGGGAAAGGAGAAAGACCAGGATAAATTTCGTGTATAAAGAAGAGACAAGTGACAAGAGACAAGAGACAAGTTTTTGGTTAACATGTTTCATGTCGCATGTTACATGTCACTAATTTGGTTTACGTAATCAAAAAAGACAAAGAAACATCTTCGGCGATGCTTCGCCGTTTTACCCGCATTATCCAGCAGTCGGGAGTTTTGCTTCAGGCGCGAAAAATGAAGTCATATAAACGCCCGTTGAATAAGCGCGCAAGGAAAGTAGGCGCTCTGCGGCGGCTTAAGGCGAGAAAAGAAAGGGAAAGATTGGTGAAGCTGGGAAAAATGAAAGAGCGGGTGTATTAGCGTGAAGTCGGACTTCAATAGCGCACTATGGAAGTCCGACTTCAATAGTTTTCTTGGAATCACTTTTGCTTTTCGCAAAAGCCCGGGGTTGTCCCCCGGACAACCCGTCGCTTTGCGACCCCGCTCGGCCTGCGAGATGGTTTTCTTAATAAAATCAGGACTGCTTAAAAAGGTGAAAGGAGTTGCGATTTTTGATTTGTTTCAAAATTATATTATTTTCGACTGCACCGTTTCGCTTGGTGGAATAGAAATGGAAAATTACGGCGGGCTCGCACTGAGGGAAAGAAACTGAATTATAAAAAGCCTTTTTGGAAATTTAATTATGCCGAACAAGTTAAAGAAAAATTATGCTTTTATTGATGGCCAAAATTTATACTTGGGGACAAGAGCAGCTGGTCTAGATTTAGACTACAAGAAGCTTCGTATATATTTGAAGGAAAAGTATAATGTTGAGAAGGCATATCTTTTTATAGGATATATACCGGAAAATCAGGATTTATACGCAGAACTACAAGAACAAGGATATCTTTTGAAGTTTAAACCGGTATTACCGGCAAGGAACGGAATGAAGCCCAAGGGCGATATAGACGCTGATCTTGCATTTAGTGTAATGCGTTACTATAAGGAATATGATGGAGCAGTACTTATTACTAGTGATGGCGACTTTGACACCGTTGTTAGATACTTAAGAAAAAAGTCGAAACTTTCTGCCGTTATAAGCCCTAATAAAGATAAGTGTTCGGCACTTTTAAAAAAGGCCGCTCAAGACAAGATACAATTTTTGGAAGAAGTGGGGGAGAAGATATTAAAAACCAATGAAGATGTTTTTATAGTGAAAACTGAAAATGAAAAGGCACCACTAGGGGACGAAACCCAAAGCAGTGCCTTTTCCTGATGATGCTTAAAGTTTATACCCTTCCTACTTAAAAGTCAAGGCCTTTCCACAGTTTATCCACAAATTGGCTAAAAATACTGGTAAAAGCGGGCTTTTAGGGAATATTGGCAGGTGCTATTTTCTGATTTGTTTTAAATCATATTGCCCTCGACCGCACCGCCTCGTTTTGGGGGAGAATAAAAAAAGTTAGTTTGAATCCAAGATTTTTGGGTTAACTAATGTTAAATAAAAAATAAATGAGTATTTCGTTACTAATTATTTTAATAGTAGTTATTACTTGGGGTTTGTTACATTTTTTTGTTTATGGACACAAAGCCCAAATTAACAGACTTTGGAAGGAGATATTTCGTTACGCCCATGAAACTGCCAAATTGAAGAATATAAACGATGAGTTGGGAAGTATTGCAACTAGTGACGCTTTGCATATTCTACAAATTAGGGCGAACAGAACGGGAAAGTTAATAAATGCCTTGTTGGATTATCATTATGCAGATACCGAAGATGAGGATGAACAGGGATACGTCAAAGACAATCATTACGAGGAAAAATTTTAGATTATTGCAAAAAAAACGCTGCCAGGTATTGAATTCTGGTTTATAACAAATGAACCACTTATACACAATGCCCCTTGTACATTCCATACCTGCTTGCTAATATATAACAAATTTGTTATATATTAACTATGCTTCAAAAAACAAACCAAATAGTGTATGCAAACCGACGAAAAACTGCTTATAGAGCCTTACGAAGACGAGCAAGGAAACTCGCCTTTTGGTGATTTTCTTCTCACGCTTCCAGACAAAGACATCGATTTTATTGCGAAAAAACTAATAAATTTTCAAGAATATCGTATCTCACAACTTAAAAACAGGAGTGATTTCCTAGATGTTATAGAGGGAACGGATATAGAATTATTTGAATTGAAGTTTAAACGCTCTCCGCAGTATCGGGCAGTCTGTATTGTTCGAGGTAATAAAATAATAATTCTAGAAATGTTTAAGGGGAGTGGAAGTAATGGAAGGGTTTTAAAATATATTGGAAAGGCTCGTGAACGAGCTGATGATTGGGACAAAAGATTTCAAAGATAGCAAAATTGGATTTTTAATAATTAAAAAATAAAAAAATATGTCATTAGATTCAATCATACAAAAAATAATAGCAAAAAGGCCGTCCTTTAAAAAGATTTATTTAGATCACGATGTTCATGTGGAAGTAAGTAATCTAATAACCGCCGCAAGAATACATGGCGGATTTAGTCAAAAGGATCTGGCAAAATTAATTAAAACTCAACAACCGAGTATCGCCCGGCTTGAAAGCGGAAAATTTCTTCCAAATGTAGGTTTTTTGGATAAAATTGCAAAAGCGCTTGGCACATATTTAATTATCAAATTTGGGTTTATGGATAAAGCAGACACGGTCACACAAAACGTTTTACCAGAATCAACAGTTACTGAAAGTGTGGTTGGGACGGGGGTGGCGTATACAAAACGCTACAGTAATTTGACAGTAGATGATTTAATCAATGGACATAGCATTTTAAAATTAAAAGCGATAAAAAAATAATAATTTATATGGCAAAAGTTGAAAATAAAACATACAGACACATATGGTCAGTACTTTGTCTTTATTCTGTATTGGATCAAGAAAGTAATAATTTAAGTCTTTTCAATTTGGTTGAAAAACTTACTTTTACACCACCAAAAAACCAAATTACCGAAATTGAAAAACAAAAAAAGATTGGAAAATTGGTTGTTCCTGTTAATTTTGAATTGGTTACCAGAATTAAGAAAAATACTGATAAGGCAATCTCCGTTGATATAGAAGTTGTAATTATCGATCCTCAAAAAGTAGAAATTGGAAAATTTCTCAAAAGGGTTGATTTTAGAAAGGAAATAAAAAATATGAGGTATAGAAATAGGTTTAACTCTTTGCCTATTACAATAAATGGTGAGTATGAAATTTTAGTGAATATTAAAGACCAAGATGAAAAAGAATTTACTCAGGTAGCAAATATACCCCTTGAAGTTGAACTAAAAATGGATTGAAACATTTTGCATGAAAAAGGTGTCAAAAAGCTGTCTGACACCTTTTTCTTTAGCCATCTTGAGATGGGTTCGACACCCGAAGAGGTCGGTTACTGAATCTATTATAAATGTGTATGAATGATGACGAAAAAAATAAAAAAGCAATTCTAGGTGTATATGAAGAACTAAAGGGCCTTCTGGTTGCTATCGAGAGCAAAAATTCTTGGTTCGATGATAATGGTTTTAGCGCTCATGCTAATCTTATTATCGAACGTGTTCCTATTGTTTGTCCTGAAATTGAAGATGTCGCTACATATAGAATCAGGCCAGAGCATATTAACGACCGCGGAAATATAGTAAAACCAATTCCGGCTAAGGCCAAGTTGAATTCTATTATTGGTCGGCTAAAGGGATTATACGGTTTAGATACGCCAACAAAAAACGACGGAAATACCTTCATCCAAAATCAATCGCAGAATCAGTCCCAATTTTTAAATTTCGCGCTTGAATTGCAGGAAAAGATCATATCTGAAATTCCAAAATATGCCGAAGGCACAAAAGAGAGGAGTTTTCTCGAAAAGTTAAAGTCGGCGTTGCCAACCATTAAGAGCGCGACCGATATTTTATCTAAGGCCTTAAGGATAGGGGCGGATTTCGGATTAGACCCCGCCACAATTCATAAGTTACTCGGACTATAAAAGCTCCAACATCGTCTCATGGCCACAGGTCGTAAATTTGATATAAAACTATGATATCCTTTATTTTTATTTCAATACTCAAGGCAGTAATTACTTGGTTTATTATTACTTATTTAGGAACTAACCTTGTTGGTATGGTGGGAAGAGGCTTTTTTGAAAAACCCTTGGTTTCTGGTAATCATTTAGTTACATTCACATCCATTTTGGCTACAATAGGAATTTGTTTTTACATATATTATTGGTGGGGAGTTTTATTTTTAATTAGCATCATTCTTATAATGATAAGTCGTATACCTGATTTATACTGGGAAGTACGTATTCTTCCCAAAGAACTCGGCGTGGCATATCCAGTACCAAAAGACTTAATTCGGAAAGCAATAAAATCAAAAAGTCGAAGTATGCCTCTTTGGGATATTTTACTAACATCTTTGACGTGGATAGCGTTATTATTGCTTTTCTTTGCTTTCTTTACTAAACGTTAAAAAAGGAAATTGGTGTCAAAAATTGGTGTCAGGTACCTTTTTTGATTTTTCGTAAATTTTACACGTGCCTGCGAATGTTAAAGAATCCTGAATTGCAAAATACAATTTCAGCGAGGTATCAGCGTAATAATCAGCGAAAAATCGGCGTGAAAAGGTTGTTAACGCTGATAAAACGCTGATGAGTACGCTGAATCTACGCTGATATATAATTTCGTAATCGAAAGTAAAGAAATTATCCGGAAACGGCAACCCCTCGGCAATCTCAGGGCGAGCCCTTTCGGCCCGTTTCAAGGCAAACAAATAACATACCAACATTAGGATTTGATTTTATGGGATTTTTTAGGTAATATAGAATCGTTATGACAATACAGGCAAAATCTTCCGCCAAAGGCGGATCCGCCTCAGGCGGAAAATTAAATAATTTGCAGCTGCCGCTTTTTGTGGAAAAAGACGAGGATGGTTTTTATGTGGTGGAATGCCCGCTTTTTGAAAGGTGTTACAGTCAGGGAAAAACGCTTGACGAGGCCCTAAAAAATATCTGCGAGGCCATTTCGCTTATTCATGAGCCACTGATGCGTGTTGGGATATAATTGATTGTTGCAGTGTGGGCGAACCACATTATTTTTTTATGAATATCAAGCAGACAATTGAGGGTGAAAGAAAAGAAGCGATGCGGAATAAGGAAGAACTGCGGCTTTCGGTTTTGCGGATGCTCTTGGCGGCGATTAAGAATCGGGAAATTGAAAAGCGGACGAAACTTTCTAAAAACCCGGAAACCAAAAACCTGGAAAAAGAAAGCGAACTTAATGATGAGGAGGCCTTTGGCGCTTTACGTTCTGAAACAAAAAAACGGCGCGATGCAATCGTAGAATTTGAAAAAGGCGGAAGGGCCGATTTGGTTGAAAAAGAATCGGCTGAACTTAAAATTTTGGAAGCGTATTTGCCCAAGGAAATGGGGGACGAAGAATTGGAAAAATTAGTTGACGACACGGTTGCCGGTTTGGGGAGTGTTACCATTAAGGACTTCGGCCGTGTAATGGGAGAGATGATGAAAAAAGTAAAAGGGCAGGCGTCGGGCGATAGGGTAAGCGCCGCGGTTAAAAAGATGTTGCCAGAATAAAGAAAAAATAGTACGTTTAAGCCGTACTATTTTTGTTAGTCAATTGTAATATTTGTAGGGTAGCGACAAGAAATATAAGAAATGCCACGGCATTTCTTAAATTTCCGTCGCTCGGCCATCACGAAAATAAATTTTCGCATGGCCTCGTTAGGAAATATAAAAAGTGCTGCGCCCGTCCGAAGTTTTAGCGAAGGAGGGTCATGGGTAATGGGGATAGAAATGCTTAAAATGGACACAATAATTAAAACTATTAAAAAATTATTGCCGAAAGCGGTTATAAAAAAACTGCCCAAAGAAATTATAGTAAAAGAGGTATCGAAAGGGGAATCGCGCGAAATTAACCGAAAATATCGCCATAAAAATAAGCCGGCCAACGTATTATCGTTTTGCTACGGCAAGGATTATGGTGAAATTTTGGTGTGTCCGGAAGTTATCCGCAAAGAGGCAAAAGAGCAGGACAATTCTTATAAATACCAGATGACATGGATGATTTTGCATGGTATGCTACATTTAGGGGGAATGCATCATGAGGAGTCCGGCGATATAGCCAAAAAAACAGAGCGTATAGAGAAAGAAATTCTTTCCAAGATTGATTTTGTGAATTAGGAGTTATGAATTAGGAATTAGGAAACGGCCATAATGCATGATTCTTAATTCATAATTCAAAAGTAATGAGGCGTATTATAACCACAATTGATATAGGCACCACTGCTATTTCCACTATTGTTGCCGAAAGGCAGAAAGACGGAGGAATCCGGATTTTAGGCGTGGCTCAAGGCCCGACTTTCGGCATGAGGCGCGGCTCGGTTGTTGATATTGATGAAGTTACGGTATCTCTCAAAAAAACCATTCAGGAAGCGTCTAAGGCCTCGGGCATGAACATTAAAAAAGCGGTAGTGGGGGTCGGCGGCACTCATATAAATACTTATAACACTAAAGGGGTAGTGGCCATATCCAGGGCAGATGGCGAAATTGCCGAAGAAGATGTAAGGCGTGTTATTCAGGCCGCGGAAAATTCCATTCCTAAAAATCCTAATCGGGAAATAATCCATATTATTCCGAGGGAATACAAAATTGATAATGAGTCGGGGATTAAGGACCCGGTCGGCATGACGGGAATACGGCTTGAGGTGGACGCCATGATTGTTGACGGTTCCAAATCCGCTTTAAGAAGCATTATAAAATGCGTTGAGGGGGCGGGTGTGGAAATTGACGACTTTATATTTTCCTCTTTGGCATCAGCCGAAGCAGTGCTTTCTCGGCGCCAAAAAGAATTAGGGGTTATGCTTCTTGATATTGGCGGAGGAACTTCAAATTATTCCGTTTGGGAGGAGGGAAGATTGGTTCAGGCGGGAGTTTTTCCTGTTGGCGGAACGCATATTACTCATGATATTGCCGTGGGGCTTCAAGTGCACATTGATACTGCCGAGAAAATCAAGCTTGAATACGGACATGCAATTCCCGAGTTATTTTCCAAAAAAGACGTTATTAAACTTGCTGATTTTGGCTTAAACGGAGATGATGTTTATCTTAAGCGCCATATTGCCGAAATTGTGGAAGCGCGGTTTAAAGACATTTTTGAGCTTGCTTCCAAAGAACTTAAGCGTATTGACAGATTTGGCCTTTTGCCGGCCGGAGTCGTTTTAATCGGCGGAGCGTCGCATATTCCCGGAATTGAAGAAATTGCCAAAAAAGAACTGCGCCTGCCCATTGAAGTCGGGAAAAAAGTAAATTTGCCCCAGCCCACGGACAAGAATCTGCAAGAGCTGCTTTTTACTTATCCGGTTGCTTTGGGCCTTGTCGCCTGGCAGGTAAACCAATTGTCCGGAGACAATCGCTATTTTTATAACCCAACATTTGAATCGGTCAGTTCAAAAATCAAGAATTGGTTTAAGGTGTTTATACCCTGAGCGACATGAAACAAGCGACATGTAGCATGTTTCTTGCTACTAAATAAAATAACGACATATTTTCAATTTTTTGTCCATATTGCCTTGAAAAGCATTTTTGTTTAAATTAAAGATAGTGGGAAAAGTTGTTAAAAAAGCAAAAGTGACGCTGGATAAACTGGCTCGCATGACCGCTAACGAGTTTTTTGCTGTTCGGAAAAACATGGCTACGAAGGATGATTTGAAAGAATTAAGCCGGAACATGGTTGAAAATTTTACTACCAAGGAAGATTTGAAGAACTTTGCCACTAAGGATAATGTAAAGGAAAGCGAGGTTAAAATTTTGCAGGCGGTAGACGGGATTGGTACGAAATTCGATAAAGCGGAAAAGGATCATGCGGCTGATAAATTACTTCATGACCGCCATGGAAAATGGCTTGAAAGGTTAGAGGTCGGGATTCGGAAATAAAAAAGTTAAATGGTTGAAATCAATGAAAGAAGTTATACTAAATGAATACCAAAAGATTATTAAGAATCATAATATCATTCTAAAAAAATTTGAAATTTTCATAAGGACAAGAGGTTTAAATGTTAAGCATTATAAACGCCAAGAAAAAGACATTTCAATATTGAAACAGAAAGTTGTAGTTTAAATTATTAAAAAATATTAGAAAATTATGTTAGAAAGAGAAAGAATAGTAGAATCTTCCGAAGAAAGAGAGAAAGAAGTATTGACTGAAGCGCTTCGGGTTTTGGGTGATTCCCCTCCATAAAAGCATTTAATGAAATGGAGAGTAAACTCGGACGTCTTAAAGACACAGCGTTTGGAGTAGGAACTGGTCGTTTTTATAGAACATTTCAAGAGCACCCAGATGTGGCATTATATTTACATTTGCGAGGACACATAGACGAGATCGAACATGCTAAATTTCGTGCTAATTTGGACAGGAAATATCCACCTAAAAAGAGATAAAATAAAAATATGCCTAACATAAAACCCGACATAGAAACATACGCGCGTATTAAAGTGGTGGGGGTTGGCGGCTCCGGAGGGTCAGCCATTACCCGCATGATGGATTCCCGCATTCACGGGGTTGATTTTATTGCCATAAATACGGATGCCCAGCATTTACATCACCACAAAGCCAGTTCCAAAATTCATATCGGCAAGAATTTAACCAGGGGATTAGGCGCCGGAATGAATCCTGAAATTGGAAAACAGGCCGCCGAAGAAAACCGCGATGAAATTCAGGATGCTCTTAAGGGTTCGGACATGGTATTTATCACCTGCGGTCTTGGAGGAGGAACCGGAACCGGTGCCGCGCCCGTTGTCGCTGAAGCGGCAAGAAATGTTGGGGCCCTAGCAATCGGAGTTGTTACCAAGCCCTTTCTTTTCGAAGGCACTCAAAGAATGAGAATTGCGGAAGATGGCTGGTCTCGTTTAAAAGATAATGTAGATGCTTTAATTACTATCCCTAACAATAATCTTTTGAATTTGATTGAAAGAAATACTCCGTTGGTGGCATCTTTCCGGCTCTGTGATGATGTTTTGAAAAATGCCGTTCAGGGAATTTCGGACTTGATAACTATGCCCGGTTTGGTAAACGTGGATTTTGCGGATGTCAGGACAATAATGGAAGATGCTGGCTCGGCTCTTATGGGCGTTGGTTCTTCTACGGGAGAGCACAGAGCAGTTCAGGCGGCACAGCTTGCCATAAGTTCTCCTCTTCTTGATATTTCCATAAACGGAGCCAAGGGCGTGTTGTTTAATGTTTCCGGAGGGCAGGATTTAACCATGTGGGAAATTAATGAGGCGGCCAAGGTTATTACGGAGTCCGTTGATAAAGACGCCAAACTTATTTTTGGCGCTGTTCATGATGACCGATTAAAGAAAGGCGAGGTGAAGATTACGGTTATTGCTACTGGTTTCGGTCCCAATGGCGTTAATTTACTGAGAAAAGAAGAAGTAAAAAAGTCGAATGGAGGAGGAAATGGCAACCCAATAAAAATCACTGTGAATGGTGGAACAGTAGCGCACGCGGCCAAGGCCGCAGCCGAGGAGGAGTCGGAATGGGACGCGGTACCGGCGTTCTTGAGGAGGAAAAAATAATCGCTCGCCTGCCATAATTTTCTTCACCAAGGGGGGCTGAAAACCAACTACTTGGTTTTCAGCGGGAAATTTAGCTTTGGTTCCGACCGAGGCGTTAAAAATTTCCCCGGGTTTTTGCGAGAAGCAAAAAACTTAGCTCCTCTCAATTTTATAGCCGTCCTCGGCACTTTTGACTCCTCCTCGAGTTCAGAAAATTACAGCAGGTTCGCTGGCAGATAAATTTTTCCTCTCAAAAACTTGTTAATATAGAAAATATGGCTAAAAAACAAATGACAAATGAAAAATTGGCCCAGATGATTGCAAAGGGGTTCGAGAATACTGCGTCAAAGCAGGATTTGCTTGCTATAGAAAAACGTCTTGGCGGTATTGACGGAAAAATAGAAGCTTTGAGCGAAGGACTGCGTCTTGTACGGGATGATGTTCATGATTTGAAGGTGGCGATGGGTCCCTTGGTCAGGACAGTTGTTGATATGGAAAATGTAATCAGAAGTTTGCACATGCGGCTTAATCGTGTTGAAAGAAAAGTTGGTTTGGCAAGATAGCCGGCCGTTAAAAAAGACAAAGAAAACGCCATGATGGCGTTTTTGTGTTGTGAAAAAACCCGCAAAAAGTTTGCGGGAGACGTTTTTAAACTTCCAATTATGAAACTATCAATATCAGCATATTTTTGGCGTACTTTAGCAGCTTCTATGGAAAATAGAAGCAGATTTGACGCTGATTAGTACGCTGATACCTCGCTGAAACTGTATTTCGTAATTCAGGGTTTTAAATGTTTCTTACTTTTCCCTGGTTAATTAAATCCTGCAATACTGCCGGTTCATTCTTTTCAAAAAAAATTTGAGTTGTACCAAATAATGCGAAAGGTCTCACTTCTTGCCAATTCTGGAGATAGTCAATGAGCTTTTGGAGTGCCATGTATTTATCTTTTTCACTCGGTCTGTCTTCGTTCCTCATGCGAAGATCAGAATCTTCGGCGTCCCTGATATATAAGTCATAAAAATCGGCCATGGTTTTGGCATCAACGAAGGAGGAAATTGTATTTTCAAATTGAGACGCGTATCTGTTGCCCCTAGCGGTAATGCTACCGGTAATGGAGTAGATATCTTGTCTTTTGTCATCAGGAAATTGTGAAAAAAGACCAATATATGTGTGCATTAGATTGTCTGCTTCGGCGAGTTCTTCCGGGGTTAGTTCATTTGCTATCAGGGGTTTGTTCCACACTTTTAGAAATTCTTCAAACACTTTTCCTGCGCGAGAGGCAGCGTCTTCAGAGGAATTGTCAGAAACGGTTTTGTTTGAATCTTTAGGCAAACAATCATAACCATCATACTTAAGAGAATTCAATATACATTCTTCCGTTGTTTTTTCAGGGTCTGCGGCTGTTTTTGAGGAAATGTTTTTTCCGCCATATCCATAATATCCCTCATCGCCGTTTTGGAATTTGAGGACGACGAGGCCTCGGTTTGTTTTGAATTCAACCGCGTCTTTAAGTACTTCCTCGGCCGGCTTTTTGGCGGCATTGCTTATGATTTCCTTTTCAAATTCGGTGATTTCCTTAATCGGCTGGAATTGAAGAGCAAATACCGGAATCGTAGAAAATAGCAGGAAAATGAATACAACTAGTGCGATGATTTTGTTTACCCCGTTACCCCACATGGTGTTGGTTGGGAGCGTGGGGGGTTTGATATGGTTTTTATGGATTTCTTGGTTATTCTGGTTTGGGGTAATGGGGCTCATTTTTTGTCAAAGAAGATTGATGAGTTGCTGATGTAATATGTAACATTTTTATAGATACTTGTCAAATTTTATTCTTCGAGCGAGGCAGGAACGAGTCGAGAAGTTTACATTTGAAGTAATAGCATTTTTTATGAATTGCGGAGAAAATAAAAAACGGGGGTCGTCGTTCAACGACCCCCTGGACGGCCTTAGGCCGATTAGTTTTCGTCCTCCGAGTCGGTCTCGCTGATCTCCTGGAGAACATCCTGACCAACCTTGGCGCGGACGGCCTCGACCATGAACCGGCCGACAATCCGCTCACGCTCTTTCTTGGTCATGGCGTGACCATCCGGCAGAAAATGCGTGGCCGCCTTGAAACGGTCCAACCCGGAAACTTCATGGTCTTTGCCCGTGCGGTTAGGCGGGCAGGACATACAGCGATGCTTGGCGGTCGGAATCCTGTGTCCCGGACCGAGTTTCGGAACAAACTCGGCGAGTCCGGGAAGCATCTGGGTGTACTGATAGTACATTGTTTTCCTCTCCTTTTTGGGGTTTTGGTGTAGGACTTGGTGCACAGAAACTGTTAATTCCATTATAGCAAATTTAAAGTATTTTGTCAATAGCAATCTTTTCCTCTCGATTATGAAGGTTTTTATAATATGGTTTACCCACCCATAATTTTCGGAAATTATATGCTGGGTGCTCAATTTTGTTTCTGCTCGGCTGCGCCTCGCAGACAAAATTGGCACTTATCCACAGAAAAATTTTTGCTATTAATTTTTTTACGCGATAATATAAAAATATAAAGAAGATTTTGTAACTTTAAACCTTTAACTTTATTTTTTAGTTTTACGTTGCCATCCGTCTTTGTTAGATTGTGGTGTGTAGCAGGTGGTAGGTGGAAGAAACTTCTTCCACATTCTACTCTCTACTTTCATCATTCTAGACACAAAAAGAAGGGTGGCATTTTTGTCCTCCATTTTTGTCCAAATTTTTAATTTCGTCCGCAATTCATTCCATGTTTGTTGAGGAATGAATTGCGGAGAACGAAATTAACCTCTCATTAATTTTACCCATGTTTGTTAGAAAGTGCGTGGAAAAGAAAAATATTGTATGCGGTGCGAAGCGCGTGGCCGAATAGGCCAACCTGAGTTGGGGCGAAGCGCTTCGCCGCGGAAGTAGAGTAAAATTGTGGTGATGGGGTCAGAATTAGTGCTTGGCTACCAAATTAAAAATTTATTTATGCCCACAGCTATAAAAATAACAAAATCAATCCTCACAAGAGTCATGCCTAAGCTGTCTCTTAAGATTGTGCGCATAGAAAAACGCGACGGCCGGGTCGTTCCTTTTGACGATGAGAAAATTTACAGCGCCATCCACAAGGCGTTTATTGCCGTAAGGGAATCCGATGGCAAAGAAGTAAAAATTCTTACGGACGAAATTGGTTCGCGCCTTAATCAGAAATTTGCCGGACGCGTTCCGCGCGTTGAACAAATTCAGGATTTGGTTGTGGAAACCCTATACGACAAAGGATATAAGGATGTCGCTGACGCATATACGGAATATCGCAAAAAACGCCAGGAAATAAGGGAGGCCAAATATTTTCTTTTGTACCATAACGTCAAAACCAATATTACCGAGAATTCTTTTAAGGTTCTTGAGTCCCGCTATCTTAGAAAAGACGAGAATGGAAAAGTTATTGAAACCCCGCAGCAGTTATTTCGCAGAATTGCCTCTAATATTGCCGCGGCCGAGAAAGTTTATAATCCTGATTTAACCGACGAGGATTTGTTTAAATTTGAAGAAAAATTTTATCGGCTTTTGGCGTCTTTGGAATTTTTACCCAATTCCCCGACAATTATGAATGCCGGAACGCCGATGCAACAATTGTCGGCATGTTTTGTTATTCCGGTTGAAGATTCTATGGAGAGCATTTTTGACGCTGTGAAGGGAACCGCCATTATTCATAAATCAGGGGGCGGAACAGGATATTCATTTTCGCGTCTTCGCCCCAAGGGCGACATTATTAAAACAACTCAAGGAGTTTCTTCGGGCCCTGTTTCTTTTATGACTGTTTTCGATAAAGTTGCGGATGTGGTAAAACAGGGCGGCAAGCGCCGGGGCGCCATGATGGGAATTTTAAAAGTTGACCATCCTGATATTTTAGAATTTATTTCCGCCAAAACCGAAGAAGGAATTTTGCAGAATTTCAATATTTCCGTTGCCATAACTGAAGAGTTTATGAACGCGGTTAAAAAGGGCGCGACTTATAAATTGATACATCCAAAAACCATGCAACCGGTTAAAGAACTGGATGCCTGCGAAGTTTTTGATAAAATCGTGCGTTTGGCTTGGCAAACCGGGGACCCCGGAGTTGTGTTTATTGAACGAATGAATAATGACCGCGGAAATCCCACACCCAAGCTCGGCAAGATTGAAAGCACGAACCCCTGTGGAGAACAACCATTACTGCCCAACGAACCATGCAATCTTGGAAGCATTGATGTTAACAAAATGATTAAAAAAAAGGGAAATAAATATGGGGTTGATTGGGATAAATTAAGACAGACGGTTCAACTTTCGGTTCGTTTTCTTGATAATGTCATTGAAATGAACCGCTACCCTCTGCCGGAAATTGACACTATGGGCAGAGGAAACCGCAGAATTGGACTTGGCATTATGGGTTGGGCGGATTTATTGGTTAATCTTGAAATTCCTTATAATTCCAAAAAAGCTATGGAGTTAGGCGATAAATTAATGGGTTTTATTAATAATGAAAGTCATAAGGCCTCAATAGAACTTGCCAAAAACAGGGGAGTTTTTCCTAATTTCCGCGATTCTGTTTATGACAAGCCGGGTGGAGAAAGATTAAGAAATTGCGCCATTACCACAATTGCCCCTACAGGCACTATTGGCATTATAGCCGGATGTTCCCAGGGTATTGAACCAAAATTCGCTTTGGCCTACGTAAGAAAATCGCGCATTGCCAAAAATGAAAATGAATGGGCTGAACTTGTTGAGGTTGATAAGCAGTTTGAAAATGTGGCTAAACGCGTAGGATTTTATTCGGAAAAAGTAATGAAAGAGGTGGCGAGACGCGGTTCTGTCGCCCACATTGAAGAAGTTCCTGAAAAATGGAAAAAAGTTTTTATTACTGCCCATGATTTAAAGCCGGAAGAGCATGTAAAAACTCAGGCGGTTTTTCAAAAGCATGTTGATAATGCGGTTTCCAAAACCATAAATTTTCCGTCAACAGCCACGGTTGATGATGTAAAAAAAGCATATTTGCTTGCTTGGGACACCGGGTGTAAAGGAATTACGATTTATCGCGACGAATCCAAGTCGGTTCAGGTTTTGAATTTGGCCAAAGATGATGATGGGGCTACCGCTAAACTGGAAAATAAAATAGGTGTTGTAATTGATACGAATGTAAGGACCGAAATTGAAACCAAAGACCCGTCGCCTTCGGGAGAATTGCCGCCGGGAGTGTGTTTGACGTGTAATTAGCTCGCATCACTATAAATTCTAACTTTACCCCGATGCTTGCATCGGTAGGAACCGAATAGGAAGGGTGGTAGTATGAAAGAATGGTAGAGCACATACTGAAATCTC
>Ga0209211_10000560_pt1 | contig 75229 bp, 77 predicted proteins | sample RifGroA2_FD_183992 | JGI IMG/M metagenome (GOLD analysis project Ga0209211, IMG submission 183992) | Groundwater microbial communities from Rifle, Colorado, USA - Groundwater A2 (SPAdes) (version 2) | ecosystem: Environmental > Aquatic > Deep subsurface > Groundwater | place: Rifle, Colorado... | reverse complement strand
ACGGCTTGCTTCACGACCATATCAATGTGCTTTGCCATACGCCAGATATTTTCCCTCCTCACTGGGAAGTCTGTCTAGTATACGGGGTCCACTCCAGAGCTAGATGAGTCTAAAGAACTGTTGGCTAATTGGTTTCCAAAGCGTTTGAAGCAGTGTACCTACACTTACGACTTTGGAGACTCTTGGGATCATACAGTTTTATTTGAGAAGTCGATTCCTGCTGAAAAGAAAAAATATCCTGTTTGCTTAGCAGGTGAGAATCTTTGCCCTCCCGAGGATTGTGGCGGAGCTGGTGGTTACGATCATCTGTTAAAGACGATCAATAATCCAAAGGCTGCGGAGTATGAAGAGTTGGTTGACTGGATGGGATTAGAAGATGGAGAAAAGTATGATCCAACCGCCTTCCATCTGGCAGAGATTGGTTTCGCAAATTCGAAAAGCGAGTTAAAAGTATATTTGAAGTATCGCGAATAAGATAAACAAAACGGCCCATCGCTGGGTCGTTTTGTGCATCGGACACGGCCCCATCGATCGCCCCACATGCCTGAGGCAAGTGGGTTGCACGATAAGAAATTGTCCTGGCGGTGTACTCGGGTCCAGTACCACCTTAGCATGGGTTTATAGAGGAGATTTCAATGGTTCGAACCTCGACGATTTTGAGGTATACGGGTCGGTAATGGTAGTCAGAGTTTTCCAGGAATTATTATAATCCTGAAGCGCTTTCTTAATCTTCATTACGTGCTTCTTCTGGGGCAACAAGAAATAAACCGAGTGTTTAACCTGGATCACGAATGGTTCGATAGAAAAGTGAACGACCATATCCTTCACTTTCTCATCGATAAATTTGTCCCTGTTCATTCTCGAGAAATGCTGATAGATCAATACGCTTTTTTCAGAACGGTAGGCCGTGTCAATTTCGCTCCATAAGACGTATTTGTGTTTGTTTTGTTCCGTCATGGATTTCACTTCGATGCCATTATCAGGATCGAAGAAGACGATTTCCGAATTCTTATCTTTGCTCAAGCTCTCCATCAAACGAAGTCTGTTGGCAGAATCTTCAATGTGGTCGTTAGCAAATGAAATGCCGAGTGCATGTGCGCTATTTTCGAATAGGGCAAGGTCTCTCTCGTTTTTATCCCGATGCGCTTTCAAAAAATAATAAACGTCCTTGTCGTATCCGTCCCATGTCTGCGGTTTTTCAAGATAGGCAATATGCTTGCCATCCCGAGTCCCATCATCTTTTGTTTTCATCCAGTGAACCAAAATCCTGAAACCACCAAAATCACGGAGGTGTTTTAAGAGAGAAAACTTTTGATAGTCACCAAAATCACCGAAGTACTGATTTTTCATAGGCTGTTGCTGTTTGATTCTACCTTATCAAAACAACCCCGCGAAGGGTTGATTTAAAGAAATCGCTTGCGTGAGAACGCATGGCCAGAGGGCGTCTTCAAATATTTTTCAAAATCTTGAGCCTGTTTTTTGGTTACAAATGAGGCATACCAAACAATTTTCCACGGACGAAACTTTTTTGTGTAGGGTGATTTCCCTTCGTTATGTTCCAGAAGACGTGATGCAACATCTTGTTCGGTGTAGCCATAATAATAACCACCGTCGAGATCGCTTTGAAGGATATAAGTCGAGAACATAACAAGTATAGTGTAACAAAATACGTTCTGGTAAGGAACGTATTTTTGGCCCCACTTCGTCCCATTTCGTTCAGCCAAGCTGAACTTCAGTAGGGACTATGTTAGGGGCATCCCACTTCGCCCTTGCGAAATGAGGAAATCCCCAACGTAGCCCGAAGGGCGAAGTGGGATGGCGGAGAGGGAGGGATTCGAACCCTCGATACCCTTGCGGGTATACATGATTTCGAGTCATGCGCATTCGACCAGCTCTGCCACCTCTCCATCGCGAGCGAGTTTAACGTGCAGATGCTCTCGCGTCAACGCATGTAAATTTTCTTACCAGCACAGTCTGTGAGTTTTTTTGTTTGCCTAAATACGTTATAATACGCTCACATTGAATCTCTGCCACCTCTATCACCTTTCTCAACTCTCCTATATTTTCACTTATGTCCGCCATTCGCAAACTCGTGATCCCTGTTGCCGGTTATGGCACTCGTTTCCTCCCCGCCACCAAAGCGATGCCAAAAGAGATGCTTCCTATCATTGACAAGCCGACGATTCAATACGTCGTCGAGGAAGCGGTGGCATCCGGCATCACCGACATTATTCTTGTGACGGGAGCGTCCAAGCGCGCCGTGGAGGACCACTTCGACTACAATTACGATTTGCAAAATTGGCTGAAGAAGCAAGGCAAGGAAGAATTGCGCGAACGCATGAAGCGCATCGCCGACATGGCGAACTTCACCTACATCCGGCAGAAGGGACCGTATGGCAACGGCACGCCGGTACTCAACGCGCGTCATGTCGTGGGCGACGAACCCTTCGCAGTAGTCTGGGGCGACGAGTTTTTCTCAAGCAAAGTCCCAAGGCTGAAACAACTCATCGCCACCTATGAAAAATACCCCGGCGTGATTTTAACTGGCGTGACGCGTCCAAAGAAGGAACTCGGACGCTGGGGCGTCGTTGATCCGATCGCGGAGGTAGAGAAAAATGTCTGGCAGGTGAAGCACATTGTCGAAAAACCCCATCCCGATCAAGCGCCCTCCAACATCGTCGCTATGGGTGGCTATATTCTCCCACCGGATATTTTCGATGTGTTGGAAACAACCAAGCTGGGAAAGGGGAAAGAACTTTGGCTCACGGATGCCATTTCGACCGTTGCCCAACGCCATGCGATGTATGTGAAAATCATTGACGGCGTCTACCGCGACACAGGCACCAAAGAAGCGTGGCTCAAGACCAACATTGCGCTCGCTCTGGAAGACAAAGAACTCAAACGCGAAATCCGCCGCTATATCAAATCGCTTCTATGAAACGAGTCGCCGTTTTGCTTCTCCTCGTTCTTCTTGTTCTCCCTGGCATCGGATGCCGAGGAGGTTCGAAGGACGCCCAGGAAGCTCTCACAGCTCGCATCACGCTTGACTGGTGGGCGGTGTTTGATGATGGGCGCACCTACGCGAAGATTATCGAAAACTATCGAGCCGTCCATCCGAACATCTCCGTCAATTTCCGCCGTCTCCGGCTTGATGAGTATAAAGAAGAGCTCCTGCGCGCGTTCGCCGAAGACCGCGGTCCTGACATCGTCTCCATCCACAACACATGGATCCCCGAGTACGAAACACTCATTGAGCCCATGCCCAAATCCGTACAGCTCGTCTTTATCGAGGAACGCGGCACACTCAAAAAGGAACAGGTGCCCATCGTGCGCGAAGTGCCCACGCTTTCCGTCCGCGCCCTGCGAGAAGAGTTCGTGGACGTCGTCTCCGAGGACGTGGTACGCCCTTACCAAGCCGACCCAAGCTCGCCCCCCGAAAACCGTATCTGGGGCCTGCCGACTTCCGTGGACTCTCTCGCGCTTTACTACAATAAAGATCTTTTGAACAATGCCAGCATCCCAGAACCCGCAAAGACGTGGAGGGAGTTTCAAAATCAAGTCAAAGACCTCACCCGCATTGATGGCCAAGGCAACATCCTTCAGTCCGGAGCCGCCATCGGAACGGCGAGGAACGTCGAGCGGGCGGCAGATCTCCTCTCTGTCATCATGATGCAAAACGGCACGCAGATGGCAAGCGCGTCAGGCCAAGCGACGTTCGCCCTTCCCTCGATAGGCGGCAACAGCGCGCCGGAGTCTCTCGGAGCTTTGCAGTTCTACACAGACTTCGCCAACCCCATCAAAGAAGTCTACACATGGAACGATAAGCAAACCGACTCATTTGATGCCTTTGCCAATGGTACGACCGCTTTCTTCTTCGGCTACAGCTATCACGCGCCGCTTCTTGCCGCCCGCAATCCCAAGCTCAACTACGCCGTCGCCAAGCTCCCCCAGATTTCGGGAGGACGCGTCGTGAACTTCGGGAACTACTGGGTGCAGACGGTCGCAAAAAACTCCGAGCACCCGGACGAGGCATGGGACTTCATCCAGTTCATGTCGAGCGCCGATCAAGTGGCAAGTTATCTTTCTTCTGCCGAGCGTCCGACGGCTCTGCGCAAGCTCATCAATTCCCAGCTTGAGAACGAGGCGTTGAATCCCTTCGCTTCGCAGACGCTCACAGCCAAGAGCTGGTACAAAGGCCGCGACATCGAAGCCGCCGAGACCGCGCTTTTGGATATGATCGAAAACGCTTTGACGACGGAAAACCTTGTGGATCTTCTGCGCATCGCGCAAAATAAAGTGAATCAAACATTATGAGAGGTAATCAGTACCCTGTAACCGGGAACCGGGGACGAAAGAGGCGAGTTTTTGCAATCTTTCTTGTGGCGATGATGTTGATTCCGATCGTAGGGCTGGCTCAAGATCTTTCAGTCAATGAGGAAACCTTCATCGCTGAATCGCGCTGGCCGCATTGCTCAAGACACAATGTCCGCTACATTAGCACGACAACCAACCGATGCGGAGAAAAAAGCCCCACGGAAGTTCTTGCACAGTCCGACAAATACGGTCCGTTCCTCTGCGGCGTGTGCCAATCCTGCTTAGACCGCGGCACCTGCACCTTGACCGACACGATGATTGTCGTGGGGAACGTCGGCAATTTCATCCTTGGCATCGTGGGCTCGCTTGCCCTGCTGATGTTTGTCATCGGCGGCGTTCTCATCCTCGTTTCTCAAGGAGAGAAAGGAAAGGTTGACCGCGGCAGGAAATTCATTTTTGCCTCGGCTGTGGGCATCGCCGTGACGCTCGGATCGGTTCTTATTCTGCGCACGCTCTTGAGCGTGCTTGAAACCGGCTCGCCAGGAACGGGATCAAGCGCTGGCGTCGTGTGCGACGACACAAACGATGGAGCCTCTTGCGGAGAAGCCAAAGTCTGCTCGGGAGGGACGTGCATCGGCTTGTGCGAGATCCAGCAAACTCAAGCATTTGAGACCGATCCGTTGGCCGGCTATGCTTGTGTGAATCCTGCTGATTATCCTGGAGTCAGCTGTGTCCCCGGTTTATGTCCTGGGAGACTTAATAATGTTTGTTGTGATATTGGAAGTTAACGGTATTTCATAACCCGCCGCATCTATGAAACTTCTCCTCGCCTCACTCATTCTCTTCGGTGCTCTCGTCGCTGTTTTTCCTCAAGCGGTTTTGGCGCAAAATCCTCCCACGCCAAGCGAAGCCGCCGCGTCCGCGCTTGCCACCGCCGAGCTCGATAATCCTCTCAAGACCGACGACATCCGCGTCATCATCGGCCGCATCATCAAAGCGATCCTCGGCATCTCCGGCGGGCTCGCGCTTCTCATGTTCATCTGGGGGGGCCTTATTTGGATGACGTCCCAAGGGGAGAAAGCCAAGATCGAGAAAGGGCAAAAAACGCTTGCGTGGGCCGTCATCGGGCTTGCCATTCTCTTTGTCGCTTATGCCGCCGTCAATTGGGTTATCATTGCCCTCGAGGGAAGCGCCGGCTAGTTTCCACAGCAGGGTTTCGACGTCCATGCTATACTTTCAATAATTAATTCCGCTTTATTTATTCACTGACCTATGACACAGGCACAAAGATTCATCGGGTTCGGACTGGCGCTTGCCGTGGCGCTTGTCTTGAGCGCCTCCGCGGCTTTCGCGGTTACGACACCGACCTATACTCCTCTTACGGCGTCCGAGCTCTTGCAGGTGGACACCGCCGGCACAACGATCGGCGACGTGGCCGGACTTGGCCAGGAAGATCTGCGCACGACGATTGCCCAGATCATCCGCGCCATCCTTGCCTTCTTGGGCGTGGTTGCGGTCGTCATTATTATCTGGGGAGGCTTCAAGTGGATGATCTCGGGCGGCGCCGACGAGAAAGTCCAAAAGGCTCGCCAGCTCATCATCATGGGCATCGTTGGCTTGGCCATCGTCCTTTCCGCCTACGCCATCGCCCAGTTCGTGATCTCCTCGCTCGCGTCGGCAACCGGTCTTTCTTAATCCAAGCGTAAGTTCGAATTATGCTTCCCATCCTCCTTGCCATCGAGACAGGCCTCGACGTTACCCGCAACGCCGCGGGATACACGGGGACGGGTTCGGTTACACTCATCGTGGGGCGAGCCATCCAGATCGCTTTGGGAGCCCTGGGCATCGTCTTCATTCTCTTTCTCATCTACGGCGGAGTCCTTTGGATGATCGCCCGTGGAGACAAGACGAAAGTCGAGCAGGCGTCGCGCATGTTGACCAACACGACGATCGCCCTCGTGGTTATCGTCGCCTCCTACGCCATCGCGACGTACGTGGTGGGAGCGCTGGTCCAAGTTACCGCAGGTTAACAATTCATTCATAGAAAAACCTTATGTCAATCAAAAAGAAACTCATCGCCGCGGCTACAGCCGGAAACGGGTTCCTCGCTTGGGCGTCCGTCGCGGCCGCCACTACGGTTCCCACGGGACTTGGTGGATCGGAAGCGAATCTAACCGCCATAGGATCAGCAGCTCAAATTTCCGGTGGAGATTCAAGTAACCTACCCACGCTTATCGGAAACATTATCAACGTGATCCTGGGGCTCTTGGGAATCGTCTTCGTGGTTCTTGTCATCTACTCCGGCATCCAATACATGCTCTCGCGAGGAGAGTCCAAAAAGGTGGAGGAGGCAACTGGCAACATCCGCACGGCCATTATCGGACTGATCATCACTGTGGCCGCTTATGCGATCTCCAACTACGTGATCCAGGCTCTTGTCACTGCGACAACATAATTTCTAGAATCTTGCAGTTATCAAAACAAAAAAGCCCCGCTGGGGTGCTTTTTTGATCTTCCAGAAAAGACGTCGTTGACATCTGCTCTGGGGGGTTGGGAGGACGAGGAGCTCGTAAGAGCTGCGACTCGTCCATCCCGAGAGGGTTGGCGATGAGAACGGGAGAATCACATGATCTTGTACTCCCGATCAGCGCCGAAGGACTCGTGCGGGTAGTAGGTCCGCTCCGAGAACCTCTGGAGTGAGACCCAGCGTCGCCGGGAGTCGCTCAAATGACGCTCGGCGGAAGACGCGGTTGATTCCATGGCGGGGGTGATGGCCATCCGCGGCTCCTGCTCGTCCGAGCAGAAGTTGAACTCGTCGCCGGGCCCGAGAGGAACCTCGTCGGCAACGACATGCCCGGTGGCATCGAGGATCATGGTCTTGCCCGCGACGCGGAGAATGACCCAGTCCGTCCGGTAGTTCCGGACGGTGAGACAGTTGCCCACGTCCGCCCATCGGTAGTCCGGGTAGAGGACCGGGGAGGGGATCTCCGGCCGGGTGTTGCGGTATCCAATCCGCTCGTAGACGGTGGAGTCGAGGCGGTAGCCCGCGGGCTGGGCATCGCCAGAGGTGGCGGTGCGCTCCTCCTCGGCGGGGGTGGGGTCGGAGACGGGCTCCCGAACGGGCTCGGCATCCTCGTAGGAAGTGGCCTGCTCCGCGAGGAACGCGGTCAGGCGCCTGTCGAGGTCGTCGAATCGGCTCGAGAGCACCGTGTTCTCCTCGCGGAGCGTCCGAACATCGGTCTCGAGCGAGGCGACCTGCGTGCGCAGGGCATCCCGCTCGGCGATGACCTGCGCGAGCTCCCGCTGGAGGCGAGCGACCTCGGCTCCGTCGCCCGCGGAGGCAGCGGAGGCCTGGGCGGTGCTGAGCGTCCGGATGTCATCCTCGAGCCCGGCGTTGAGCTGGGAGAGGCCCGAGACCACGATGAGCATCCTCTGGAGGCAGATGGCATCGGTCTCGTAGGACTCGCAGGCGGGGCCCGCGGCGAGGGCGGGGTTGAAGGTGAAGAGGACAGCCGCGAGGGCGGCGAGAGGGATCAGGATCATCTTCTTCATGGGTTCGTTCCTTTCCCCCTCGTCGGACTTCGAGCAGAGCTCTCGTCCGACTCGGGGCGGGGTGGTGGTTGTTCTCTACGGACTGGTAGTGCGCGACAGGGAGTCGCGGCACGCGGGGTCGCCGAACGCGGCCTGAACGCTCGTGCAGGGGCGCAACTTGCGCTCCTTCTCGGGCTCCTTGTCTTCGGAATCGCCGGACTTGGGCTCCGGTTCGGCCTTTCCGGCAGAGCCGGATCCGCCTTCGGCGGAGACCGCCGCGAACTGACGCTCGAGGTCGGCGACACGCGCCGCGAACTTGCGCTCGAGGTCGGCGTTACCCGTGGCGATCGCACCCGCGAGGTAGCTCCGCTGACGCTCGATCTCGGCATGGAGGCCTTCGATCGCCGCCATCTCGGCCGCGTGCTCTCCGTCGCGGATGCCGCGGTCGGATGCCTCGCGGAGCTGGTCCTCGAAGGACGTAACCTGTATGCCCGAGAGGATCGCGTCGCGGATCTCCCATGCCCGGCGAGGATCGTCGGGAGGCAGGTAGTAGCCGCCGTAGCCCTGCCCGCCGAACCCGTAGAGCGGGTAGGCATCCACGGCCGGGGAGATGGAGGTCGAGGCGGAAGCAGGGGAGGTGCGGGTCGAGGCCGCGCGAGCGCGGTCGAGCGAACCCACGGCGGTGGCGGCGGACGAGATCTGACGCGGGGTGTCCGCACAGACCTTGATGCGCGTGCCGTCGGAGTCCACCGACTCGAACTCGAATCGGCAACCGTCCTGCGCCGAGACGCGGGAGGGGGTGAGGGTGGAGAGGATGGCCACGACGAGCGTGGCCGAGAGGATCAGAATCATCTTCTTCACTGGGGTCTCTCCTTGCCTCGCGCCGTTTCCGACGCGGGGCGGTGGGTGATTACGTTCTGCCCCTCCTTTTGAAGGAGGGGTTAGGGGTGGTTATTGTGAAGGTGCGAAAAAGAAAACATCAGCCATGTCGAGGGGGAGCCCCGATAAATCGGAGCAACAGGACTGATGTTTTCGTTTTCGAACCCCTCAAAAACTCTTGTAAAGGACGAGTGAATCTATCAGAAATCCCCCTTCTTGTCAACCGTCGCCAACAAAAAAACCGCCCATATGGCGTTTTTTTGACCCTCACAGGCGACATCCGGAGATATCGTCTCTGGGGGGAGAACCGGGGAGCGTAAACGCTACAACCCGATTCCGAAGTCTCGCAGGCTCTCAATCCCGTCAAGAAGGCAGGAGAGAGCGAGGAGAAAAGACTAGAGGGCGAAGCCCAGAACGAAGAGCAGAACGGCGAACCCGATGCACAGGAATCCGAGGACTCCGCGCGCCGAGATCCGCTCCTCGAGAGGTGACACCTCTTCGGACCCGCCGGGAATGACGGCGAACCCGAGGACGAGGAAGAGCGCACCGAACCCGAGGAAGTGCCAGAGCGACTTGCCCCGGAACCACGTCGCGGCGCTCTTGGCCGCCGAAGCGCCCTGTCCCGCCCGGGAGAGGTCGGCGTCCTGCGCCCGCACGAGCCCGTCGGACTCGTAGAGGTAGTCGGCGCCGCCCGTCGTTCCCGGCCGGTTCGTCCGGTAGTACTCGACGTCGTCCGGTGGAATCCGAACGGCGCCGGGCATGGCCGGAGCGTCGGGGAAGGAGGACTCGACCGACCCCGCCTCGCCGTTGGGGAGGGTGAAGAGGTGGCGCCCGCTCGTCAGGTCGTACGCCGAGACGATGGTCACCCTCCAGTGGCGCGAGGCGTAGAGGATGCGGGAGAGGGAGTTCACACTGAAGGAAGTCCACCGCGAGTCGTTGAACGTGCCGGTGTTCTCCATGTAGTCCGGCAGGTTCTCGACGGCACGCGCCACGTGGGCGACGTGGCTGATGGAGCACTCCCAGACCCGGGAGGCATCGTCCTTGAGAGCCGCCTTCGGGCGGACGTACGTCCCGCTACCGAGGCGCAGATCGCCGTTGTCGGCGAAGGTGACGATGCTCTCCTCCACCGCTCCCCTGTTCTTGACGTCGAAGACCGCGAGGATCACGACGAGAAGAGGGACGACGGCGACGAGCGTGATGCCAGGCTTCGCCTTGAGGACCCTCCAGAAGAAGGCGGCTCCGAGCGTTTCGCGCTTGGCCGCGTTGTTCGCCTGGACGAACACCTTCTCGACACGGTGGAAGAAGAGCTCCGCGCCGATGATGGCCGAGAGGAACACGACCAGCATGAGGCGCAGGATGACGGAGGGGTCGTGCCAGTGCTTCACGGCCTCCTCGATGAAGATGCCGGTGTTCATGAGGAACGCCATCCAGACGAACGCCCCGAGGAGGAACCCCATGTACTGGAGACTCGACCCGGGGTTGTAGTCGAGAATGGCGGTCTTGGCCGTCGTCTCCTCGCTCACGCCGAACTTCTTCCCGACGAAGGCGAGGATCTCCCCCGCGCTGTCGGAGAAGGCCCTGCCGACGCCCACGAACCAGCCGACGTAGATGAGCCACCCCGCGAACCAGTTCGCGGCGAGGATGGCCCCGATGTTCAAGCCGAGGCGGACAGGGAAGGGGATGGCCTGCTCGGGGAAGCAGGAGAGAGCGAAGAAGATGATGGCGAAGGGCACACCGACACGGAAGGACCACCGGCCGTGCCAGACGCTACGCTTGACGAGCTTGACGTCCGTGGCCCACTTCTTCGCGGCCGCGAGTCCCTTCCTCCCGAGGGAGCGCAGGGCGTGGTAGTCGTCGAGGAGGGCGTTGAGGACGTTGTCCGCCCTCTGGGCGAACGCCATGTCGGCCGAGGCGTGATCGCCTGCGATGAGGATCCAGACCCTGGCGGTCGAGATGTCGCAGGCGGTGAGCTCGTCCGTCTTGGGGTCGAACGTGCCAGCCTCCGCGATCATCTCGAGCACCTGCTTTTCCATGCAGTGGCTCTTGATCTGCTGGATCTGGTCGGCGGTCGCGATCTTCGCCCCGTTCGCCTCCGCCCACTCCATGACCTTCGCCATGACGATGCCCGCGTGGCGGCGGGTCCCCGAGGAGAGCTGGGACCAGGCGCTCCCCTTGGCCTTGCGGCCGAGGGTGCCTCCCTGGAACCCGTTCACCATGTCGGGGAACGAGCTCTGGTTGAAGGAGATGAAGGGATGGCGAAGGGCTTCGTCGAAGTCGATCTCGTACTCGCCGATCTCACCTTCATCGAACTTGATCTCGGTGACCTTGATCTCACCGGAGGAGGCCTTCGGGGGGGAGATGGAGACGATCTTGGTCCCCTGCTTCGCCGCACGGGCGGCGATGTAGGAGGGGTCGTCCTTGCCCACGTAGGCCATGTGGGCCATGGGGTTGAGAACGAGCACCGCGACCTTCCCCGAGGCGGGACGGAGGCGAGTTTCCTCCTCGTCCACGGCCGTTCCGAAGACGGTGCGGAAGCCATCGAAGTCGCCCGCATCGGCGAACTTCTTGAGCTCGTCGTAGTAACGGGTGAGGCCCCGCTCCATGACGTTCACGAGGAACCCGCGCGAGGTGCGTGCGAAGATGCCCAGCACTCCACCGTTCTGCTCGAGGATGGGGAGGAGCTTCTCGACGGCACCCGCCGCGAACTCGGCGGGCTTCTCGACGGCCTTGATGAGCTCGAAGAGCCCGCGAGCCATCGGCTCGTTGGTTTTCGCGAGGCTCGCGAGTGCGCGCATGGTGAAGCTCGCCGCGGCCGGACCTCCGGCCTTGGCCACGGTCTGGGTGATGAGGTTCTCGAACCCCGATGCGACGGCTTCCGCCGCCTTACTGAATGGACTGGCCATGACGGCCTCCTATGGTCTTGGTCAAAGCCTTGCGGCTCGACCGGGTGATGTCGGTATTTCCGACGGAAATATGGCTCCGAAGAAGAACTTACGTTCCCTGCGGGGCGGCAATTTGTGAACGAACCCTTCAGTGCGCAAAGCGCAAAGAAGGGCGTTTTGTAACAAAAAAACACGGTTTTGTCAATGTTTGAGCTTGAAATCAGGTGTTTTCGATCTCTTTTGCGAGTTTCATCCTGTCTTTGTTCGTCCCAACCATCGTCGCGCCCACAAGACGGCCGGAATCGTAAAACCGCTGTGTGACGGCTCCTTCGCCTGCCGTTCCTTCCACGCGAACTTCATCCGCAAGAGCGCGGCGCGTGTCTCCAATGAAAATAATCTCCGTGCCAAAGATGTTGGTTGCGTAACTCGTCACGAGCCGAAACTCCGTCCGCTCCCCCACCATGCTTTTCCCCGCTGTCCTGCCCTGCATGATCGCATTCATCCAATTCCCGCCCATCATCGCGTGTCCCGTCAGCGGATCGTCGAACTCGGCAACGTCGCCCGCCGCCCACACGCCCTCCACACTCGTTTCAAGAAAGCTGTTCGTGCGTACTCCGGCTTCAACCTCAATCCCGCTCTTTTGAATCCACCGCAGATCGCGCCCAAGCCCGATGCCGATCCCAAGCAAGTCAGCACGCGCCAACCCATTCGTCGTCTCGACCTGAATGGAACCGTGTCCGGCAGAGCCGGATCCGCCTTTGGCGGAAATATCGGCAAGTGTCGTCTGCGGCCACACCTCCACGTCTTCGCGCTTCAATACGCTCTCAATCAATCTCCCGCTTTCCTCGCCAAGCACGCGCGACCAGAACCACGGTCCGCGATGGAAACAAGTTGTTGGGATCCCAAAGTGTTTGAAGATGTTGAGATACTCGCAGGCAATAAACCCCCCGCCGCACACGGCCGCTCGCGCGTCATGCTTCCCCGCGAGCTCTCCCAAAAGCTGAAGCAGATGGTCGGCGTCGTCGAGCGTTTGCAAATACGAGATCCCTCGCACATCCGCATTGATGGAGCTCGGTTCGCCGCCGGTTGTGATGAGGAGTTTGTCGTAAGGAAGCTCGCGGCCGGCGATCTTCAGAACCACATGCCGATGAGCCGTATCAATAGACTCGACGCGCTCGCCTCGAAGATACTCGATCCTCTGTTCATCATACCAAGCCTCACGCTTCAAAAAACATTTCTCGCGAGGGATCTTGCCTTTAATATAGTGCGGCAATAAAACACGCGAATACAGCGCGTGTTCCTCTTCGCCGATGAGGGTGATCTCGCCCTCCTGATCGCATTTGCGAATTTCTTCCGCCGCGCTCGTTCCGGCAATACCGGCTCCGACGATGACATAGCGAATCATACTAGGCTTCCGGAAACACTTGATCCCCCGCCTCGTCGTAAATGAAAATCGCCAGCGTCGGGCAGGACTGGGCGGCAAGAAGGATGGTCTCGTACTCGTCTTCGCTCACCTCCATCTCACGCTCGTACACGCGCCCTCCAGGCTCACTCCCATGATCCAACACGACCGCAATGTTTTCGTCGTTCAGCTGAAAGGTGGCGGGATCAATTGTCACGCACGACGCGGCGCCAATGCAGAGGTCAGGATCAACTTTGATTTTGAGTTTCATAGATCTACAGAATTATCCGGCAAAGCTGGATCCGGCTCCGCCGGACAGATTGATACGGATATACGAATCTACAGATGCGACGATTCTACGTTTTCCATAACCGAAGGTCAATCACGTCGTTCGCGAACGACGTGATTAATCATTCCCGAAGTACTTTTCCCGATAGAAACGGATGAGTTCTTCCACGGCCGGGAGAATTTCCGGATTGCCAACGCCGACTTTCGTCTTGCGCTGAACCTCCTCGAGCGTGCGTGCCCCTTCAAGCACCGCTTCCTCGATATCCTTGTCCGTAACTTTGCTCGCTTGATCAACGACGCGCGCCGCCTCGACGACCATCTTTTCAACTTGATTCGTCCGACGATAGTAATCGTTGATTGCGTCGCGCAAAGCTTTGTCGCAAAGCACGCTACAATGGAATTTGCGCGCAGGGAGTCCGCCAAGCCGCGCCATGATGTCTTGGGGTTTGATCTTCCTCGCGTCCGGAAGCGTCATGCCGCCGTTTTCCGTAACCATCACCGACGTCATAGAAGTCGAGGCAATCGCGCTGCCGCACCCAAACGTCTTCCATTTGAACTCCTTGATGCGTTCGCCCTCCCCCACTCGCATCCACACGCGCAATTCGTCTCCGCACGCGGGAGAACCCACCTTCCCCATCGCGTTAAATTCATCCTCCTCCGGCTCCCGATCCAAAAAATTCCTCGGATTGAAAAAATGATCCTTCACTTCGTCGGTATAAAACCAAGATGTTTTTTTGTCAGAGGACACAACATCCCCCTTCGTTCCGGTTGTTGTCTTCGCTTTGTAATCCGTCATATCCGTAGATCTGTATATCTTGTATCAATCTGTCCGGCGGAGCCGGATCTAGCTTTGCCGGATAATTCTGTAGGGTTTCCAATACTTCTCATCCACTCGAACCGGCGAGATCGCTCTAAGCTTATCTACAAGCGGCGGGAGAACTCCCATGAGGCGGTCAATATCCTCTCTCGTCGTTGAGCGGCCGAGAGAGAAGCGCATCGAGCCGTGCGCCGCTTCGAATGGAACGCCGAGGGCGAGGATGACGTGAGAGGGGTCAAGCGACGCAGACGTACAGGCCGAGCCGGTCGAGGCGTAAATGCCCTCCGCGTCAAGATAAAGAAGCAAAGCCTCGCCCTCCAAGTCCATAAAAGAAATGTTCACGTTGTTTGGGAGCCGTTTCGCCGCGTGGCCGTTGAGACGTGTCTTCGGGATCGTCTGAAGAATCCGCGAGATGAGCTCGTCGCGAAGCTTCGACTGCCGGGCGTTCTCCGTCTTCATCTCCTCTTGAGCAATCTCAAGCGCCTTTGCAAGACCGACGATGCCGGCAACGTTTTCCGTCCCGCCGCGAAGTCCGAACTCTTGGGCTCCTCCAAACTGCAGAGGCTGAAGCTTCACGCCGCGCCTGCGGTAGAGCGCACCTACGCCTTTGGGCCCGTAGATTTTGGAACCATTCAATGTCATGAGATCAATGTGCAACTTCGTAACGTCAAGCGGAAGCGCTCCGGCCGCCTGACAAGCATCGGTGTGAAAAAGAACCTGACCGTGCCCGTCCGAGCGTTTGCTCGTTCGGGCGTGAAGTCCTCGTCCGATTTCGCTAATCGGCTGAATCGTGCCGATCTCATTGTTGACATACATGACAGAGACGAGAGTCGTGTCGTCCCGCACAGCATCAAGAACATCTTTTGGATTCACAACCCCCTCTGAACCCACCTCAACAAAGGCCACCTCGAAGCCTTCCTTTTTCTCAAGATTCTGCATCGCTTCCATCACAGCCTGGTGCTCAAACGCCGTCGTAACAAGGTGCTTGCCTTTGGAAGCACTTGCGCGAGCCGCGCCCAGAATCGCAAGGTTGTCCGACTCTGTTCCGCCAGAGGTAAAAATAATCTCGTCGGCTCGAGCGCCGAGAATTTCTGCGACGGTTTCTCGAGCCTTGAGAAGAGCGTCCGCCGCCTCCTTCCCTTTCGTATGAAAACTGGATGGATTGCCGTAAGCGCCGTGAAGATACGGCAACATCGCTTCAAGCACTCGAGGATCCACAGGCGTAGCGGCCGCATGATCAAGATAGATCTCTCGCATATCATCCTCCGTACATTTCGATTCCCAACAGCATAGAGGCAAGGCGGCCAATGGCAAATCCAAGCACGATCGCCGCGCCTCCCACAGCAAGCATCTCTCCCCCGCTCTTGTACCACACGCGCTTCGTAAAGACCGTCTGCCACGCGCCAACGAAAAAGAGCATGAGAAGCGTGAACAGGACGGAGATCACGATCGCAGGCGCCACAGGCAGGAAGAGATAGGGCGCAAGCGGCACGACTCCCGCCGCAAGATAAGAGAAGCCCATGATCGAGCCAGCCATCACGGGACGATGTCCGCCGTCTCGCCTCCCAACACCATCCGCACGCTCGATGTCATGCTTCACGCGGTCGGAAAGGTAACTTCCCGCCGCCATCGAAGTCGCCTCGACAAAGACGATCACGAGACCAGCCAAAATCACGATCTCGCGACTCCCGGAACCCACCGCCATACCCGTTACAGCCCCAACGGTGGAAACAAAGCTGTCCTCAAGCCCAAAGGTGATTTCTTGCAGATAGCGCCGAATAGCAGAATGCGACATAGGGAAAAAGTGTATCACAAAACCGCCGTGAAGACGGCGGGCTTGTGGAGGCCACGGCCGGAATCGAACCGGCGCATCGAGGTTTTGCAGACCCCAGCGTTTCCACTTCGCCACGTGGCCCCGTGCGGCGAAGGGTAACAAAGATGATGGGAAAGGTGAAGAGCAAAACCTTTAGAACACTTCAATCGTCACGTCCTGAATCCCAAACTGATGGGCTTCCTCTTTTTCCTCCATCCAAATATCAATTCGTTTATTGTAGCGGCGGTTCATTCGGTCTTCAACCACGAAGATTTTCTCTCCATACAATTCCGGAAGGCGAAGATGCGCCCCCATCGGAAGAAAGTTCGCCGCGATCGTTCCATGTCGCACGATCGTTCCAGAAGCCGTGATAAACGGCGTGTTGTCCGTTTCCCGCGGGTCCGAAGTGTAAGCGGTCGCGGGTACAATAAATGTCCGGCTCGGCTCGCGCTCGATAGAAATCGGGAGTGATCCGAAATCGCGCATAGCATTCACGAAATACTCGGTCTCAATCGTAGAACCGCCAGGAACGGGAGCCTGCGCTCCGGCCACAGCCGGATGGCTTGTCGCGATCAAAAGCCATATCGAAAACGCGATGACAAAAGCCTCGCGGGCGCGCACAGACAAACTGCCGATAAGCGGTTTGATGTGCGAGACAAGTTGTAGAAACAACATCGAGTTTTGCATATTCGTTCTGAACATTCCTCCGAAAAACAAAACCGTCTGGGCTTCAAACGGCGCGAGCAAGATATCACAAAAAGGCCTTTTTGTCAATATTGACAGGTGGGTTATCGGCTAAAATAAGAGTTGTGAGAGCCGCTGTTTGGTGATAGCATCAGAAGGCTGTATGTCCAAACGCTATTACCGACAAAACGGCGGATGGCGATCTCGTCCATCGCGTTCCGCGTCCTTTTCTCCCCATCTCCACAGCTTTCTTCAGAGCCTCAAGAAAGGCTCTCTTTTGAAAAATCTTTTCACGCTCGGGCTTCTCGCGGGCGTTTTTGGTCTTTTTGTTCTCGCGATCCTGTTTGCCGTCTACAGCCGAGACCTCCCAGACCCCAAAGAGCTTTCCAGCCGTAATGTCGTCCAGTCCACTAAAATCTTCGACCGCACCGGCGAGCACCTCCTCTATGAAATCCACGGCGGGCAAAAGCGAACGCTCAAAAAGCTTCAGGAAGGCTTTTGCAGAGACGACGACGAGCTGGAGTTTGACGAGAATGGCATCCCCCTTTACGCGGTAACCGCCATCATCGCCACTGAAGACCGCAAGTTCTGCACACACGGCGGCTTCAGCTTCACGGGCATTGCCCGCGCGGTTCTCTTTGGCGGAACGCGAGGCGGTGGCTCGACCTTAACCCAGCAACTCGTCAAAAACGCCATCCTCTCGAACGAACGATCTCTCGTCCGAAAGGTGAAGGAACTCATTCTTTCGGTCGAACTCGAACGCCGTTATTCCAAAGACGAGATCCTTCAGATCTACTTCAATGAGATTCCTTACGGCTCGACAAACTACGGGATCGAATCTGCCGCACAGTCGTATTTCGGAAAAACGGTCGGCGAGATCAGCCTCGCGGAAGCGGCAACTCTTGCGGCTCTCCCAAAGGCCCCGACGACGTACCTCAACAATCCTGAACGTCTCCGCGACCGGCGCAATTTCATTCTGCGTGAAATGAACCGTCAGGGGTTTATCGCCAAAAATGAATATGAAGCCGCTCTTGCGAGCGACACAGCGATCAGCTTCAACGTTACCAATATCGTCGCCCCGCACTTCGTCTTTTACGTCAAAGAACAGCTCGAGGAAACCTACGGAGGGCGCGTGGTCGAACAAGGCGGACTCAAGGTCGTCACCACGATTGATTACGACCTCCAAATTGCCGCCGAGGAAGCCGTTCGCAACGGCGTGGAAGCAAACGGCGAACGTCTCGGATTTGAAAACGCGGCGTTGGTGGCAATCGACCCCAAGACAGGACAGATTCTTTCCATGGTCGGCTCCAAAGATTACTTCGATGAGGAGATTGACGGAGCTGTGAATGTGGCGACTCGTCCGCTCCAACCTGGGTCGAGTTTCAAACCCATTATCTATACCGCCGCTTTTGAACGCGGCTACACCCCGAACACGGTTCTCTGGGACGTCAACACTATTTTCCCGACCGACGTCGGAGACTATGCTCCAAAAAACTACGGCGAGCGTGAGCACGGGCCCGTCACCATCCGCCAGGCGCTCCAAGGATCTCTCAATATCCCAGCCGTCAAAATAACGTACCTCGTCGGGCTTGAAAATGCCTTCAATTTTGCCAAACGTTTCGGCTACACTTCCTTCCGAGACTTTTCCAACTACGGCCTTTCCCTCGTCCTCGGAGGCGCCGAGGTAGAGCTTCTCGAACACACGAATGCGTACGCCGTCTTGGCGAATGAGGGCATCCACCGCAATCCAGTTTCGATCCTTAATGTGGAAATGCCAGACGGCGAGGTCTTGCAGGAATGGCAGGAAACTCCGGGCGAGAACGTCATCGCACCCGAAATCACCCGCATCACAACGAATGTGCTCTCCGACAACGCCTCGCGAGCCTATATTTTCGGAGCCAATTCCTATCTCCAGCTGGGCGACCGCCCCGTGGCCGCCAAAACAGGAACGACGAATGACGCGCGCGACGCATGGCTCTTGGGCTACACCCCTTCCCTTGCCGCCGGCGTCTGGGCGGGCAACAACGACCACTCAGCCATGCAGGACAAAAGCGGCGGAGAAAGTGCGGCGGGTCCCATCTGGAACGCGTTCATGCGCAAGGCACTGGAGGGCAAGCCCATTGAATCCTTCCCAACCGCCGAAATTCCTCTCACAGGAAAAGAAATTTTGAATGGACGTGTTCCGTCCCAAACCGTAACAATTGACCGTGCCAGTGGAAAACTTGCTACCGAATTTACGCCCGACTCATACAAAGAAACTATCCAGTGCATGGATTTCCACTCGGTCCTGCATTATGTGGATCCAGCCGATCCTCGTGGAGAAGCTCCAAAGAACCCGGAGAAAGACCCGCAGTACGCCTCGTGGGAGGCGGCAATCGTGGATTGGGTAAGTCGTGTCAACGCAAAAAACCCGGAGAACCCGCCCATCAGGAAGTGTTCAGCCCCGACGGAAGAAGACAATCTGCACACTCCAGCCAACAGGCCTGACATAAACATCAACCGCGCCGAAGTCGAAGATGGCCGCACGCTTGTTGTCGAGGTTTCCGCAAGCGCCCCCCGCCCCGTCTCGCGCGTCGAATACCGGCTTGACGGCTCCTACGTCGCCACGAGTTCCTTTTACCCATTCTCGGCGCATTTTGAAGCGCCTACAAGCTTTGGAGCGGGAAACCACACGCTTTCCGCAACCGCCTACGACGACGTGGACAACTCGCAAACGGACGAGGCGTCGGTAAGCCTTGGCGAACCATCGCGCGTGGCCGCCATTGAAATTATGGATCCATTGGATGGACAGGAGATTGAAAAAACGGGAGAGAGCTTCTCCGTCTCGCTTCAGGTGCGCAACCCAACTCGATTCAGCGCGATCTCTCTCTTTGCCGCCCCGCGCAAGACAGGAGCGCGTCAGCTTGTCGGTTCCGTCCTTCATCCAACCTCACCGTTTTTGACGATCGTCTGGAATCTTCCCGCCGATGGCGATTGGATCCTTACGGCTACCGGCGAAACTCCTGACAACAAACCTGAAACCACCGCTGGTCTCATCGTGCATCTGCGCGAAATGAGAGGAATCCCAACCACCGACTCGGAACAAGTTACCCCAACCTTCGACCCCTTTGGTTTGCTTCAAGTGGAGTAGCCGGCGAGGCCCCTCTACTGCTTGATCGGCATGACGAGATAGAGATACCCCTCCTTGCCTTTTGGACGCAAGAGGCAGGGGTTGGCGCCGTCGTTGACGCAAAAGACGACTTCGTCCGTATCTATCGCATGAAGACCATCGAGAAGATAGTGCGAGTTCACTGTGATGTTATTTGGTTCTCCTTTTACGACGGCATCTGTATGGGCCGTGTTTTTCCCGCGCGCGCTGTCGTTGGCGCTTGCCGTTATTCCGGATGCCGGATCAATCATAAGCGTAACGTCATAGAGCCCCGTGCGGGAAAAGAGGCTGGTTGTTTTTACCGCTTTGATCAACTGCTCCCGTCTCGCCACCGCCTCCGTTTTAAAGCTCGCAGGGATAATTTGTCGATAATCCGGATAGGCGCCCTGAATCGTGCGCGAAGTCAATTCCACCGACCCATACTTAAACACCGCCTGCGAGTCGCTCAAGCGAATCTGAAGCCGCCGTTCGGCTTCCGGATCGTCGCGGAAGAGACCTAGGATCCGTGAAACTTCGGAAAGCGCCCGAGCGGGAATGATGACATCCGTTTCATCCGCGGAGGCCATGTCAAGAACCACCGCGCGCTCGGCAAGACGATATGAGTCAGTGGCGACAATAGTCAAGATTGGTTTTTTGGCCGCATCTTTACCGAAGCGCAAAGAAACTCCAGACAATTCCGCTCGAGATTCGTTTGAGGCGACCGCAAAGAGAACTTGGGAAAGCGCCCCTCGAAACTCGGCGGCATCAAGTTCAAACGTGTGCTCCCCCACGATGGGGGGAATGAGGGGGAATTCGTTTGCCCCAAGGCCTTGAATCTGCGTTTCGTTGTCCTCGCACTGAAGATGAAGTGTATTTTCATTTTTTTCAACATCAACGCGTTCGTTTTGAAGAAGATTCACATAGTCGAAAAGAAGTTTTGACGGCGCGGTGAACTCTCCGTCCTCGTCAACCTTCCCACGGACCGTACAAACAACCGCTAATTCAAGATTTGTTGTTGTAAGACGAATTCCACGCTTATCCGCCTGGATAAGTGTGTTGTTAAGAATTGGGAGGTTCATATTTCTTCCTGCAACATGTGAGGTTGCTCCAAGACCAAGAAAGAAATTGTCTTTTGTGCAGGAGAACTTCATAGAAATAAATCTTTAAATAAGTTCGTCGTAATCATAATGGGTGTGGATGAGGAGGATAACACTACTATGAGTAGTTTTTTGTGGAGATTTCAGGCTTTGGGGTCTTGATAACTCTGTTCATGCACAATGGGAAAAACCGTGGATAATTTTTTTGTTTGGTGACCGGCAGACCCATCCACAGGCGCGACCAGGCATGACACACAGCCTTTTCCACAGACCTATCCACCATCCACGCACCTTAAACAGCGTAGATACGTTGCTTGATAATTTCGAGGTCCTGCTGTAATTTTTCATCGGAGTCAACCAGCGTCGAAATCTTGTCGTACGCATGCATGGCAGTTGTGTGGTCGCGTCCTCCAAGCGCCGCGCCAATGGCAGGGTAGGAGCTTTTGATTTCCTCGCGCATCAGAAACATCACGATTTGGCGCGGGTAGGCAAAGCGTTTTTCCCGGCTCTTTCCAAGAAGATCGTCAATCGTAAGGTCGTAATAGACAGAGACGGTTTCAATGAGGTGTTTCGGAGTCACGGTTCGGATGTTTTGCGTCGGCTGAAGACTTGAGAGCACTCCATGAACTGAATCAACGGACGGATCAATATTCTTAAATTGATGGAAGGCGATGACTTTATTGAGAGCTCCCTCAAGCTCGCGAATATTCGATGTGATGGCAGAGCTGATAAGGTGGAGCACCTCTCGATCAAGGAGATAATTTCTTTCGCGAGCCTTGGTTTCGAGAATAGCCATACGGGTTTCGTAATCTGGATTCCCAACGTCTGCCAACATGCCCCACGTCAGTCGGGAAATTAAGCGTTGCTCAAGGCCAGTAATGGCTTTGGGCGGCCGGTCACTTGTGATGACCACTTGTTTGTTGTTTTGGTAGAGATGATTGAACGTATGAAAGAATTCCTCCTGCGTGCGTTCTTTGGCGGTAATGAAATGAATGTCATCCAAAAGAAGGACGTCAACGTTTCGGTAGCGATTTTTGAAATCTTGGGCCTTTCCGTTTCGCACCGAATCAATAAATTCATTCGTAAATCGTTCGCAGGTGGCGTAGAGGATCGTCGCCACAGGATTTTTTGCGCGAATATCCGCTCCGATAGCCTGAAGAAGATGGGTTTTTCCAAGACCAACACCTCCATAAATAAACAGTGGGTTGTAGACGCCGCCCGGCTGGGCGCTCACGGCTTGGGCCGCGGCATGCGCGAGCTCGTTTTGTTTTCCTACGACGAAATTGGCAAAGGTATATTTGGAGCTTAACGAGCTTGGTTCCTGACGGATTTGGTAGGCTGGCGCAAACGCGGGCATCTCGCCATAACCGATCGCTTCTTTCTTTCTTGCGGCGGCAATTTCTTCCAACGAAGGAACGATCTGCGGCGTTCCTTGCCGCGTTTCTACACGATAGACAACCTGTTTGATTCCTTGTCCGGAGAGTATATGCAGACACTGGGTAATGTCACGATGGTATTTTTTCTCGAGCCAGGCTTTTGTGAACGCATTTGGGACGCCGATCGTGACCGCCCCGTCGTTATAAAGAGAGATGAACGTCTGTTTAAACCACGTGGTAAAGTTTGCTTTGGAGAGTTTGAGTTCCAACTCCCCAAGAGCGGATTGCCATAGCTCGTGCGTGTCCATAAGCGAGGAGAAGTTAGAAATCAAGTCAGCTCGAGTACTATAACGGAGTTACCTCTATATGAGCAAGCCCGTTGGCAGATGATTTTTTCTTGACAAAAATTGAGCTTTGGCGCGGTTAGAATATCAAGATTTCAAACGAGTTTTCCTTCATGAAGCGGACTCGAAACAGGCTTTTTTCAGTTGAATGAATAAGTGAGATTGCCGGATTGTGGAAAGTCTGTGTATACTGTCCGCAGTTGAACGTCCTCTTCTCGTTCAAATCTCTCATCTCAAATCCGCAACCTCGCCTTATGCCTCAACGAACCTATCACCCAAAGAAACGGCGGAACGTACGCGTGCATGGATTTAAGAAGCGCATGCAGACAAAGTCCGGCAAGGCGGTTCTCGCCCGTCGCCGAGCCAAAGGCCGCAAACGTCTCGCACCGACTTTGAAAACCAAGTAAGATAAAGCTCGTCACGACATGACGAGTTTTCCGTATGTTGCCAAAGGAACATCGGCTTCGACGAGACCGCGACTTCGATCGTGTGTTCAAAGAAGGAGAAAAGACGTTCGTCTCTCCTTACTCGGTTCGGTTTGTCGGGAACCATCTTGCTTTGTCTCGTTTCGCCGTCGTGGTCGGTAGTCGAGTTTCAAAAAAAGCGGTGGAGCGCAACCGCGTCCGCCGTCAGGTGCGTGAGATCATTCGGTTGCTTCTTCCAGAAATTTCCCCGGGGAAAGACGTTTCGGTATCCGTTCAGCCGCAGGCAAAGGCTTTGCCCTACAAAAAACTGGAAGAAGCCTTGGAGCGGGCACTCAAGAAAGCGAAGCTTTTGGCATGAAAAAAATTGTGATCTGTCTCATTCGAGCGTATCAGAAAACTTTGTCTCCCGACCATGGTCCTTTAAAGTTCTTGCATCCCTCCGGTGTTTGCCGCTTTCATCCGACGTGCTCCGAATACGGTGTTCGATCCCTTGAAACATACGGGCTTTTGCGAGGGGGGTGGAAAACCTGCCGGCGCGTGGGGAGGTGCCACCCGTTCTCGGAGGGCGGCATTGATGAGCCGTAGGCTAACGGGCGTTTTCAGAAAATAGAAAAACCGTGCACGAGGCACGGTCTTCCTGGGCCTTTTGTTAACCTGGTTGTTTTAAACAACAGGCATAGAGAGCATACCAAAAATACGCTCTTCCGACAAACATTTGTCCACACGCTTAAATACGGAACAACTCCGAGGCTGTTTTTTGGTCGTTTCCCTCTATTCTTACGTGTTTTAACCGCGTAGCCGCCCCACGAATAATCTCAATTTTCGACTTGGCAATCCCGAGATTTCCGGATAGGAAGGCGATCAGTTCGGCGTTTGCCTTCCCTTCCATGGCCGGAGCTTTAAGAGCGATTTTCACCGTTTGCTCATCGAGGATCGCTTCCATGCGGCTCTCTCTGGCTCCAGGCCTTACATGCACCGTCAGAATCATAGATTATGGGGATCTCTGCAAAAGTCGCGAGCTTGCAATCTGTGGGCGCCCCCGCCCGAACGACTGACTCGTTCAGTCGGGCGGGCTGGCATCGTCTCAACGTACCATTCAGTACGTTTTCAACGACTGCCAGCCCACATATCGCAATCTCATCGACTTTTGCAGGATCCCCTATTCGTTCATGGCCGTCTTTTTGAGAAGATCAATCACCGCTTGATTGCGCAGAATGTTTCCTTGATATTCTCGATACTCCGGCGAATGGAGGCGATTGAGCGTCTCTCGATCTTTCACACCCTTTGCTTGCTCGCTCACGAGCTTTGAGAGTTCCTCTTCGCTTGCTGAGATTTGCTCCTCCTTCGCGATGTGCTTGAGGAGAAGGGCGATTTTGAGTCGGCTCTTGGCTTGCGGTTCGAACCCAGTTTCTAACTCCTCAATGGTTTTTTTGATGGAAGCGAGATAATCGTCGAATGAGAGGCCTTGGGAGGCTATATGGTACTGCAATTCACGGAGCATCTTCTGGGTTTCGTTTTCGATGAGATTTTTCGGGGTCTCTTCGAACTCGGATTTTTCCGCGAGTCGTTCAAGAAGTTCGCGCTCAAACCGGACTTCCTCTTCCCGTTCCTTCTCCGCTTCGATGTTTTCGTTGAGTTTGCCGCGCAGAGCGTCAAGCGTGTCAAATCCCAAGCTTTTTGCAAGCTCCTCATCTATGGCGGGGCGTTCAAGATGGAAAACCTCCTTGATGTCGGCGGTAACCTCAACTTCCTTTCCGGCAAGATGTTTTTGGAAGTGCTCGGAGGGGAACAGAATCGTAAACGTTTTTTTCTCGCCTTCCTTCATGCGAAGGAGCGCTTCTTGAAGTCCCGGAAGATACGACTCATGGTCCATGAAAACGAAAGAGCCTTTCGATTGGCCTCCCTCGATAGGAACACCTTCACGATTCATCTCCAGATCCACAACCACCTTATCCGTTTTGCCGATCGTCTCCCCCGCGGCCGCTCGAATTTCTTTGCGTCGCATGTCCGTAAGATCTTTCAGTGCCTGATCAATTTCCTTGTCGGTAACGATAATGGGGTTCTTCTTGATTTTGACGGTTTTCCAATCGGCGAGCCGCTTGACGTGCGGGACGAGCGAGACCGTAGCCTCGTAAACAACCTCCGAACCCGGAACCAGCTTCATGACATTCACTTCGGGAGGCGAAATCGTTTCGAGTTTGTGTTCAAGGACAGCTTTTACGAACGTCTTCCGAATAATTTGATCGAGAGCTTTTTCCAACACCGCCATCTCCCCTGTTTTTTTGACAACCTCGTCATAAGGAGCATGGCCAGGGCGGAAGCCGGGAATCTTCGCCTCCTTGGAAATCTCTCCGGCGGCTGATTTGAGAAACGGCGTGAGTTCGTCGGGGGGGATGGTGACAATGAGTTTCACCCTTGTTTCGGATTCTTTGATCAATTCTGTGCTGGACATAACGGGTTGATCCTTTTCTACACAATCAACGCGACGATAATGACCGCGATGATGTTCATAATCTTAATCATGGGGTTCAGAGCCGGGCCGGCCGTGTCTTTGTAGGGATCGCCCACCGTGTCTCCCGTAATGGCTGCGGCATGAGCGACGCTCCCCTTTCCTCCGTGATTGCCGTTTTCAATGTATTTCTTGGCGTTATCCCATGCGCCGCCGCCGGTCGTCATGGAAATGGCCATGAAGAGTCCGGTCACGATGGAGCCGATGAGAAGACCTCCCAGCGCTTCGGGGCCAAGCAGGAATCCGACGACGATCGGAGCGGCGACGGCAAGGAGAGCCGGAGCGATCATCTGTCCCAAGGCGGCGCGCGTTACGATGTCCACCGCACGGCCGTAGTCGGGTTTTCCGGAGCCGTCCATGATGCCTTTGATCTCTCGGAATTGGCGGCGTACTTCCTCGACGACGGCTCCCGCAGCGCGTCCAACCGCCTCCATCGCGAGTGCGGCGAAGAGGTAGGTAACGAGGCCTCCCGCGAAGAGCCCGACGATGACATAGGGGTCAGAGAGACGGAACACGACGTCTGCGCCGAGCTTGGCGAGCTCTTCCGTATACGCGCTGAAGAGAACGACGGCGGCGAGTCCGGCGGAACCGATCGCATAAGCCTTCGTGACAGCCTTCGTAGTATTTCCAACCGCGTCGAGTTTGTCGGTAACTTCGCGTACGCTTTCCGAGAGTTCGGACATCTCCGCAATCCCGCCGGCGTTATCGGTGATAGGCCCGAAGGCATCGAGGGTTACAACCATGCCTGTCAAAGAAAGCATTGCGGTGGCGGCGATGGCCACGCCGTAGAGTTCAGCGATGGCGAAAGATCCAAGGAGTCCTGCGGCGATGACGACAACAGGCAAAGCCGTTGCGCGCATAGAAAGCCCAAGACCCGCGATGATGTTCGTGCCGTGTCCTGTTTCGGAAGCGGCGGCCAGGCGGCGTACGGGTTTATAGGCGGTCGAGGTGTAATATTCGGTGATGACGATGAGAAGCGCGGTAACCGCAAGTCCCACGACGGCGGCTCCGAAGGCATTCCACACGCCTCCGACTTCGGGAGCGATCCATGGATTGAACGCGGCGAATCCGGCAAGAGCGAGGATGCCGGTTGCCGCAAGCCCCTTATAGAGGGCGCCCATGATATTCAAATTTTTCGATAGCTTTACGAAGAAGAGTCCCAGAACGGAAGCGACAACGGCGATGGATCCGATCGCGAGCGGATACAGGAGCGCGGCGTCGGTTCCCACGGTGATGCGGCCGATGAGCATGGCGGCCACGAGCGTGACGGCGTACGTTTCAAACAGGTCGGCGGCCATGCCGGCGCAATCCCCCACGTTGTCCCCAACGTTGTCGGCGATCACAGCCGGATTGCGCGGATCGTCTTCAGGGATGCCCGCTTCAACTTTTCCGACGAGATCAGCTCCAACATCGGCGGCTTTCGTGAAAATGCCGCCTCCAAGTCGCGCGAAGACGGAGATGAGCGAACCTCCGAATCCAAGTCCGATCAAGGCGTCAACGTCGCCCGTCAGGGCATAAAATCCGGCGATGGCAAGGAGACCGAGCCCCACGACAAAAAAGCCGGTAACCGCGCCGCCCTTGACGGCGACGTTCATGGCCGCATGCAGTCCCGACTTGGCGGCCTCGGCTGTGCGCACGTTGGCGCGAACCGAAACAGCCATGCCGATGGCGCCCGCGATGCCAGAGAAAACGGCGCCGACAAGGAACCCAAGAGCGAGTTTCCATCCCAGGGCAAAACCCAAAATCAAAAACACCACGAGCCCGATCCAGGCAATCACGGTGTACTGGCGAATCAGGTAGGCCTTGGCGCCTTCTTGGATGGCAAGGGCGATGCCTTTCATTTTGCCTTCCCCTTGGGGCAGGCGAAGAACAGAGCGTGTGAGAGAGGCGGCGAAGAAAAGCGCCAGAGCGCCCGCGATGATCGCATACGTGACAAGATTCATAATTTGCGATAACGAATTAAAACGCTGATATAATAGGTTTCATAAAGCTTTATGTCAACGTGTTTCTGTGCCCGAGACGCTCAAAAACAACCTAGAATTAGAGCTTCAGCACTCTGGATCTCTCTGTGTCGTCGGGATGGATGAGGCTGGGATGGGGCCTTTGGCGGGGCCTGTCATTGTTGGTGCCGCGTGTCTTCCTCTTGATTTTGATCTCCCCTATCTCAATGACTCGAAGAAACTGACAGCGAAGCGTCGGGCGAACCTCGAGATTGGAATTAAGATACAGGCGCGCTTTTGGAGCGTAGGGGTTGCCTCCGCCGAGGAGATTAACACGATGGGAATTCGCCCCGCAACGTTTTTGGCTTACGCAAGAGCCCTCGAACAAATCTCGGAGGCGGATTACCTTCTGATAGATGCATGGACGCTTCCCGGAACCATTCTTCCTCAACAAGGGGTCGTTCGAGGCGACTCAAAAATCGCCTCCATCGCCGCGGCATCAATATTGGCAAAGGAGGAGCGAGACCGTATGATGGGGGCACTTCACAATGACTTCCCGCTCTATGGATTTAATCGGCACAAGGGGTACGGGACGCGAACTCATTTAGAAGCTATCCGCCAACACGGCCCCTGCAAAGAGCATCGCGTGAACTGGAGTGTTTTTGATCGCTTGTAGACGATTCGGAACGCTTACCCTGATTAAGTTGTCACCAAGGATTGTTTGCGATCGTCATTATGTCCCATCTCCCTTTCCAACAACTCCACGCTGTGATTCTCGCCGGCGGGGTTGGTACGCGGCTTTGGCCTCTTTCTCGACAAGCGCGTCCGAAGCAATTTGCCACACTTGTTTCTGAAGAACCCCTCTTGGTTGATACCTATCGTCGGCTCTTGCGCGGGATGGAGGCCGAGCGGATTTTTTTCTCGACTTCGTCTGCCTTTGCTCCGATGATCCAAGAGCTTTTTCCCGAGGTGCCGCCCGAGCGCATTATCGTTGAACCTGAAAAGCGCGATACGGGTCCCGCAATGGGATATGTCGCGGCGCATCTCGAACTGATCGTTCCCGATGCGCCGGTCGTCTTTGTGCCGAGCGATCATTATGTACGCGATGAGGAGCGGTTTCTCGACTCTCTGCGCGTCGCGGGTATGCTCGTGGAAGAGACGGGCAAGCTCCTCGACATCGCCGTTCCCGCGGCGTTTCCAAGCACGATTCTCGGCTACACCCGTGTGGGTGAAATGGAACGTCGGATTGATGACGTCGAGGTTTATCACTTTGCCGGCCACACCGAGAAACCAGATTACGAGACCGCGAAACGCTATCTTGAAGACGACTCGTATCTCTGGCACGCGAGCTACTACACATGGACGCCTCGCGCGTTTCTAGCGGCGTTTGAACGTTATGCCCCCGCAACCGGCGCGGCTTTGCGCGAAGTGAAGGAGGCGTTGCGCGGAGGTGACAGAGAGGCGGCGGCTCGAGCGTTTGGGGAGACGGAGCCGACTTCCTTCGACTATGCGGTGACGGAAAAAATGGATCCCGCAGACGTTCTCATCATCAAAGGCGATTTCGGGTGGAGCGACATTGGCGGCTGGGATACGCTCTATGCGCGGCTCTCGGAGGATCGCGAAGTCGAGAATATCGTGCCTGACACGGCGATTGTTGTGGATGCGCGAGGCAATCTCGTTCGGACAAGTTCGAAAAAACTCGTCGCGCTCGTGGGCGTCGAAAACATCGTCGTGATAGACACCGATGATGCTTTACTGGTGACGACTCACGCGCAGGCTCAACGCGTGAAAGAAGTTCTCGCACAAATTCGTCAAACAGGGCACGATGAGTTTCTTTAAGCGTTGACGGAAAGCGGATTTCTTGATAGATTTTCTTTCGTATCAGCCTCGTCGTCAAACAATTTTCGGTGCGGATTGCCCTCCTTTTTTTGAAAGGGTTGGTGGTCATTCGCCGTTTTTTTGTGAAGTTCTGCGGAACGTTTTTCGGTCCCGGCTGGCGCGCGATGAAATGGCTTGGACGCAAGGGTCTTGTGGAGTCCTACCGGGCGTTCTCTGGCGTGAAACGAGCGACTCGCGGTCCTGCTTCCGGATCCCGTTGGCATGTGCTGTATTTTTTCTCCGGACGATGGGTTGTGCATGTGAGCATGTTTCTCATTGCTCTTCTCGTCGGGTTCATCAATATAAGTGGGAGCGAAGTGCGCGCCGAAGGGTTTGGCGAGAAAAGTCTCCTCTTTCGCATGGTGATTGATGAGCTTGCTCCTGTGGTGGAGGAAGTTACATCGGAAACTGCGGTTGCGGAACGAGATATTCCGGATTATTTTGAAGCCGGTCTCGTTTCAAGTGCGCTGGGTGGAACCGACACGCATTCGTTGAACGACAGTTATGTGACGACGACAGTGGGTGGCGCGGTCGTGGCGCCGACGCTTGTGGAAAGCAAGCCGTCCGTGGCGCCGCGCACGGAGGTGGAAACGTATATGATCGCCGATGGAGACACGCTTGGCGGTATTGCGGATCGCTATGGACTTTCACTCAATACACTTCTTTGGGCGAACGGCCTCTCGTTTCGTTCGACGCTCAAGATCGGTCAAGGGCTTACGATTCCTCCGACAGACGGCGTGATCCATACTGTGAAGCGAGGCGACACGCTGTTGGCGATTGCCCGCAAGTATGGAGCCAACGCGGAAACAATCATCGGCTTCAATCGTCTGGCTTCCGCGAATGATCTCTCCATTGGTGAGAGCCTGATCATCCCCGGCGGAAAAATTTCCGTCAGCGCTCGGATCCCATCGGTTGCTCCCGTGCGCAGCCTGTTCACCGGTATGCCTTCATCCGCTCCGGCTCGCTCGGCTCTTCCGGCGGGTTCTGGCGCCTGGGTGTGGCCGGCGGACCTTCGAACCATCACCCAGTACTATGGCTGGCGGCATACCGGCGTGGATATTGACTGCAACGGACACAACGCTTCGACGAACACGAACTATGCGGCCGCCGACGGTGTAGTGGTGTATTCCGGCTGGCGCGGCGGCTACGGCTACACAGTGGAGATTGACCACGGCAACGGCATCCAAACGCGCTATGGCCATAACGCAGAGCTCTATGTATCCCCCGGCCAAGTTGTTACGGCTGGTGTGCCGCTGGCGCTTTGCGGCACAACCGGACGCTCTTCAGGAACCCATCTTCACTTCGAAGTCATCCGCGGCGGGAGGTTTGCAAATCCGCTTGAATATGTGCGATAAGTGTATGCAAAAAAAGAATTGCCTCGAGTGCAAAGCTATGATCAAAGCGTGGAACGAGAAATGCCAAGCTTGCGGATTTACGCTTGTGCTGGAACCTGACGAGGCGGCGCGTGCCCGCTATCTTCGCGGTCCCTCGCTTGGAGCGCTTCTTTGGACGCAGGGCTGGGCGGTGGGTGCCCGCACGTACCTTTGGTTTATCGCTTCCCTTATCCCGATTGTGGGCATCGCGGCTCTCATTATTCTCACGATCTTTGGGAGAAGGATTTCATGGGAGCGCGGCGGCTGGTCGTCGTGGACGGAGTTTCAGTCTCGAATGCGCCTGCTTGATGTTATTGGTATCGTCTGGATTGGGGTGCTTATTCTTGTCTACATCCTCGTGCGGAGGTAAGTATGAGAGAGGATGTTCGAAAATTTTTGGTGGAGCATGGCATCGAGTATCATCTCGTCGAGCACAAGGCGGTGTTTACGTGCAATGACGTTTTGGACGTTGAGATTCCGGGGCAGACCTTGAAGAATCTTTTTGTGCGGGACAAAGGATCCGAACGTTTTTATCTTGTCACGCTTCCAGATCACAAGCGGCTTGACATGAAAAAGCTCGAAAGACTCGTCGGCTCGAAGAAGCTCACGTTTGGCAAACCGCCGGAGCTTATGGCAAAGCTCGGCATCGAACCTGGCTCCGTTTCCCCACTTTGTTTGCTCAACAACGTCGAGCGCGACGTGGGGCTCTTCATTGATCGCGAGGGGTGGGAGGCGGAGAAGGTGAACATTCACCCGAACGAAAACACCGCGTCGCTTGTTCTTGATCGAGACAATTTCCATCGCCTCGTCGAAGCTTTTGGCGTAACTTATGAACTCTATGAATAACATGCGAATCTTCCTTGCGTTGGCCGCTGTCTTGTTTCTTGGGTTCGGGTGCTCAAAAACGCCTGCTTTTCTTCTTCCTCCCGATTTGGGATGTCCGGAGGTTTGTACGGCAATCTGCGAGGGACTTCCGGAGCCGGAAATTCCATCCAACTGCCCAACCCCCATGTGTGCTTGTGAAAAAGAGGGGGAGGATGTGTCAGAGCTTGAGCCAACGGATGAAGAGAGAGCGTGTCTTCAAGACGAGGATTGTGTTTATGCCGACAACTCCATCTGCCCTTTCACAAATGCCGAAAATGTCATAGCGATCAATAAAAACGCTTCCAAGTCTTTTCGAGCGCGTCGTCCTGATGTTCCAAAAGACACGCTCTGCATTGAGCTTTTTGCAGAGCCGGAAGGCAAACCCCAATGCGTGCGGGGACTTTGCACGGTTCCCGGGCGCTAACGATCGGACACGGTGTTGTTCCAAATGAGATCGAACATCTCGCGGTGCATTTGGATGAGAGAGGGGTTTTCGATTTTGAGACCAAAGATGGGAAGTTGTACTTGTTGCACGAGGATGGTGTCGGGTGTGATGAGTAGGTTAGTCGAGAGATTTGTTTCGGCGGGGAGAATACGTACCTCTTCGTAGTAATTTTTTTCAAAGTGTTTCAGCTCTCGGGCTTTTGGTGAATCCATGAGAAGGACGCGGGTTAAGACCCCGGCCTTTTTTCGTTCGTCGATAAAATTCTGGAAGAACTCCGGATCCATGTTAAACCAGTTCTCTGCGTGCGAAATGACGCGGTATGTCTCTCCTGCTTTAAATCGCTTCATAACTTCGCGGTATCCCGCTTTGATCGCTTCGACGTTGTTGTAGTAGATAATTGCCTGTTCATCGCGACGGATGTGGTAGAGCGAGAGGAGATCAGGGAGCGATCGGTTGAGACGTTCTCGTTGGATTTCAAGCATGACTTCCAACTGCTCTGGCGATTCGGCACGAATTCGTTGGCGTTCGCCTTTCATTTCAATCGAAACAAGCCCTCGCGTTTTGAGTGTTTCGAGGATGGAATAGATTGTGGTGCGTTTTACGCCAGAGGTTCGAGCGAGATCCAAAACGGAACGTGGATGCTTTGCGAGTGTCGCGAGGTAAACTTTTGCCTCGGCTTCACGGAGCCCCAAAGCCTGTAGGAGCTCTTCAAGAGATTTGTTTGTCATAGTGTCGGATGCTTCGACAACAATACTATCAAGAAAACACTTGCTTGTGAAAGGAAAGGTATCTATCTGTCGACAGAACTGACAAACATGGCTTGTGATGTATACTAGTACTCGTATGTCTCAAACTCCCAACTACGACGTCAAAGTCAAAACAATCTTGGATACACTTAAGCCCGGTGAAAGGGTGTGTTCGATGACGGGTGAGAAATGGATGATGACGGAGGAAGAAATCGGGTGGTACAAGAAGTTTAATGTGCCTCCGCCGAAAGTTTCTCCACTTACTCGTTGGAAGCATCACGGCGCTTGGTACGTCGGATATCAGTATTGGTATCAGAAGCATCCGGAAACCCGACTTCGCTCCGACGGAGCTACGGACGGGCAGGCCCGAAAGCCGATTATCTGTACGGTGCATCCAGCAACAGGAATCAAAGTGCTTCCCGACAAGGAGTGGTTCGAGAAAGACTTCATCTCCGCCGGTCGAGATTATGATCCGTCGCGCTCGCTCATGGAACAATGGCGAGATCTTCAGCTTGCGGTACCCATGCCGGCGAATCGCAATCACGTCGAGCCGGTGAATTCGATTGCGTTTGTTTCTCAAGGTGACGAGAACAGCTACTTCGTCGGCGCTTCCAAAAGTCGCAACTCGCTCTATTGTCACGTCGCCATGGACACGGAAGATTCCGCCGAAGTGTATCAAGGTTTTTCCGTGACAAACTCGTTCAACGTCGTACACTCGCGTCGCATTTTTAATTGCCAGTATGTGCGGGAGTCGTTCGACTGCATGAACTCGACCTTTCTCTTCGATTGTCGAAACTGTGAGTTTTGTTTTGGCGCAACGAACAAGCGTAACAAGAAGCACCTTTGGTTCAATGAACAGCTTTCGGAAAACGAGTGGAAGAAACGGCGAGCCGAAGTGGATCTCGGATCGCGCAAGATATTGGACGAATATACGGCGAAGTTTCAAAAACTCGTTGACGATGCCGTCTGGCCGGAGAACTTCAACGAGCAAGCCGAGAACTCGACGGGGGAATATCTGACAAAGACGACCAAGGTGCGCGAGTCGTATTTCTGCGAAGAAGGAGCTCTGAACGAATATTCCTGCAACTTCTCTCTTGGCACATCGGAAAACTGCGCATTCAGTGGGTATCCCGTGTTTGCAACCGACATCTACTATTCCGGTTCTTGCTCGCGCGGAAGCAAGTGTTCATTTTGTTTCCTGTGTATCCAAAGCCAGCGCATGGAGTATTCCCTTCTTTGTTACAACTGCGAGGATTGTTTCGGGTGTGTGGGTCTTCAACGAAAAAAGTTCTGCATTCTGAACAAACAGTACAGCGAGGAAGAGTATTGGCAACGCGTGGATGAGATCAAGTGCAAAATGCTGGAAGACAAAGAGTACGGCGAGTTTTTTCCGGCGAAATATGCACCGAGCTATTGGGCGGATTCCGGGGCGCCCGTGTGGTTTGATACGAGCAAGGAAGATGCACTTGGGATGGGATGTTTGTTCTTTGATCCGGAATCGGAAGATGCAATCGGCGAGAGTCTGGCAAATGCAACGCCAACGCCGGTTGAAGAAATCCCCGACCATGTGAATGATCTTACAGACGAGTGGATCAGTCGCCCGCTTTACGATGTGGGTTCCAACCGCCGCTTTGCGATGATCAAACCCGAGGTGGAGCTTTACCGCCACATGAAGATTGCCCCGCCACGCAAGCACTTTATCTCCCGCATCAAAGATTTGTGGCTTGAGGCAAACCAGGCGAGCTTCATAGAAACGAAGTGCGAAGCCTGTCATAAACCTCTGCGCGTCGCAAAAAACGCCGCGCATTCCGTTCGTCGCCATCTCTGCCGGAAGGATTATCTGGCGTACCTTGAAAAGAATGGATAACAACAGAGTCACCCTGAGCGAAGCCGAAGAGTCTTTGTTGAAACGAATTGGTTGCCTAACCTTTCAATTGAAAGGTTAGGCAAGAAACCTCACTTTGCTGGGGTTTTCTGCTTTTTGGGTAAGGATCATGTAAGACGATGGGGTAGGAACAAAAGCGATGCACTCAAAGCGTGGCTCGCTACTTTAATGAGCTCTTAAATCGCTTTCTTCACGCGTGTGACCTGCCAGAGGACTTCAAAAAGATTGAAGAGCGTTTGGTGGAGGTCTTCTGACTCGATCAGTATCGCGTAGGGTTCCTTCGTTGTGCCAAAGAATGCTGCTTTGTTGTCGTAGAGGTACACGGAAAGATTAAAGACCATGCCGGACTGGGCGTAATGCACTTCCCGGTTTTCTGATGTGCTCGAGGGGTACTTGTCCCCCACCTCCGTTTCGTTTGATCGGATCACATTGAGACGTCGTCCGCTTTCAATGCGACGCTTCGTATAGTTTGTGAACCACTTCGCTCCGGCTATTTTGTCGATGTCTTGGATCGAGAGAATCGCGGAGAGGGTTTCCGTCTTGCTCTTGAGCGTGTCCTCAAAAACCGTTCGAATTCCATCCGAACCTTCGTAGAATCGCACACGTGGTCGCGAGCTTGATGTCTTGTGAAGCGAGAGGAGTTCGGGGAGCACTTCAAGAAGTCGGCGTTCTTGTTCGTGCAGAATGCGCTGGAGCGCTTTGGGCGACTCGGCCGTATAAGTATTTCGACGCCCTTCCTGGGTTACGGACAGAAGGCCTTTAGGGAGAAGTTGTTGCAGGATTTCATGGGCGGTTGTTCTTGGGATTCCGGCTTGCTTTCCGATTTCCTCGGCTGTTCCACTGCCAATCTCAAGAGCCGCAAGATAAACATCGGCTTTCGTTTTTCCTATCCCAATTTCTTCAAGAGCTTGTTTTATATTCATATTCGTCGAAACTTTCTGACGACGAAAGAGTAGCACAAATGCTCACTTTTAAGTAGTTACTATGGGTGTTAGACATGGCAAAGTCTTATTTGTCGAAACTCGTTGACACAGTAGATACGACTTGCTATCGTGAACAAATATATGATCCAAACCCCTAACTACGACGCCAAGGTAAAAAACATTCTCGACGCCACTCAACCCGGCGAGTGGACATGTGCTCTGACAGGGCGCAAGTGGGACATGAGCGCCAAGGAGGTCGAGCGGTACAAGCATTTCAATGTGCCGCCGTCGAAACTCCATCCTCTCACTCGCATGCACATCTTGACCGGCTTTTTTGTTGGGTATCAGTGGTGGAACAACAAGAGCGCACAGGATGGTTCTGTTTTTATCTCCCCAGCACATCCGGGTTCAGGCGTGAAAGTCGTGCCGGATCAACAGTGGTTTGGTCATGACTACGCATCGAATTTTCGCGAGGACGACGGACGCGGTGTTTTTAAAATCATGGGTGGCCTTGTGCATGAGATTCCCTTAACAGGACTGCGCAATCTTGTCCAGCCCGTGAATTCCATCTCTACGATTTCTGCTGGCGACGAGAATAGCTACTTCATGAACGCATCGCGATCCAAGAATACGCTCTTTGGCATGAACGCGCTTGACGTCGAAAACTCGGCGGAGATTTATCAGTCTTTCGGTGTCAACAATTCCTACAACGTGGTGCATAGCGACCGTATCTTCAACTGCCGATGGGTGCAGGAGTCACGTGATTGTTTAAATTCCATGTTTCTGTTTGATTGTCGCAACAGCGAGGATTGCTTCATGGCGACGAATAAGCGTAACGCGAAGTTTGTCTTCAAGAACGAACAGCTTTCCGAGGCGGAGTATCGCGCTCGGATGGAGAAACTCGTTCTCACGCGCCGATCTTCTTTCGAGCCGCTGCGAGATGAGTTTCTGGGGATGGTTGAGTGCGATGCGATCTGGCCGGAGAACTTCAACGAGAAGGCGGACGGATGTACGGGTGAGTATTTGACCGATTGTACGGACTGCAAAGAGTGCTATTTTCACCACGACTGCCGCAATCAGTTTCAATCCAGTTTCTCCTTCGACGGATCGGAAGGCAACATGTCGTGTACGGGTTGGTTCGGAGCTACAAACTCGTATTACTCAACGACAGGTTCCCACTCATCGAATGTGAAGTACTGCTACACGCAAGTGCAGTGCCACAACATGGAGTACAGCTATCATTGTTACAACTGCGAAGACTGCTTTGGGTGCGTGGGGCTGAATCGCAAACGCTTCCATATTTTGGGTATTCCGACTTTCCTGTGGGTAGGCTCGTAGTATAGCAGTTTTCTGCGGTATGCTGGGTGGATATGAAAACACCCACACCCCTGCTCACCTTGGGCACCCATTACGAACAGCTCCTCGGTCTCGTCCCGCCATGGAAGGTGACAGAGGTCATCATAGACACGACAGCACTCACCGTCGTCATTCATGTCGAGGCAACAGGTGAGCAAGCGCTCTCGTGCCCGCAGTGTGCGACACCATGTCCTCGCTATGACCATCGTGAAGAGCGCAGTTGGCGCCATCTGGACACCATGCAGTTTACGACCACCATCGTGGCGCGCATCCCGCGCGTCTCTTGTCTTGAGCACGGCATTATCTCAACCACCACTCCATGGGCACATGATCTCGCTCGCTTCACGCTTCTATTTGAGCGCTTCGCCATCGACGTCTTGCACGCCGCCGCCAGTGTGACCCAGGCGAAAAAGATCCTCAAACTCTCATGGGATCAGTTTCATCTCATTCAAACTCGTGCCGTTGCTCGCGGCCTCGAGCGTCGTGAGTGCGAGCCCATCGCACACGTGGGCGTGGATGAAAAGAGCTTTTTGAAGGGACACCACTACGCCTCACTCGCCACCGATATCGACAAAGGTCGCGTCCTTGAGGTGGTGGAGGGGAGGAAGCGGGAAGATGCGAAACAACTCCTCAACCAAGCCATTCCCGAAAAACATCGCGGTGAAGTGGAAGCGGTGGCTATGGATATGTGGGAGCCGTTCATGGATGCAGCGCGCGACGTCTTTGGTGCAGACGTCGATATCGTGCACGACAAGTTCCATGTTGCGGGGTATCTCGGTAAGGCGGTTGACCTCGTACGCAAGCAAGAGCACCGAGCACTCATGAAGGAAGGGAATACTTCCCTCACCAAAACTAAATACCTCTGGCTCAAGAATCCGGATAGTTGGGAGGCGGATGAGCGCGCTTTGTGGAAAGTGCTCCAAGGGGATGCGCTCAAGGTCAGCCGAGCCTGGAGTATCAAAGAAGCCTTTCGCAAGTTCTGGGAGTACGGCCGCGAGTGGTCAGCCCGACGTTTCTTCGATCGCTGGTACTTCTGGGCGACTCACTCACGGCTCCAGCCGATCATCGATGTCGCAAAGACACTTAAGCGACACATGAATGGATTACTTGCCTACATCACACACGTGATCACCAATGCGGTAACGGAAGGACTCAACAGCAAAATTCAAGCCATTAAAGCGAATGCGCGTGGTTTCCGAAACTTCGCCAACTACCGCGTTGCCATTCTCTTTCACTGCGGTAAACTATCCATGTATCCGTAAACGCTCATCTGGTATACCCACAGGAAACCCAGAAGAACCCATATTTTTAACAAACCTTACGCGGAGGAGGATTATTGGAGGAAGGTGGACGAGCTGAAGTGTCGCATGCTTGATGATGGGACGTATGGCGAATTTATGCCGGTGTCTTGGTCGCCGACGCGGTTTATGGATTCCGGCGCGACGCTGTTCTTCTTTGCTGAGGAGAAAGACGCGGTCGCTCTTGCGGCCTCGACGTATCCGGCAGAGTCGTCGGGGGCTTGCGGAGAAGATCGTGTGTCGGCCGACCAGCTTCGAAAAACGCAAGATATTCCTGACTGTCTTAACGATCCCGCGCTTGATGAGTGGATCGGCAAGCCGGTTTATGATGAAGGCATTGAACGACGGTTTACGTTCCTGCCACGGGAGATCAAGTTTTATCGCGCGATGAAAATCGCTCCGCCCAACCGGCACTTCATCGCTCGCGTGAGAGATCTCGGATACCGCGCGAATTCCGGAGCGTTCATGGAAGCATCGTGCGAGAAGTGCGGGAAACAACTCACCGTATCCAAAAACAAAATCTTCCCCAATCGTCGTATCTACTGCCGGGAGGATTATTTGAAGTTTATCGAAGCGGAAGGTTAGTTCGAGCGTGTATCGCAGATATGGACGCGAATTTTTCTGGGTGCGCACCTCGTTTGGCAAACTTACTCAATACCCATGTCGATAAACTCTATAAACCGCTTGGCTGGCGTTGTGTGATCGTCAAACATCGAGCGTACCCACTCATTGTCCATCCACCCGGACGGTTCTTCGAGACCGGCAGTCTCTCTATAACTGCTCCATGACCAGTCTTTTGGGTGCTCGACAATCCCGGCTCGGACAGGATTGAGAAGATCGTAGCGAATGGATTCAAGGACGTAGGCGTCGTCATGGACGGACGAGGCATCATAACGCTTCTCGAATAAGTTACCCGTGTAAGGATATTTGTTTCGGAAGTAGATTGAGTAACGAGTATGGAGCGTTCGAATACCCACCGAGAGATTTGGTTCGATGGTTTGTAAGGTGAGGTGATAATGATTAGTCATCAAGCAGTAGGCATAACAGCGCCAGTCATATTCTCTGACTACGCGCATAAGCTCGAACAAAAATCTTCTAAAATCTTGTTCTTCACGAAAGATGTTCTGTCGGTTGTTCCCTCTCGTAGTGATGTGGTAGAAGGCATGATCGAATTCGACTCGTGGCAATCTTGGCATATCGTAATTTAGCAGTTTTTTTAACTAGCTCCTGAGCTAGCTCAGGAGCTAGTCGGATTAGGGGCTAAATTTAGTGAACGGATTTTAGTAGCCGAGGTGGGTTTGAGGGCGGTATTGGAGAGCTTCGGAGAGATGGGCGACGGAAATATTTTTCTCGTTCGCAAGGTCGGCGATGGTGCGGGCGAGTTTGAGGACGCGAGTGTAGGAACGAGCGGAAAGATGATATTTGTCAATGGCTGCTTTAATAAGTTGCTGGCCTTCAGGGTTCAGTTCAGCATGGCGTTTGAGAACGTGAACTGGCATCTCGCTGTTGGTATGAGCCGTGGAGTGGCTAAAACGCTTGGTTTGTATCTTGCGTGCTTGCGTGACGCGTTTTTGCACTTCACACGACGGTTCAGCCAGATCCTCACTTGTCAGCTTGTCCGTTTCGACTCTGGGCACACTCACATACAAATCAATGCGATCAAGAAGCGGCCCGGACATTTTTTTATTGTAGTGAATAATCTGTTGCGGGGTGCAGGTGCACTCGCGCGTTGAGTCGGTCGCAAATCCGCAGGGGCATGGGTTCATGGCGGCCACCAGCATGAAGCGTGCAGGGAACCTCACGGTGCCAAGCGCGCGAGCGATGGTGACCTCCCCATCTTCAAGCGGTTGGCGCAAATGTTCAAGAACGCTTCGTGGAAACTCTGGAAACTCATCGAGGAAGAGGATGCCGCGATGGGCAAGGCTAACCTCTCCTGGTTTCGGCCACGATCCGCCGCCAATGATGGAGACAGCGGAACTCGAGTGGTGCGGAGAACGGAACGGCCGTTCGGTCAGAAATGGAACATTCGGTGAAAGTTCTCCAGCTACGGAGTGGATATTGGTAACTTCAAGAATCTCGTCGCGGCTTAACGGCGGCAGAATGCTCGGGAGGGATCGCGCCAACATGGTTTTCCCCGCTCCTGGTGTGCCGTTTAAAAGAATATTGTGTCCGCCGGCCGCCGCGATTTCAAGCGCGCGCTTCACCACCTCCTGCCCTCTTACATGGGCGAAGTCCGTAGAGAAAGACATCTCACGCACCGGCGGGCTACTGGATTTTTCCGCTTGCCATTCAAGCTCGCCATTCAGATGTGCAACAAGTTCACGCACGTGCGAAATGGAAAAACACTCAACGCCTTTTACCAGCGTTGCTTCGGCGACGTTATCTTTTGGCACGTAAACCCGTTTAATTCCCTCGGCTTTTGCGCACAATGTGAGCGCCAACGTTCCCACGATGGCCGTAATATCTCCCCCAAGTGACAATTCTCCAAAAAACATTGCATCTTTAAGCTTCTCTTCCGCAATAAGCCCCTGCGCCTGAAGTACAGAAAGCGCGATGGGCACATCAAAATGAGATCCTTGCTTCTTTGTAACGGCCGGCGCGAGGTTGATCGTGACGCGTCCGCGTGGAAATGGGAGACCAGAGGATTTGCAGGCGCCGTGAACTCGCTCCTTCGCTTCCTTAATCTCCGTATCGGGCAATCCGACGACCGTGCATCGCGTGAGTCCTGAACTGTAAGACGTTTCGACGCGTACGGGACGCGCATGAATGCCATAGAGACTGGCTGTGAGAACATGTTTAGACATAAAAACACCTCCAACGAATTGGGGGAGTTTAATTCTGTGTTCAGTTAACCACGTTTTTTCCCTTTTGTCAATGTATGGCTGTGGATGAGTGTGAGAAGACCTCCGATAATAATCAGATCCGAGAGATTAATGGCCGCTCCGGTAAAAAAGAGAAGATAATCGGTGGTAAAACCATTGAGAAGACGGTCGAAAAAGTTTCCTGCGGCGCCGACGATAGTTACGACGGCTCCAAATGTGAAGAGTGGATTTCGTGTCCGCTCAAACCAAGCCATGCGGCCAAGTATACCTACTAAAATAAGGGTGGCAATCCACACGAGTGGCTGGGGAACGGGGAGATCAAAAAGAATACCGGGGTTTTTATGAAGTCCGAAAGCCATGAAAGCTCCGTTTTGTCTCGACACAGATAGAGCAAATCGATTCAGAGCCTCATGTTTCAACAAGCCGTCGGCCATAGCGATGCCCACAACAAGGATGAGCCATGTCCATCGTCTCTTCACATGTCCCGTGTCAGAGTTTTTTTGCAGGCAATGCAACTTGAGGAAGCCGGACGGGCACGAAGACGCGCCTCGTGAATTTCCCTCGAACAGTATTTGCAAGTGCCATAAGTTCCCTCCTCCACGCGCTTTAGAGCTTTATGAATATCGCGCAGAAGCTTTTTAAGAGTGTCTTCAAGCGACGAGTCTTCTTTCGCGGGGCGACTTTTAAAACGAGAAAGCTCCTTCTCCGCGCGCGCTTTTTCTTTAAGCAGAATTCCCTGCATCTCTTGAAGAGTTTTTTTATCCATACAGCCCCAAGTGTATCCAAAAAACCGATTTTAAACAAAAAATCCTCTAAAAAAGAGGGTAGGGAGAGACGCGGTGCGCCTCGACATTGTAGATGGATGCGCGTTGGTCTCTCCCTAAGGAGGGAGATAAGGAGTGCACCGAAGTGGTGCTGGGGCGTGAAGACAGAGAGTCTTTCTGCACGACTCAGCACCAACGGGCTCTCAACAGATCTCAAGCCACTTCAACCTCTCTACCATTCATGGGTTTTACTCGCAGAGGCGGCTCTGCCGCCGAAGCGCGAGCGAACCTAGCCTGCCGGAAGACGATTCTGGCAGAACAGTAGAGAAGTGGGATATTTTCCGAAACAACAATGCCGATGAGCTATTTCGGAAAACTTCCCCGTTGGAAGTTTTGGTATTGTAGAAGGAGCTAGAAGGGTACGGATCAATAATAACAACTTAAACACATGAAGTCAATGAAACGCCATTCGTCTACTTTTCACTTATTTTAGATACTTATCATAGATAAGTGAACAAAAAAAGTGATCGAAAGACAGGCTTATCCACAGCCACAGTAGATCGCTTTTGGTGTTTACGATTGATTTTTATCCACACAGAGTCGAATTTTGACTCCAAAAACGTCTTTGTCAATCCCTACGTTGACAAAGTCTGTGTTAGAAAGTGGAAGGGGTGTGGAAAAGTAGGTTTTTCCATTTTGAAGATAACGAATGAAGGCCTGATTTGAAATCTTCAATTTTTGAGAACTTCCACAAGAAGATACAGCCTGTTTTTCGAGATTTGAGCTTGTTTTTTGGATGAGGGCATCTGCGGAGTCTGTGAAAAAAACTTCGTGGCCGTCTTTTTTCTTTCCGGCGAAAAACGTTGTCGTTTTAGAGTCAAGCCGGAGAATTGTCCAGTTTGCATTCTCCACCTCTTCCGTTAAGGCAGGGGTTTCGTTAAGGCGCAATTCTTGAATGCTAGTTCCATCAAGAAGTTTCCGGCTTGCCAGCATTGGCTCGCGGAGTTGAGCCTGCAACAGCAGGGTCTTTTCAAGAAGAGCAAGAGGGATATTCGAGGAAAGACTGATGAAATAGGAACCATCATCAAAGAGGCTCAATGTTCCTTCCGATCCGACCGTTTGAAAGGTCTCTTTGAACGTCGTTCCGCCACTTGCAAACGCAAATACGTTGTCGAGAAAACTGGGAAATACTATTGGTGCATCTCCGGAAAACGTCCCGGCAAAAATCACGCGGTCGTTGAGGAGAGGCGCAGACGTTGAAGAGGAAGCCCACGGCAGGTCAAGAGAGATCGTATTTCCGCGAATGCGGATGGTTGTATGGGGCGCTCCCGCGTCGAAGCTAATGATGCTTCCTGCAAATCTTGGGAGGATGCGTTCACTTCTTCCTATTTGGCTTTCCGATGGCACAAGAGAGACGGCGTTTTCCGCAAGAAGGAAGCGCCGGCGGCCGACTTCCTGAATCGTGAGGCCGTGAGCCTCAAACTGCTGGCGGACTTTTTCATCGAAAGAACCTTCCACTCCCACGATGGTCTCTCCCTCTTTTGTGAGAAAGAGAGCGATAGATCCTTCAATGAAAGGAGAAAGTTCTTTGAGGGTGATGCCTGTCCGTGTCAGAACTTCATTTCCCATGCGGTCAAGGATAACGGACCATTGAGGCCGCGTCGGACGCAGATGAATCATCAGTACCGTTTCTTCAGGAATCGTGTTCGCAAATGGGTTTCTGGTCCCATAGAGCCGCACGCTTCCCCATAGGAACAGAAGAAGAATGAGAGGAACCCCCCAACGCCAAACAGCACGCCGATGATGGCGAGCTGTTTCTCGAGATCCGGCAAGAGGGATATTGAGCGGTTTCATTTTTCAGCTTTTACCAAACGGACGTTGGCTAAACGGCTTGCGAGGCGGTCGTCCGTTCCCATTGCCGTTTCCATGGTGTGGGCGGCCTGTGCCCGATACGCCGGATGCTCCCGGTTCCGGCCGTTTGAATTTGCTGTAATCGTTTCCATCGGCTTGTTTCATAGACAAGGAGATCCGGTTGTTGATCGTATCCACATCGAGCACCTTTACAAACACCTCGTCGCCCATCTTGACGATATCGCCCACCTGCGCGACGCGCCACGGCGCCAGCTCGCTCACATGCACCATACCGTCTTTGCCTGGCAGGAATTCAACGATGGCTCCAAAATCCATGACGCGCACCACCTTGCCTTTGAACGTCTCTCCTGGTTCCACTTCGCGCGTCATCTGTTCGATCCACTCCTTCGCTTTCTGCGCTCCCTCCGCGTTCGTCGAGGTGATCATGACCAAGCCATCGTCTTCAATGTCAATAGCTTGCACGCCGGTTTCTGCGATAATCTCATTGATCATTTTGCCGCCGGGGCCGATGACCAGACCGATTTGTTCCGGATGAATGCGGAGTGTGATAATGCGCGGAGCATACGGCGAGAGATCGGCTCGCGGATTCGCGATGACGCGCGCCATCGCTTCAAGGATGTGGGTACGGCCGGCCTTTGCTTGCCTGAAGGTCTCGCGGACGATCTCCATCGAGAGCCCATGTGTTTTGGTATCCATTTGAATGGCGGTGATGCCGTCCTTCGTTCCGGTGATCTTGAAATCCATGCCACCCTCTCCGTCCTCAAGATCTTGCAGATCGGTAATGACTTTCCAGCCGCCTTTGGCGTTTTGAGCAAGCCCCATAGCTATGCCAGCTACAGGGGACTTGATCGGCACGCCCGCGTCCATGAGAGCGAGGGTCGAGCCGCAAGTGGAGCCCATGGAACTTGAACCGTTGGAGCCTAGAACTTCCGACACGACGCGGATCGTGTAAGGGAAAGTTTCCTTATCAGGAAGAACCGGCACGAGCGCTTTTTCCGCAAGCGCGCCGTGTCCGATTTCTCGTCTTCCAGGTCCGCGCAAAGGTTTGGTTTCTCCAACCGAGAACGGAGGGAAATTGTAGTGATGGAAGTAGCGTCGGGTCCCGACCGTTTCCATACCGTCGAGCGTCTGTTCGTCTCCAGGAGCTCCAAGCGTGAGCATGGAAAGCACCTGCGTTTCTCCTCGAGAGAAATGGCCGGATCCGTGCGTGCGCTCAAAGAGGCCGACTTCGATGACGAGAGGGCGAACTTCGTCGAGTCCGCGTCCGTCCACGCGTCGGCCTTCGTCCACGATGAGGCGGCTCACCTCGCTTTCGATCAAGGGTTCGACGGCATCGGTTCCGTAATGGATCTCTTCTGGGGGGATGCTCTTCGATTCCAAAAACTCAACCAGTTCGCGTTTGATCCGGAGCTTCGCGTCGCGTCGTTCGCTTTTTGTCGCTTTGGGAGCGCCGAAGAAATATTCCTGAATCTTCTCAAGGATGAAAGGGGAAGCCATTTCACGGATGGACCGCTCGCGGCGTCGCGTTTCCTCGTCGTTTGAAACGGCGGCAGGGTCGATTTTTTTCTTTCCAACAGCTTTGCGGGCTTCCTCAATAAGCTCGATCGGTTTTTTGATGTGCTTGAGCCCGAACGCAAAGGCGTCCACAACGAGATCATCGTCAGCCTCATTGGCTCCCGCTTCCACCATGACCACCTTGTCGGCGTTCCCCGCAAAGGCCAAGTCGAGTACGGATTTCGTCCTCGCTTCGTAGCTTGGATTGATTACCCACTCGCCGCCGATGTTGCCGATGCGGATGTTGCCGATGGGGCCGTTCCACGGGATGGGCGAAAGATGCAGGGCGCAGGAGGCGGCGATGAGGCCGATCACGTCGGGGTCGTTCTCTCCGTCAAAAGAGAGAACGGTAATGATCACTTGCACGTCGTTGCGGATGCCTTCCGGAAAGAGCGGCCGAAGTGCACGGTCAATGTAACGACCTGCCAGCACCGCTTCGTCGGTTGGGCGTCCTTCCTTCTTGATGAAGCGCGAGCCCTTAATGCGTCCAGCCGCGTAAAGCCTCTCTTCAAAGTCCACCATGAGGGGGAAGAAAGACAGGCCTTCGCGCGGCTCTTCACTCATGGTTGCCGTGGCAAGGACGATGGTCTCGCCGTATTGCACGGTGCAGGATCCGCCGGCGGCACGAGCGAAGCGGCCGGTTTCGATGGCGAGGGTTTTGCCTCCCCATTCAGTTTCAAAACGTTGGATTTGATCCATAGGAAAGATATGGATCTGCGGGAGATCAAAGACCCGGTTGGGGGGCTCACGATCTCGCGCAGATCTTTAAGTTAATGATTTAAGAGGATCGGTCCGTGCGTCGAGAGTTCGATTCGGCGCACAACCCCATCTTCTTAAAACGAGAGGCGGCGGGAACGGGATCCCTGTACGTCTTCCGTCTTGGCAAACCTCGGTTTTGGCATGTTTTCCGGCAAAGACTCGGCTTGGTCCTTCTCGACCAGCGCTTCCCCGCCCTTGGTCATGCGCACGGGCGGCTGGCGGGAGCGGCCGATGAGAAACTTGCGCTTATCCTCGGAGAGATTGATGTAGGAATCGGCCCATTCAAGGAGTGTGGAGGCCGTGGTCTCGCGGAACGAGACGACCTCGAATCGCCTACCATGACTCTTGACGTATTGGGCCAACGGAACGAAGTCGCCGTCGCCGGAGGCGAGCACGATCACGTCAACCGCATCCACGGTACTCATGATGTCCACCGTGATGCCAACGTCCCAGTCGGCCTTCTTGATGCCGGACAAGTATTCCATGAGCGGTTTGGATTTTGTTTGAATGCCGGTTTTTTGCAGAGCTTCAAAGAACGGAGACTCGTCACCGGATTCCGTGGAGACGACGTAGGCGGTTGCGCGAATGAGCTGGCGGTCGCCAAGGCCGGCAGACACGACGTTGCCGAAGTCAACTTTTTTCCCGAAAAGATTCCGGGCGCTGTAATAAAGATTTTGCGTGTCGATGAAAACGGCGACGCGCCGGTGAGAGAAATCAAGCATAGATGGGTGGAGCCAAACGTGGGCTCGCAGATAAAAAGGATGAAGTCGCTGTCCGCAAATGCGGGCGATGGATTATTTCGTTTTGAGATCGAGATTAGCGACGAGTTTCGCATGAGCTTTTTCATCTTCGCGCTCGACGTATTTGAGAAGCCGGCGGCGTTCGTTCACTTTTTTCATGAGTCCGCGGCGGGAGGAATGGTCTTTTTTGTGGTCGCGCAAGTGTCCGGTCAAGTCTTCGATTTCAGAAGTGAGAATGGCGATTTGAACCTGGGGGGATCCAGTGTCGTTCTTATGCGTTTGGTACTTCGCGATGATATTTTGCTTCTTGCGCGTAGTGAGCATAGGGTCGTGATTTCGAGCGGTTCGCCGAGGGCGGGGACTCATTCCCGCTCCAAGCGATCGCCTAAGTTAATGAGGAGAGACTAACAGGTTAGACAAGAGACGTCAAAGACTATGAGGTTGATCTAGTCGAATAGTTTAGTATGAGTTCCTGTGGCCGTCAGTTCGAGAAGAAGGACTTTTTCATCTTTGCGGTAGATCAACAGCCAATCAGGAGCGATGTGGCACTCGCGAAACTTTCTCATGGAACCCATCAGGGAGTGATCATTGTTTTGGCGAGGCAACGTTTTGCCAAGGCGCAGGGTTTCAATGGCACCGTTCAGTTGATCCAGAAGTTTAGAATCAGCTTTCCTCAGCTGTTTCACTTGTCGGCGGAAACGTTTGGAAGGAACGATGACGTACATAGCGTTAGGCCAGAAGATTCTGCATCAATTCTTTTGTAGAGGCGTAACCTTTTGTCTTTCCCGTTTTGTAGTCTCGTAAGGTTTTATTCGACTCGGCAATCAGTCGAGCTTCTTGTTCAGGCGTAAATCCGTTAGTCGTAATGACAGGGAACGGGAGGCCTTTTATAAGCTCGATCTGCTTGAGGTAGATCTTAATTGCCGCGCTCATTTCAATGCCAAGCCTATCCAAGACGCGCTTGGCATTTCGCTTCGTTTTTTCATCAATGCGAATTTGGAGAGTTGTCATAAGATTAATGGTGTTCTTCCCCAGCATAAAACAATGTAGTGACAATGTCCACACAAGACGATTCTGGGAACAAGATGCGTTGTGTCGTATAATGTTTCCATGATCTCGCCATTGGAAAAACTCATGACGGACTTTCTCGAACATCTTGAGGTGGAGAAAGGCCGGTCGCAAGAGACGGTCCGCCATTACGATTTCTATCTGCGGAGATTTTTGAAATTTTCCGGGGCGAAGTCTCCGAGTGATATGACACAGGAAGCCGTGCGCAAGTATCGCTTGTGGCTCAACCGTGAAGTGAAAGGACGTGAAAAGGAAACGATCAAGAAGAGCACACAGAATTATCACGTGATTGCGCTTCGCAGTTTTCTCAAATATCTCTCCAAGCGCGATGTCGTGTCTCTTGCTCCTGAAAAGATCGAGCTTGCCAAACAGTCCATGCGGCAAGTCGAGTTTTTGGAGCCCGATGAGCTTGCGCGTTTGCTGGACGTTCCGCTTAAAGATGTGACATTCAGCCGTGTGCCGCTCGTGAGGTTTCGCAACAAAGCCATTCTCGAATTTCTCTTCTCGACGGGCTTGCGCGTGTCCGAGGCGGCGAACCTTTCCATTGAAAGATTGAATCTGAAGCGCGACGAATTTACGGTTAAAGGCAAAGGAGGTAAGATGCGGGTCGTCTTTTTAAGCGGCGAGGCGAAAGATTGGGTCAAGAAGTATCTTGAAGCGCGCAAGGATACGCTTCCTTATCTCTTTGTGAGCCACGATCTTGCCGGCAAGCATCGAGAACACCACGGTCCTCTCACCCCGCGTTCGATTCAGCGCATCGTGGAGAATGCCGCACGCGAAGCCGGCATCACAAAACGCATCACGCCTCACGTCCTGCGCCACACCTATGCGACGACGCTTCTTAGAAACGGTGCGGATATCCGCTCGGTCCAAGCCATGCTTGGCCATTCATCCATCATGACCACGCAAATCTACACGCACGTTACGGACAAAGGTTTGCGAGAAGTGCATAAGAAATTTCATCGGAAGTAATTATTCCCAAGGGTTGTCGATGTGCTTGCCGGAAAGAGCGATGGCGTGGAAGAGCGCGCGGAAGACATCCGCGATTTTTTTATGCTCGATGGCGACGACAAGCTCCGACTTGGGAAAGAGAAACGACACCTTGTTGCGATAGATAAAAACGAGCTGTTGGAGCGGAAGTCGGTTCTCGGGAACGGTTGAGATCTGCCACAGCCGCTTTTTGTGTTGAGCGAGGTTTTCCGGACTCAAACGCTCCTTCGCTACAGCAAGGGATTCTTCCGTGAAAATTGCGCGCGTGCCGATGTGGCGAGTGTTGATACGTTCAAACCAACGAGACCAATCTTCTTGCGAGAGAAGCCGGAGTTCCGCATCGAGTGATTCTCTCCCCTGGATGACATAGAAAAAATCATTTTCCGGAAGTGATGAAAGCTCTTCATAAATCTTTTTGTACCCCGCCCTTGATTCCCGTACCTCGATTATAGGCGTTTCGTCGGAAGCTTTTTGAAGTTTTGAGAGTTCCGGTACGGCGCTTTGAAGATTGGCGACAATAGCATCGAATCGTGAGGCAAGCTCATTTGGAGGGAGGGGTATGAACCGCACGAGACGTCCACTGCGCGATTCCTTCATAAAACCACGTTCGACGAGTTTTTTGAGATGGAAAAAGACCAAAGTTCTTTGTTGGTTTGTACGTCTTGCAATCTCCGTTGCCCCTGGTGTTTCGAGCACCAAAGCGGCGAGATAGATGTCGGCCTCGACTTCCGAGAATCCCAATTGTTCTAAAATCGTTTTAACTTCCATATTTCGTCAAAAATAATTTACAACAAAAAAGAGACTTAGTCAAGCCATATTCGATGTACAAACACCTTTCCCCGTCCCGATCCGTTGACAAAAGCGTATTTTTTGGTATTCTATGATCAATTACGATAGAGGAGCAGGAAGGAGGTTGGGGGGTCACAGCGAGGCAGGGATCGATACCTGTTTCACTGGGAATCATCCCAAGTTCATAAGGATTGAAAATGGAACTTACGTTGGGTCTCCAGATGATCTCAGTCGGTGTCATTCTCGTCGCGCTCGGCCTCGGCATTGTCATGGCCGGTGCTATGATCGGGGCGGTGCCGTCCTCTGTGGGGGTGGTTCTGTCCATCATCGGACTGGTGGAGACGGTCGTTACCATCTCCTCAACGGAGAATCCATGGGAGGATCTCATGGAGGCCTTCCGGAATCCGACGACATGGCCGGCATTTGCTACGGCCGTGCTCATCTTCATCGGCATCGTGGGGAACGCGATCCATGATGCCAAGACGAAGACCAAGACGAAGAAGTAAAATCTCGCTCCCGGGTGCACCCACCGGGAGGCTCGTCCCCACCTCGCAAGGGTGGGGGCTTGTACTAATGCGATGTGCGTGTTCTTAGATCAAGAAAATGTTATCATGAAATCGTGTTAAATTTTGCATAAAGTGTTTACGATAAAATCATCAAAGGAATGAATTATGGGCAGAGACTCTTTAATACACCATCCCGATAGATTGCCATCCGAAGCGATAGGAGTGAAAGAAGATCCTTCTTTGCTTTCTGTGGATCAAATTGAGGCTATGGATGTTGGGGACTTGGCGCGGCTCGGAGGTATTGAGAACGTTTCCGAGGAAATTAAAGACAGGCTTTCTGATCGGGCTTTTGACAAGCTTACTCTTGCGCTAGGAGAGCGCCAACACGAAAAAGACAACGAGGTTTTTGAAGTTCCGGAAGGAGAACCTGACTTTTATTTTTGTACGGATAAGGTGTCGATCTTCAGTACAAATCCGAACATGGTCACTTTTTTCGTTATGGAGCGTTTCCCAAAAGTTGAACAAGAAGCGGAACCATCAACATCGAAAATCACAATTGTGTTTACTCCCTATGTCCCTTGTGTTCATGGGACATGCGGTGTTTCTGTTCTCAGACAATTCAAAGAGGCACAGTCTCCCGATGTCAGATTTGATAATTGTGGCATCGGATCTATTGTTAAAAAAGGAGACGAGGTTGATATTCGTTGGGGTTCGGGGGCAGGGACACAAAATCCGAACAGGGAGGATCTGGACTACTTCGGAGTGTATCCTCAAAAATTTGCCGACTGGATTAAAGAACACATTAGACGGAATATGGGAGAAATTATTGGTAAGTAGAAGCATCATCCATGAAAAACGTTGCCATCGCAATCTATGAGAATCATCACGGAAGATCAGGTGCGAGAGCGCTTAAAAATCATGGAAGCGTTTCAAGCTGTTGAAAACAGTTATAGGTTGTTTTCACAAGGAAAGACGATTGCATCTCCGACAACATCTATGTCAGTTCGGAGTGGGATGTTTTACTCATTCCCGGCATTTATTGACGGAAGCCCAATCTTTATCTCAAAACAAGCAACCGATTATCGAGATAATTCGTCTCGAGGTTTACCGACGGTTCACCCCTATATTCTCGTGTTTGATAGCGAGACGGGGGTTCTTGATTCAATTATCGAAGGACGTTATTTTGCTGCCACGCGCACGGCGCTTTCTTCGGCGGTTGGCGTGAAGCATCTTGCAAAGCATCCAAAGAGAATTGCTATTTTTGGAACGGGCGTACAGGGACGATCTCACGTGCGTGTGCTTTCCAAGTTGTTTCCAACGATTGAGGAGATTCGTCTGTTCAGTCCCGCATCGGCTCATGTGGAGCAGGCCGTTAGTGAACTTCAGAGCGAAACTTCGAATGTCTTAATTGCGGCTTCAAGTGCTCGAGATGCGGTTCTGGATGCAGATGTCATCGTTACGGCTACATCGTCCAAGACACCTGTTTTCAATCATACGGATCTCAAGATGGGTGCGTTGGTGATTGGTGTTGGAGCCATGAAGAACGACCAGGAAATTCCAACAGAGACGGTAAGTTCATCTCAAGTCGTTGTGGACGCGCTTTCAAATGTGGTGATGTATGACGAGATTCGATTGGCGCAGAACATGAATAAAAATTTGAAAGTACTTGGAGAGATCGGGGCTCTGATTGACAAGAATGTGAAGATTCATCTTGGCATGACAACCATTTTTAAACATCATGGTCTTCCCGTTACGGATGCTGCCTTGGCGGAAACACTCCTTTGATATGGTTACGCTTAATGACATCCAATCAGCTCGTGGTCGCATTCATCCTTATATCGAAGAAACGCCCGTCGTCACCATTGGCGATGAGGTTTTTTTGAAACTCGAAAATCGTCAGCCCATCGTTCATGGTTTTAAAATTCGGGGTGCGGCAAACGCCATGATACGTTTGAGAGCTTCGAGTGTGATGACTTCAGCGCTTGGAACGCATGGATTTGCTGTGGGTTATGTTGGCAAGCAACTTGGGATCCATACGATCTGCATGATGATTAAGAATCCGCCCAAAATCGCAGAAGAAAAGATGAAACAACTTGTCGACGAGGTACTGTATGGAACTGATGAGTTTGCTTCCACGGAGCAGATGGCACTTGCTTATGCGCGCGAGCATGGCATTCCGTTTGTCCATCCCTACAACAATTTGGATGTTATTGCCGGTCAAGGAACTATTGGTTTGGAAATTCTTGAACAGGTTCCAGAAATCAAAACAGTTTACGTTCCCATTGGTGGTGGCGGTCTCATCTCTGGAATGGCTGTGGCGCTGAAAACACTTCGACCAGATCTACGTGTCGTGGGTGTTCAGCCGGCCGTGATGCATGCCATGGCAACTTCTGTGGAGAAAGGTTGTGTGACAAAAGTGCCTCAAGCGGTTTCGCAAGCAGAGAAGCTTGCCGTAAATTTGAATCCGGAAACGATGACATTTGATTTGGTGTGCCGCTTGGTAGATGAATTTTTAACCCCGAATGAGGTGCAGATTCGAGATGCAATGCAGTATATTTACGAACGTACCGGCGAGGTTGTGGAAGGCGCGGGGGCCATCAGTTATGCGGCGGCATGTCTCGATGCAAAGAGACAGGGTCGTTTGCTCTGTGTCGTCTCCGGCGGGAATATCTCTAAAGAAGACTTTCAACAAGCTACTGGGATTAAGGTTGCTTGATGTATGAGCTTTTCAAGTTCCAGAACTCATCCATCATGACCACGCAAATCTACACGCACGTTACGGACAAAGGTCTGCGCGAGGTGCATAAGAAGTTTCATCGGAAGTAATATGCAAGCATTCCGTATTCAACGATCCAACATTCACGGCAACGGGCTCTTTGCCGTGCACCAGATCGCTCGGGGTGAAACGATCTTCACGGTAACAGGTCCGATCATACGCTATCCCTTCGAGCCGGATTATCGCAATGGTGGCAACTGGCTACAGATTCGAAAGAATATTTGGAGGATGCCGTTGCGTAACAATCCGTGGCATTTTATCAACCACTCCTGTCGTCCGAATGCTGGCATTTCCGGCACGTCAACGGTTGTCGCGGCGCGAAAAATTAAAGCTGGAGAAGAGATATCCCTCGACTATTCTACCGTTGAGGCTGGGAGAGCCTGGCGGATGCCGTGCCGATGCGGTGCGCCGATATGCCGAGAGACAATCCGTGGTATCCAATTTCTTCCGCGGCAGATTTTCCTGGAACGTGAGCCTTGGATTCCAAAACACCTCCGACCTTTATATTTTGCAGAAAAAACTTACCCGATTACAGTTGATGGATTGAAGAAACTTATGGCGAAGCATCCAATCAAAGACGGTGAGGCACTTTTCACGGTCGAGGGACCAGAGATTCACTACACGTTTCCTCCAAACTACCATATCGGGTATCAGTGGCTGGCGGTTGGGAAAAATCGGTGGATCATTTCTCTCAAGAACAATCCTTGGGGTTCCATCCGGCACTCCTGTGAACCTAACACAATTGTAGATAGGCGACGGAAGGTTGTTGCTCTTCGTGCGATTGCACCAGACGAAGAAGTTACGGTAGACGATACAACAACCGAGGCGGATCCAAACTGGAAGCATATCTGCCATTGTGGTGCGACAACCTGTCGTGGCACCGTGCGTAGCATCCAATTTCTAGACGACCGTCGCTATCGCCGGTACGAAAGATACTTGTCAGCGTTTTTTAAGAGAGCCTATCTTTTGCGAAGAAAATCTAACTTGAGGTCGGAATAGAGTTTATTTTCATGTGATGAGTGAAGCTCTACGAGAGGTGCACAAGACGTTTCACCGGAAGTCATCAGATTGACTTGGAGTGTTTTTTCAGCCAGAGAGTGATCTTCTCGCGAGAGGCCTGTTTGTTGGCAACGGAGAGCATAAATACAAGTCCTTCTTTTGCACCCATCTTCAAACGAAAGCCGTTTATGGCGAGGAACGTTTTCGCAGCCAAGTAAGCCGTGCGTTTGTTTCCGTCGGAGAAGGTGTGGTAATTCGCAAGAGCTTCCAGGAGAACGGAAGCTTTTGTGAAAAGATCGGGGTACATTTCTTTACCACCAAACGATGCTTTTGGCTTCTCGGATGCGGAAAACAAAAGACCAGCATCATGGATGCCTTCATGGCCGCCCGTTTCTTCCAGAACACGTCTATGTATGGCGACAACCTCTTCTGCAGAGAGATAGCGAATCATGCATCTTTGAGAAGCTCAAGAAGATCGCGGTCTTCCTCGATAAACCGATTAACCCATTCGATCACTTCCGGGCGAATCACGGTACGCTTTGAGGCTTGTTTGCGCGAGCTCACTTTTTCGAGATTCATACAGATCGTGTCTCCGAGCTTGAGACGTTCTTTGCGGATGTAGTTCACGGGTAACGTTAAGCCAAAAGACGCTCCGATTTTTATGAGTTTTCGTTCCATCATATGAAGATATTATAATAAGGTTATAATAACATTGTCAATGAAAACACGAGGTCTCGGTCTCGTGTTTGTCTTTACCCGTTTTTTTCGATGTACTCGAGGTAACACGCCTTGCAGAAGATTCTGCGGTTGGGGTAGGTGGGGTTGCGTGAGATGGTGACATCTTCTTGACACGTCTCGCACGTGCAACTCTCGAACACGCCGGTGTTGGCAGTGTGAGTGAGATCGAGCACGCGCTTGACGTGATGAGAGACAGGGGGCGCAACGCGGAGTTTGCGGTAGAGCGTGACTTCGGGAGCGAAGAGGGAGAAGCGTCTTTTGTAAGCGGCATCGAACACGGGCTTTCCGATCCACGCGTCGTCGAGGTTGTCTATGGAGTCGGGGATCTCGGTGGAGTCGGCGACTTTGGTTGCATTCGAGAGATTTTCACCAAGTGCTCCGTCTTCATCAGCTTCGAATGTGTGCGCGTTCACGGCTTTGCTGAACACAACAGGATCAGCAAGGTAGTAGCGCACGGATCCGCCTTCGGGGAAATAGGCTGGTGACATCTTTGCCGGAAGAAATTCCCCGTACTCCCCTCTCTCCAACATGACGCACTTCAGCTCGTCGAGCTTTTTCCAGTAATCATTCTCGGAGTATTGTTTGTTGAGAATACAGAACTTCTTTCGTCGAAGCCCAACGCACCCGAACACATTTTCACAATCATAACACTCTGTCGAGTACTCGACATTCTGACAGCGCATCAGAAGGTAGGAGTAGCGTGTTTTATTGCACTGCACCACGTCACAGCTGAAATAATTGTCCTGTGCGTTGGACATACTCGAGGCATAGGCGTTGCGTTCGCAGTTACCCAACGACCATGAGGTATGAAATTCGTCGCGTGCTCCGCCATCGGCGTAATAGACCATCTCGCAATTCGTCGCCTTCGTGAGGTATTCCCCCGTAGAGTTCTCACAGTTCTCGTTGAAGTTCTCCGGCCACGGTGCTTGGTTCACAAGCTCGTTGAATTTCGCAAGCCACTTCTGTGTCTGCGAGCGCGATCCAAGATCCACTTCGGCTCGAAGTTTTTCCCATTCGTTTTGCGTGAGCTGTTTATTGAACCAAACGTATTTTGCATTGCGTTTGTTTGTGGCGCCGAAGCAGTTTTCACAGTTGCGGCAATCGAAGAGAAAGGCGGAGTTTAGGCAGTCGCGTGATTCGCGGATGTACTGGCTGTTATAGATACGGTCGGAATGCACGACTTGATAGGAGCTGGTAACTCCCGAGCTGTTGTACACTTCTGCCGAGGACTCCGTGTCGAGCGCGGACACGCTAAAGAGTGTGTTCTTACTGCGCGATAGAATTCTCCGCTTCTTTGTAATTGCGTCCGGCGGAAGATGGAACCTTGCGACGCAGTTCGATGAGCTGGTCGAGAAACAGATGGTTCAAATCAACTTCGAGTGAGAGATCGCTGAAGTCTTTGGCGAACCACTCCTTGTCCGGAAGCACCTTGATACCCGTTGCCGGGTGCACGGGACAAATAATTGGCGCGCCGGATTCCGCATGCTTGTTGTACCACCATTGTCCTCCCGGCCACTGCGTGGTGAGCATCTGCATCCGCACGATGGGAGCATAATTTTTTGGTGGGGCTTGGTGCTTGCGGTATACGGTGATCTCGTTTTCTGTCAGCGTTCGTTTTTCACCCGAAATCGGACAGGTGATTTCTGTGTTCGGTTTCAGTGTGTCAAGAACGGGTTGGATTTTGGAGTCGTAGTTTGGAGTCTTGCTCATATTTGTGGATAAGTGTTACGACGTGACAATAGCGTCAATGTTTATAGGGAGATATTGTCACTGGGTGACAATATCTGGAACACATTAGGCGAAGGTACGTTCTTCTTCCCAACGATCAAGAATCAGATTTATGAGATATTGAGCCTTACGAACGGAGCTCTTGGCTTCATTGAATTCTTGCTTTTCCAACGTATCTTGTTGATCAAGAGTTTGGACGATCTCCGAAATTTCACGAAGCGCTTCCCGTTCTTTTTGTTTGATGGTGTACATATGGGTTTTTCTCTCATCAGGGAACCTGTCATGCAGATTCGCTCATGGGAGTGCCGGCTATTGAGTACCCGCCGGCAGGGTTGGACATCTCGTATTGCGCGAGATGCGAGACTGAAGGTGGGGGTCTACTGGTCGCCGATCAGGTCGCGCAGGATCATCCCCCAGTCCTTCGCACCATTCTTGGTGGTGGGGGCGTGGGTGAAGATCACCCTGCCCCCGTTGACGTTCAGGATCGGCGGGTGGCCCTGGTAGGATGGACCACCGAGGTAGTCCAGAGAGTGGCACACCGGATCCGCGTGATGGTTCCCCTGCGAGACCATCGCCACGAAGGGGATCCCCTCCTGAGCCGCACGGAGGGCGAGCGAGAACCCGTAGGGCGCCAGGGTGCCTTCAGGGAACTTTCGGCGGTCAGCCATCGAGAGGCTTCCGAGGTCGACTGGCAGCATCATGTCGGTCAACACCACGTCGAAGGTTGTCTTGCCCTCTTGCTCGCGCTTTGCGCTGCTGTACCCGTTCACGATCCATGACATGCCGTCATGGAAGGTTTCTGCGATGACCACAATGTGGCCTTCGAGGGTCGCGCGGGCAGACTCCTGATGAATCTTGCTGTCCTCGATGACGAGGATGCGGAGCTTCTTCATGTTCATGGCTTTCTCCGATTGGAAACGTGGGGTTGTTGATTGCGCTCCCCGTTGTAGGTGGTATGCATCTCACCCACAACGGGGATCACTTATCTTGACTCCAATAATAACAGATATCGACCAACTTGTCAACTGATGGCAAACAGGTGTCTCTTCTAAATTTAGCTATTTTTACATAATGTGTTGACTGTATTTCAACAACATGATAGAATTTTGCTTATGTCAGGCAACACAAAAGAACTCAAAGCCCTGCTTATAAAACTTGGATTTGGTTCAAAAGAAGTGGAAGTGTTTTTAGCTATCCAAAAATACAGCAAAATCACTCCAGCCGAGCTCGCTCAAGTAACGAATATTAACCGGACAACCATCTATTCTATTTCGAAAGAACTTATTAAACGTGGGGTTGTTCTGGAGGATCTTGGGGGGAAACAACGTTTTCTTATCGCGTCTCAACCGGAGAGTCTTGCCGGAGTTCTTCGGCGAGAACAAAAAGAACTCGACAGCAAGAAGGAGATTGTCAATCAGGCGATGAATATTCTGAAAGAGTTTGCGAAAGACGCAGAGTATGCAGTTCCCAAGATTCAATTTATTACAGAGGATAAACTCGAGGACTTTCTCTACACAAGGACACCAGAGTGGGACAGGAGTATCATGGAAACGGATGGAACCTACCTAGGTTTTCAAGAGCAAGCGTTTGTAGAACACTATGCTGCTTGGATTAAGTGGTACTGGAGTCGGTATCCGAAGGGGATGAGGTTCAATCTTTTGAGTAGCGATTCGGAAGCAGAACAGCGCGTAGCTTCTTTCACAACAACGGAGCGAAAGATCACGTTTTGGAAAAAGAATCTAAAATTCACGGCAACTACCTGGGTGATGGGAGATTATGTTGTGATGTTTGTTCTCTCTTCTTCTCCTCATTATCTCGTCGAAATTCATGACGCAAGATTCGCACAAAACCAACGCGCGTTGTTTAAGGCGATTTTGGAGGATGTGGATGCCCAGAGATCTTGAAAAAGCATGAGTTTGCATGAGCTTAGCTCCTGTAAACGCCGTGTAAAAACACGAAGCCGCTCACCGAAGTGAACGACCCGTGCGGACGTTCACAGTGAGCGGCTAGTCCCGACGTTTGTTGCTGAAGAAGATCAAGAGGATCACACCCCCGTTGCCAATAAGCCCGTTGACGATCGGCCATGCGTAGCGCGTCCAGTCCTGATCTGGCGAGAGCGTCAACGCCGCGATCTGGAAGACGTAGGCCGAACCCCCGAAGATCCATGGCCAGGGCCGTTCGCGACCATTTCCTCGAGTGAGTCCGATGTAGGTCGGGATGAACCCAATCAGCATTGGCGCCTGCATCATTGCACTCGCGAGTCCTTCAGCACCTTCGAGACCACGAGTCGTAGCCCAGATGAGCATCACAGTTCCCGTGAGGACGATCGATGCCCACTCCACCCACCGCATCACACCGAAGCTGTGCTTGTAACGTGTGTAGGCGAAGACGATCATCATGACTACCGCTGAGAGCACGGCGAGGATCGCGAGAAACTTCTCATTCTGAGGGGCATTCGTGTAGTAGAAGCTCGCGTTGCTCGAGCTCACGAGCGCCCAGATGAACCATGTTGCTGGGTTGGGAGTGATCTCCTGACGATGAACGTGCAGGATGTAGATGACTGGAGCCACGCAGAAGAGCGCAGAACCAGTGAGAGTCAGCCAGAAAGCAAGTCCCACTTCTTCCTCCGTAGTTGCGGGTTGATGTTTTGGCGACAGAAAATATTAGCAAAAATAGCAAAAAAGTCAAGATTGAATACATTCTTTCCGACAATTAAAAAACCTCCAGACAAGCTGGAAGTTTTTTACTGGGGTAGGTTGGAATCGGCCTCGACTCTTTCCTCGCCAGTCGCGAGGAAAGGTCTGGCCAACGCCTCGCCATTCCGTCTGGTGACGGAATAAGGCTCCGGCGTTCGTTTCCCGACAGAAACCACGTCGGTGGTTTCTTTTGGCCGCCCCAGTAAAAACACTCCTCAAAAGAGAAGTGTTTTTACTGGGGCGGCCAACGGGAATCGAACCCGTAATAGAGGTACCACAAACCCCTGTGATAACCGTTTCACCATGGCCGCCATGGTGGCCCGGGTAGGACTTGAACCCACAACCTTGAGATTAGAATTCTCCTGCTCCCCGCCCGAACGCCCGGCTCTTATGGTGGCCCGGGTAGGAATCGAACCCACAACCTTGAGGTTAGAACCCTCCTGCTCTGTCCAGTTGAGCTACCGGGCCAGCATGAGAGTCGGGCGGGCGGGTGTCCAGTTGAGCTACCGGGCCCGGTGAACCTACCGGAGACTTTCTGCTCCCATAAACTATCTGAAACACGCCTAAAGATCAAGCTCTCCAGGCTCAACGCGCCTGACGTTCAGTTTATCGAAGTCGCGGTCATAGGAGAGAATGGGGAGATGCTCCTTGATAACGGTGGCGTGGGATGTGATAAGAGCGTCAATGAACTTCACCGAGTGAGTTTCGTAGAGCTTAAGTGCCAGAACATGGTTGTAATCGTCGAGGATCGCAAGGCGCTTGATTCCAAGAAGCGCATTGATGGCCGGGGTGAACGCGGTTTTTTTCAGCTTGTAAAAACTCAAACAAGTCCAGGCAAACTCTGCTAGCACGAGAGTCGAAGTTACTCCTGTGATGTGCCCATTCGTCAAGGCTTCAATAACCACTTCGCAGTCTCGCGTCTTTTTTTCGTCATCTTTCGCGATGACGCGAAGAAAGATATTTGTATCAATAAAGTACTTATTCGCGTTCATACACTGATTCCATCCGTTCTCGAGCCACAAGCGGGTCGGCCGGTTTTTTCACATGGATAGATTTTGCCACGCTTAAGAAGTCGTTTGAGGCTTTGATACTTGCCTCCTGTTTCTCCATGTCAAAGTCAACAAAGACTCTGCTGGACGGTCGAAGCCCGAGCATATCCCTGATAGCCTTTGGGATCGTGATCTGTCCCTTTGTTGTTATTGTTGTTTGGTAAGCCATAGATGGGTTTACATTCTCTATTTGTAATACTTCCATAATAAGTATTACCTCCTTCTTTGTCAACAATAGATGGAAGTAGACAAGCTAATGCGAAACGAACGAACGAACGCTTGACGCGATTTGGAGTCTCCTATAGACTACCGCGCATTCGCATTGAAGGACTCTCATTTTGACCCGTTTCTAACGGAAATGAGCCGAAACGAGAGTCCTTTGTGCGTTTCGCACTTTCATAAGGACTGCTAAGAAGCCAAACCCGTGAGGGGGAGGCCTGGGTGGAAGGAAAGCCACCCGTCGGCGGAAGGTCGAGGTGACCTGAAGCCGACGAAGGGGATCCATCGGGCGCCGGGGGCAACCTCGGTTATAACAAGCCCGCCCCAATCTTTCCTTTGTGGAGAGACCCCGATGAGCATGAGCACCCTGTTCCAGAAGTTCCGCGACGCGCTCGCGGCGCCCGACGCCAAGATCGAGACCCTCGAGCCCGTCAACGTCACCGGCAGGCCCGACGACGTCTTCATGACCGCCTCGTCCCAGACCGCGACCAACAACGACAAGCTCGTCACGCTCGGCTGGCGGAACGACGGCACGAAGATCCGCCTGCACGCGGGCTTCATCGCCGCCCTCGTCACGACCTTCACCTACCTCCAGGCCAAGTTCCTGAGGGGCTACCACTACATGGGCGCGGTCTCGCGCACGATGGTGGACGGCAAGATCGCGACGGTGACCGCCACGACGACCGAGGCCTACGCCGACCAGATCGGCTTCCGGGCCGCGCTCGCCTACGCCATCCGGTTCGCCGACTTCGACGGTCTCCTGCGCTGGGGCACGAGGAGCAACGTGATGAACTTCGCGACCCCCGCGTCCACGAACCTCCTCGTCCTCACGATCGGCGGCAGGGACTACGTCCTGCCCCAGATCCCGGGGACCTGGCGCGACGGCGACATGATCACCCACTGCGTCGACCCGAACCACGGCGTCGTCCTCGTCTCCAAGATCGGCGACACGACGGTCTACGAGGTGAACCTCCAGAAGATCGCCGAGGGCACCGAGGACATCGCCGTCGCCATCCGGACCACCTCGCCCATCGTCGAGATCGGCAAGGCGCTCGCGGGCGAGCAGATCGTCGCGCAGGTGACGACGAAGACCTCGATCGTCGAGATCGGCTACGACGACGAGCACTACATCATCGCCTCGGAGACGGACATCGGCGTCGAGACCGACACCGCCTTCATGGGGAGCTCGGCCTCGGGCATGTTCAGCTTCATGAAGCGCGACGAGAACGGCGGCAAGAGCGAGATCTTCCTCGTGCCCGCGAGCGATCTGCCCGAGGAGATCTCCAAGTCGTGGAAGGACTCGACCACGGTCGGTTCGCCCACCATGGAGACCAGCTCGGCCTCCGCCCCCGCGAACTAGGCGTCCTCGGACGTCACCTTGACCGATTTCGCTCCGACGCGCGGAGCATGGGATCGGTCACCGGACTTCCTGCAGTCCACCCTGGCGCCCCGCCGTCCCTTCCCAAGAACGTTCCGTCCTCTCGTGCAAAGTGGTCGTAACGGCAAGATGGAAGGGGCGGCGGGACGCCTCTCAAAACACGGAGCTTCGGTCCCTGCCCTGCATGTCAACGTACTGCAGGGTCTTCTTATTCTCCCATCACTTCTTTTTCAGAGACGGCGCGGAGCAGTGATCCCAGATGAATTGAAACCATGTTCTATAACTTTCAGCGAGTTCCGGATTGCGCATGACGAAAATCGTTCCGTCTTCTCCGAAGTTTGCAATGTCTACGCTCGTGAACGTCACGACATAGTCGCCAAAGATGTCGAGGACGCCGGGAGTCTTGTACGCTTTGGGAAGTACGCGGTATGCGCCGCCGACTTCTTGGAACGCGTACGGAGCTTTTTCCGGAACGCGCGGATCGTAGATCGTGTAATACTTAAGTTTTTTCTCCTTCGACACACGGACGAACTCTTTGAGAAATGATTTGTCGATGCCCGGACTGAACCACAACGCCTTGGCGCCGAGAAAGTACGAGTCCTGACTTACGCGCACCAAGTCGCGCATGTAGTTTTTGAATCCCTCAAGACCTTTATAGATGAATGCGGTCTCAATCGGCTCGTCCTCTTTGTAAATTTTTCGTAGGTCTGGAAGAACGTCGTTCAGCTGTCGCTCTTTTTCACGCAAGATTTCCATGAGTTTGTCGGGCGTCACGGATTGGTAGCGGTTTTCTCCTTTTTGGAAAATCGTAAACACGAGTCCCTTCTCGACAAGGCGACTCAAGGCGTCGTACACATTTCGACGGTGCACCTTCGACTTTACGGAAATCTCGCTTACGCCAGCCTCGCCCGCGTAAAGAAGGGTTTCGTAAATTTTTGCCTCATTCGGTGATAGTCCGAGAGATTCGAATGTATCTGCGTACATATGTTCCTGTGGTGATAAAAGCCACCCGTAGGTGATATTGGCCACTCCTTTGAGAAAGTCTATAGTGAAGCCACCTTTCTGTCAATGACCGCAGATAGGTGAAAGAGGTCTGTCGTGAAGAAGCTCTACGCCCTATTCTTCGCCATTGGAGCGGTCTGCGCCGCCCCCTACTCCGTCGAGGAGATTCACACCTCACTCGAGATCGTCGGCGTCCTCATGCTCGTGGCGCTCGTGGCGAGCCTCCTCGTTCCCTTTGCCGCCTTCAGCGAGAAGGAGAGGATCAACACGTTCCTGCTCCAGAACATGCCGCTCATCGCCTTCGGTGTTTACGCGGTCGAGGTAGTCAAGTATCCGACCGTCGTCTCCGCCATCCTCCTCCTTGCCTCCATGAGCATGCACCTCTCGTACTGGACTGCCGGCCTTCACTCCCGCAAGTTCCGTATGGACATGTTTCTCACGGGCGTCGGCCAGGATCGTCCGGATGTGGTTCGGCGGGTCACGGTCCTCGCGGCTCTCGGTCGATCGCAGGAAGCCGACGACATCATCCGGCGCGAGATGGCATCCTGGCGCTCCGACTGATCTTGCTCTTCTTCCACGTACTCTCTCACTCCGCGACACTCGCGGGGCCTGCCCCACCCCGATGTACGTCGGGGTGGGGTCTTCTCTTTTTCAGGAGGAAACCCGCCGGGAATATGGCAGGTTTGAGATTATGTCGTTTCGAGGTGGCGGTGGTAACAGGCTTTGCAGTAGATCTTGCGATTTTGGTATGTCTGATTTTTATAGGTTGTGACGTCCTTCTTACAAACGTAGCAGGTCGTTTTTTCCGAAATGGCTGTATTGCATTGTCGGAAGAGATTTTTGATGCGCTCCGTGAAGTGATTGTTGGGTGGAGCGATTTTTAGATCTTGATAGAACCGCTGTTCGGGTTTGAGGTAAGCGAAGCGCCGTCCAATCTTCTCGTCGAGAATTGGCGTGTTCAGCCATTCGTTCGTAAGGCCATTCGCGCAATCAGGAACTTCGCTGGAACTCCTGAAGGAGGTTCCTTCAAGCGCGGCTCCGGCGGCTCCGCTTGATTCTGGTTCGAAAAATCGCGCCCCAAGCTTTTGAAGATCTTCTCGTGTCGCCAAGTACATGAAGACGGCGCCACTCGTTGGAACGTAGGCGTGCGACATCCATGCTGGGAAAAATATTCCGTACTCGCCACGGTCCAGTAGGATGCATTTGATCTCGTCGAGTTCTTTCCAATAGTCTTTCTCGCCGTATTGTACGTTAAAGATGCAGAACTTCTTGCGTTGGAGTCCTATGCATCCGAAACAGTCCGTGCAGTTGTAGCAGTTGATGGAGTATTCCAGTCCGTCGCATTGCGTGGTGGCGATGCAGAATTTGCAATTTGCCGAGCGGGCCGTAAGCCAACAGGAGTAGAGATTGTTTGAGAACTGGAAGACGACCGAGTAGGCGCAATCGCGTGACTCGCCGAACGAGAATGTTGTGCGGTACTGATCCTGCGAACCATTAGCTGCGTAATAGCAATGACTCAAGTTTGTTGAGTCGAAGAGATATTCTCCTGTGCAGTTCTCTACGCCTTCGTTGAAGTTTTCCGGCCAGACGGCATCTCCAACAAGGTTATGAAATTGTTCCAGGTGTGGTTGGAGCTTTGAACGGCAGCTGATATTCATCTCGGCGAACCGCTTTTCCCATTCTTTCTGGGAAAGTTGTTCATTCCACCAGAGATATGTCTTATTGCGTTGGTTAGTTGCGCCGAAGCAGAACTCGCAATTGCGACAGTCGAAGAGGAACGCGGAGTTTAAGCAATCTCGCGATTGGAGAATGAATTTGCTTCCATGGATGCGTTGGGAAAAGGCGACGTTGTAGGAACGGTGGATGTCTTTGCTCGCGTAGATCTCCGCCGAGTCCTCCGCTTCGGTTTGTGAGCAGTAGAGGGAGTTTTTTGTTTTGGAGGCGACCGTGAAATAGCTGTTGGTGTTTCCAAACGATGCCATGGCAATCGAGTTTTCCGGTTCGATCAGATTGCGCAGAGCGTTGACGGGAATTTGCTTGTAGAAATCGAAAAACTGTTCAAAGAAGGGCTTCTCTTTGTCATACGACATGATCGTATTCGAAAAATCTTTCTCGAACCACTCCTTATCTGGAAGCACCTGAATGCCGGTTGCGGGGTGTACGAGACTGACGACTTGCTTTCCCGTCTGCGGATGTTTGTGATACCACCACTCGTATCCAATGAACAGCGTCATCATCTCGCGGATGCGTGTGAGAGGAGACCGCTCTTGCGGTGGGACATTAAACTTGCGATACCAGGAAATTTCCTCGTCTGTCATCTGCCATGTTTCGCCCGACATGGGACATATTCGCTCGCCTGGTTTTACTTCGTCGAGAAGCTTTTTGATCTTCAAGTCAAAGTTGGGAGTCTTTATCATAAAGTCATTAGACCCATTGCTTATTTGTACCCATGATACCGCGTTCACTTATTAAGCAAAAGGTCTATAGACGATGTCTTCCTTTTGAGTCTCTTGTCAAAACAATGCCGATGGCTTAGGGTTGCTTCACAAACGTGGAGGAATCCCCTTCACTTTGTTCCACCGGAGGAACCCATGGACGATTGGACACGTGTAACGATCCTGGAAGAACTGAAGACGATCATCGTCGAAACCCGAGGGTGCAGGGAGGACGAGGTCGTCGAGACTGCCACGCTCTTCGGCGACCTTGGCCTCGAGTCCATCGACTTCCTCGAGATCAGCTTCCGGATGGAGGAGTCGTTCGGCTTCCCCTACCCGACGGACGAGCTTGGTTGGATCTTCAACGCGACCGAGGAGAACGGCACGACAGAGGGTGCCCGCGAGGCGCTTCGTCACCTTCGCGAAGAGCTCTACATGGACGTGCCTGACAACCTCCTCGGCGTGGAGCCATTCGATCCGAACGCGCTCGATAGCGCGATCCGCGGCCTCTTCACCGTCGGCAGTCTCGTCACCTTCGTCGAGCACCAGCTTGCAGAGGTCAAGCTACACCGGACGTAGCCTGCCCACCACCCTTCTCACCCCGCGACACAATTGCGGGGGCTTCTATTTCCAACACGCTTCTTTAATTAGCTCCAAAGTGGAAATAAAATTGGAAACCCGCCGGGAATGCGGCGGGTAGGCTCACGCAGAGTGCATCTGCGGAGCGAGTGCCCGAGAACCGGGCGAAGAGTCGGAGCTGGTGAGCTCTACGACTTCGACGTCTCCATACTCCTGTCCGAGGAGATGTCGCTGAAGCTCATCTTGATGATGTGGCCATCAGCGTCGTTGGCGACGATGGATTTCTCCTCGATCCGAAGATCGGTGACCTTGTACTTGGGGACTGGCTGGACGCAGGTGAGGGAGAGCACACCACACCAGTTCTCCCCATGGTAGAAGAACGAGGTATCCTTGCTGTAGATTCGTCGCACGTCACCAGTCTTGGTCACAGAGAAGACGGTGCATCGGACGTCGCTCTTCAGAGGCACACGGAATACGTCGACCGTGTACGTGAGGACGAAGGCGCCGATCCCGGCCACCTCGTTATAGACGAACGCCCTGACATCGACGGGCTGGATCATCAACTCACCGAGCTGCTGGAGCTCCCGCGACGCGCTGCTCCACGCGAAGTTGCGCGTCTCGCGCGTGATGGTCTTGGCGATGGCGTCCGATACCGCACTTCTGGTGGTCTCATCTTGAATGTCGGAAACTTCCATGACTGTCGTTACTCCTGTGTTTTAGTTCAAGCTTCAGGGTTTGACTTTCTCCTCCCTCAGCTTGGTTGGATAGTATCACAAAATCAGTGACTTGTCAAGGCAAAAGTATCTTAATTTAGTCAAAAAACGTCATTTCTGACGTGACGATGTTAGGCAGATTATTGACTTAATCCGCTTAGTTTGGTAAGATAATGATGTCATAAAAGACATGATTATGCTTACCGATGATCTAAAATCCCTCGGTTTTGGGAAGAATGAGGCGGATGTTTTTGTTTCTTTGCAAGAATTAGGCAAATCCGGCGCAGGGAATATCATTGAAAAGACAGGACTTCATCGGAATCTTGTTTATCAGTCTCTCAAGGCTTTGGAGGAAAAAGGACTTCTTACGAAAATCGAAGGCTCAGGAGCCACCATTTTTCAAGCTAATGATCCTTCGGAACTTCTCCACCTCGTGAAGCGTCAGGAGCTTACGGCACAACAAATCGTGCAGGAGCTAAGCTCCCGCGCGAAGATCATGAAGCAGAAGGTCTCGCTGTATGAAGGCAACACGGGGTTCAGAAGCGCCTTTTGGGATATGATTGAAACGCTCAAGCCGGGGCAGGAGCTTCTCATTATGGGTATTTTTGACATTGATGAGGAGTTTCAAGGCATGATTAAAACATTTCACGAAGAGCGCGCGGCGGCGGGTATCCCCTCTCGGATCTTGCTCAATGCCCGTGCAAAAAATGTCGGTGATATGCTTTCGCGTATTGATGTGACGACCGTGCGTTATATGCAACCCGGGTTTGTAACGCCGTCGGTGTTTTTTATCTATGCGGGCAAAATCATGATTTCTCTTCCCAATCAACGCACCTTCATTCGGATTGAGAACGAGGAGGCGGCGCAGGCGTTTCGCTCGTACTTCAACACGCTTTGGGATCGCACTACGCAGACGTTCAAGGGCGAAGCCGGAATCAAATCGTTTATGGAGTTTGTTCTTGCAGCGGGCGAACCGGTGAAACTGATTGGAGCACATCTTCGATTTAAGGAAATCTATCCGGAACTTTGGGAGGCATGGCATAAGCGTCGCACGGAAAAGAAGATGCGTTTTGATGCGGTGGTTTTGCGAGGTGTTGATGCGGTTCAAACTCAAGGTCTTGAATTGGCGGAAACTCGCACAGCCAACGTTGATGTCTTTCAGAACGTCACATGGATCTTTGGCAATTACGTGGCCAACATTGTCTGGATCAATCGGGAAGAGACGGTAGCATTTGTGATTGAACATGAAGCCGTCGCCAGTCAGCAAAGGGAATATTTTGAACGGCTTTGGAAGGACGAAAACACTTAGACAGTATCTCGTTTTTCAAAGATCCCCATAGGGAATCAAGGCGACATAATCGTATCTTTTTGATACAATTATCTTGCATAAATGATACGATTATGATTGAAATCAGCCAAAAACAGCAAAAAATACTGGCATTATTCCCATCAGAAATTTTTACCTCTATCGAGCTCACGGCGCTTGAGAGCGCAACCGACGAATATCGCGAAAGGACTGCCGATGTGCCGACGGCTATCCAAAAAAAAGAATTGGAACGGCTCATCATAGAACTTTCATGGAAGTCGTCCAAGATTGAGGGAAACACGTATACACTCTTGGATACGGAGAAACTTATTTTGGAGCATCGAAAAGCGCCCGGACATGATAAAGCGGAAGCACGGATGATTCTGAACCACAAGGAAGCGTTTGAGTTTATTCGCAATCACAAAAAAGAATTTCTTACTCTCACGCGTGCCAATTTGGAACACCTACATAGTATGATCGTGCTGGGTTTAAGCGTGGGTACGGGATTGCGCCAAAAACCGGTTGGCGTTACTGGCTCCAAGTATCGGCCGCTTGACAACATCCATCAAATAACAGAGGCGGTAGAAGCGCTCGCGTCTGCGATATCAAGAGCAGACACGCCATACGCCAAGGCGCTTTTGGCTCTTATCGGCATAAGTTACATACAGCCGTTTGAAGACGGTAATAAACGCACGGCGCGCATGATGGCCAATGCCCTGCTTCTTGCGCACAACTGTGCCCCGCTTTCGTATCGGAGTGTTGAAGAGAAAGACTATCGGGAAGCCACCATGGTGTTCTATGAACTCAACTCTATTGTCCCGTTCAAAAAAATCTTCATTGAACAGTATATTTTTGCTGCGCAACATTACGCAGTGAAATAGATGTTTGCGGAGTTCTCAATACTTCAACGTTCGAACTCGCTATGTTCCCACCCGTTTCTGACATCTATGCCCTCCACCCGTAAAAAACTCATCATCCTCGACGGCAATTCGCTTTTGCATCGCGCGTGGCATGCTCTTCCGCCGCTTACCACAAAGGACGGACGAGTGGTGAACGCCGCTTATGGGTTTGCGATGGCGGTGGACAAAATGCTCAAGGAGTACGAACCGCACTACATGGCGGTGGCGTGGGATTTGCCAGGGAAGACGTTTCGGCATGAAGCTGTGGAGAGTTATAAGGCGACACGTGTGAAGCAACCACAAGAGCTCTATGATCAGATTCCGATCTGCAAGGAGATTCTTGAGGGTTACGGGATTCCGTCGCTCGAGGCCGCGGGGTATGAGGCAGATGATGTGATTGGCACCGTCTCGAACCTCGAAGAACGGCAGGGGTTCGACACGCTGATTGTTACAGGCGATCTCGATGCGCTCCAGCTTGTCGACAAGAACACGCATGTGCTCTTTTTCGTGAAAGGCATTTCGCAAGTGAAGGAGTACGATCCTGCGGCCGTGAAGGAGCGGTATGGATTTGGTCCGGAGAAACTCATTGATTTCAAAGCGATGAAGGGTGACACGTCGGACAACGTGAAAGGCGTGCCTGGGGTGGGAGACAAAACGGCATCGGGTTTGCTCGAGCATTACGACTCCGTTGAGGATATGCTCCGGGATTTCAAGAAAGATGATGGGGATTGGGAGAAGGTAGGTGTGAAGAAGCAACTTCGAGATAAGATTCTCGAGCACGAGCACGATCTGGAAGAGTCGAAGATGCTCGTAACGATCATTCGCGACGTGAAGCTGAAGTTTAAGATTGGTGACGCGGAGCTTTTGGAGCCAAATACGAAGGTACTCCTCGAGTTGTACCGCGGGCTCGAGTTTCGCACGCTTGTGAGGAAGCTCGGAGGTGGCGAAGTGCCGGCGCCGCCGTTTGAGGGGAAGTCAGAAGTTAAAAGTCAGAAGTCAAAAGGTTCAAAAGAGCACAAACTTCCGGACGGCACGATTGCAATTTTGGCGCTGGATGGTCAGCCGGATTTGTTTGGCGGGAGTCTGGTCGCGGTGTGCTACCAGAAGGCCTCCGAAGTTCGTTTGTTCGAGCATCCGAATAAAGCTGATATTTTAGCCATAACCTCGGAGCTTAGCTCCGCTGGAAGAGTCGTGACCCATGACGTGAAAGCGCTCTGGCACGCGCTTGGAGCGAATCCCAACGACCTGCCTCGCGCCGAGGTGTTCGACACGATGCTTGCCTCCTATCTTCTCCACTCCGGTTCTCGCGCGCATGACCTTGAGTCGGTCGTGAAAGATGCGCTCGACAAGAGTCTTTCCGAGCTTTCGGTGAAGAATCTTGAGCGAGCGGTCGGGCTCTTGCCAGCTCTCGAGCGTGAGCTCACGTCTCGACTTAAGGACGAAGGTCAAATGAAGCTCTATGAGGACATTGAAGTCCCGACGGCATCGGTGCTCTATCAAATGGAGCGTGAAGGTATCAAACTTGATGTGGAGGCCTTAGATGATCTTAAGAAAAAATTTGCGCGCGAGATTGATCGGCTGACGAAGAGCATTCACAGGCTTGCTGGCATCGAATTCAATCTCAACTCCCCTTCCCAGCTGGCACAAGTCCTTTTTGAGACGCTGAAGCTCCCAACGAAGGGCATCAAGAAAACGAAAACAGGTCTTTCGACGGCGGCAAGCGAGCTCGAAAAACTCGAAGATGAGCACGAGATTATTCCTCTCATCTCCGCATATCGCGAAGTGGCCAAGCTCCAGTCTACTTACGTTGACGCGCTCCCATCTCTTGTCGCCAAAGATGGACGCGTGCATACGAGTTTCAATCAGGCGGTGGCCTCGACGGGACGGCTCTCAAGTTCCGATCCAAACTTGCAGAATATTCCCATCCGCACAGAGCTTGGGCGCGAAATTCGTAAGGCGTTTGTGGCGTCGCGCGGAAGTGTTCTCGTCGCGGCCGATTACTCGCAAATCGAGCTTCGGCTTGCGGCGGTGATTGCCGGCGACAAGGCGTTTCTCAAAGCATTCAAGGAAGGCGCCGACATCCACACGCGCACCGCAAGCGAAATGTTCGACGTGCCAGAAGATCAGGTGACGAAAGACGAGCGACGGGCGGCCAAGGCAATCAACTTCGGCATTCTCTATGGCATGGGGCCGCGGGCTCTCTCTCGAGGGACGAACGCCACGCTTGCCGAAGCAAAGGAGTACATCGAGAAGTATTTCAAAGTGCATAAAGAGCTTGCGGAGTACATTGAGCAGACGAAGAAAAAAGTTCGGCGGGACGGGTATGTGGAAACACTTTTTGGCCGCCGAAGGTATCTGCCCGAAATCAAATCGGGCGTTCCCATGCTCGTGGCGGCCGCCGAACGCATGGCGGTCAACATGCCCATGCAGGGGACGGAAGCGGACATTTTGAAAATTGCCATGCTTGCCGCGCAGAAACGTATCGAGGAAATCTATGCAGGCGAGGCCAAGATGCTTTTACAGGTACACGACGAGTTGGTGTTCGAGGTCTCGGCCGACAAGGCAGATGTGTTTATGGGGGATATTCAGAAGACGATGGAGGGTGTTGTTGAGTATGAAATCCCGCTTATCGTCGAAGTGAGCAAAGGAAAGAATTGGGGCGAACTCAAATAACACAAAAACTCCTCGCATGGCGGGGAGTTTTTGTGATTGCTTAGGCGGCTTCTTCTCGATCGGGGGTTTCTTTTTTTTGCGTTGTTTTTGGACGGAGCGCGTCTTGACCAATTCCAGCTCGATAGTCAGGGAGTCGGCCATGTACCTTTTCAATATTGCTTCGGTACGTTGTAGCACGCTCTTCGCGCCGAGACTGACCCGAGAGATTCTTCCAGAGCTTGCCAAAGAAACTGGGTTCTTGTGTCGGACTTCCTCCTTTGCGTGCGCTGATGACTCGATATTGTGCCAGATCCTCATGAGTTTGCTTTATAGTCTCTCGCTTTTTATCTTGAGCACTCACGCGTTTGTCAAAAGCAACCTGCTTACGTCGATCCTGTTTGACTGATTCCGGCGTATCAACAAACCAAGATCGCTTCACATGACCCCAGAAGGATTCTTGTTTTGTTCGAGCGCTCTTGACGTCGTAGGCATGCGCCTTGGCTTCTTCTCGAGCCGCCACCTGCTTTGCGTGTTCTTGCGCTATCTTTAATTCCTTTTCTCGTGCTACTTGGCTCATGATACGATCTCCGGATCGAGATCGGTTTTCTTCGACAAGACGGTCCATTTCCGTGTTCTCTGCTTCCTCCTTGCTCGGAGAGCCTTCAACAACTGGCACGACGACATCCTCAATTGAAGCGACACGATCTACCTCTGCCTGTTGCTGTTCTTTTTGTGTGATAAGTTTGTGAATAACATCTTTCTCAACCCCAATCGGCAGGATTTTTTTATTGACAGCAGTTAATCCGACTTTATCCTTTCCTTCTGAAGCTTTTTGGCGAAGGTCTCGTTCCTGGATCAATGGTTTGAGCCTGTAAGTAATGCTTTCCAGACGTTTTTCCAATTGTGGAATTGTCAGCGAAACAAGACGAAGCTCTAGCGATTTTCGAAGATCGGAAAGCTCACGAGCGGTTTCCCCATTATTTACAAGCTCGACACCCTTTTTGAGATCCTCCAACCAATCTTCTGATTCCGAGCTCGGCTGTGCCGTGTCAAATGGAGAGTGGTCAATATTTCTTGTCATAATTTCAATTTTATTGCCCTCAATTTAGCATAAAATGATGATTTTGTCAAGGGGGATAACGTTGGAATGGCTGTAAAATGAGGTGAAAACGAGACGTGATATACTGTCTTCAATATGCTCATCTGCGTGTACGGAGAAGATGGATACCGTGCGTCACAGAAGGTGGCTCAACTTAAGGATTCTTTTCGAGAGAAATTTTCCGGCGGGGTGAATCTTTCCGAGTTTGACGCAAAGGCTCCTGTCGGCGAGATTCTTTCGGCGATCCGAAGCGGAGGGCTTTTATCTCCCAAACGCATGGTTGTTGTGAGCGGTCTCATCGAGCGTGTGAAAACGGCGGAGGTGAAGGTGTGGGCGGCGGCGCTGTGCGAGACGGATACAGATGCGATCATCGTACTTCATGAAATGCTTTCGGCTAAGGAGGTTGAAGGCCAACCTCTCGGGAAAGCTCTCAAAGACGCTCGCGACCGGCATGATTATGCGTTTGAAAAACTCTCGTCGCGCGACTTGGAGCGTTGGATCGTGCATGAATTTGGCGAGCTCGGTGCAAAGATTGATCGGAAGGCTTTGCAGAATCTCATTGCGAGCGTGGGCGACAATACATGGCAGATGGCGGGAGAGATGAGAAAGCTTGCGGCGTATGCCGGGAGTGAAACCATCACTTCGGCGATGGTGGAAATGCTTGTTCATGGCAACTTCGAAGGAAAGATTTTTGATTTTATTGATGCGGTGAGTCAGAAGAACACGCGCAAGGCGGTGCGTTTGCTTGAGAGAGAGCGCGCGGCCGGTTCGGCAGACGGGTATCTGGGGCAAATGCTTTTGCGACAAGTTCGTCTCTTACTCGGAGCGCGAAGTCTTCTTGATCAGAATCCGTCAATCCAGAAAGCAGATGTTGCCAAAGAGCTCGGCATTCATCCATTTGTCGCACAAAAATCTGTCACCCAAGCTCGGAACTTCAAACTCGAAGACCTTATCCGCGCCCACGACCTTCTCTTTGATTTTGATCAGAAAACAAAACAAGGTGTAGATCCCGGTTTGGCGGTAGAGCGCGTGATGGTGGAGATGCTCAAGAGTTGGGATCTGCCGTCCTTGGCAGATGGCTAGTCAGCGACGCTTCTTGCGTCCCTGCCAGCGAAGGGAGGCGTCTATCACACCCACCAGTCGTAGGAGGTTGCTTCAGCGCTTGCTCGAGAGCCTCCAACTCGGCGAACTGGTCATGGGGTTGAGGCACCACTTGGCCTATATCGCGGTGATCTGCTCAACTGAATTTATTTCTGCGAAAGCGCGTTTACTTTCTGCATCATACGGGACTTGTAGCGCGCGGCGGTGTTTTGCTTGAGGATATTTTTTTGCACGGCTTTATCAAATTTTTGTATCAAAGTCTTGGCAAGTTCTTGAGCTTTTGAAACATCCTTAGTTTCCAAAGCTTTGCGGAGATAACGACGCAACGAGTGAAGCTCGTCTTTGACAAGTTTATTGTGCACGGCTCGATCCTTTGACTGGCGCAGATCCTTAATAGCGGCTTTGAGATTTGGCATAATGAGCGGGATGGTATGGGATTCGCTAAAATTCGTCAAGTGGAAATCTCTGCATGTCAACGGGAAATAGAAATGTCCCCTCTCCAGGGATTTAGAAATGTCCCCTTTTGTTAATGTGAGCGGTAGGTGGAAAGAGCGCTTTTGAGGATCGGCTGTCTCCAAGGATGGTCGGGGGCCGGTCTTCGGACGCTCTCTAACGCTCCAGGTTGATTTGGCATGGCTGGAAGTACCCATGGAATTGTTTGAGAGGCTCTCTTGGGACGCTTGGGGAGGATCTCATGGTTCAAACTCTTGCCTCGAAGACGGATGTGGATGGAACCGTCCAGACGTTCTTCGACCGTCACCTTGTCCTTCTTGCAGATCGTCGCCGGCTGTCCTTTGACGAGCTGGTACCATGCCTTGTTGAAGCTCACGGTGAAGTCGTTGCCCACGGTACGCTCTGTGTGGCGCGAGAAGATGGAGTCAAGCCGGTTCTTCTCTTTGAGCATGAGGGGTTGGTGCAAGTCACCAGACGCGGTCGCCTCCACGACGTAACGCCTGTTGAACCAGGGGAGGAATGTCTCCTCCAGATAACAGTTGCCCTCTTCCCGCGTATTGATCCCCGCAAGCCGCATCTCTTTGACGAGTCTGTCTTGGAGTGTCTCAAAGACTCTTTCAACTCGTCCCTTGGCCTCTGGCGAGTGTGCCGAGATATCCTCGATCTGCAGACTCTCCATCGCTCTCTGGAACTGGGTGCGAGTCTCGTGGTTCTCCACCGCCACCTTCTGATTCATCTTGTAGGTGCTGAATTTATCGAGATAAATCGTCCTGGGCTTGCCGTGAACGAGCAGATACTCCTTCCAGAAGGCAAAGACGGGGAAGACACCTTCATGTTCAGCAAACTCGGCTTTTGTGATGATTCCCGTGGCATCATCAATGGAGAGGAGCAGGCAGACCTCTCCCGTGCCACCCCTGTCCTCGAACCAATGATGATACGAGCCGTCGAACTGTTGCATCTCTCCGAAGCGTTCCTTGCGGGCGCGCCATGAGCGATGCGTCCCCTTCGTCCGTCCGCGCCTTTCCTTCCAGAGGCCTTCAGCGATCATGATCCGTCGGACCGTCTTTGGATCTCGACGAATCTTGTGGACGCAGGCGAGTTTCTCCGAGGCGTGAGTCGGTTTGAAGTCCGGATACTTCTCTTTGAGGAGGATGACGATCTTCTCACGCTCCTCTTTGGGGATCTGGCGATTGGAGGGCTTGCCTCGGTTGCCGTGGATGAGGCCTTTGGTTCCGTGTTTCTCCACCGTCCTCTTCAGACGTTTGACGTGGCGTGGGGAGAGATGGAGAAGCTTGGCGGCCTCGACCCCCTTGAGCTCTTTGCGGAGGACTCGTTGAATCATATCGA
>Ga0209211_10000559_pt1 | contig 75258 bp, 69 predicted proteins | sample RifGroA2_FD_183992 | JGI IMG/M metagenome (GOLD analysis project Ga0209211, IMG submission 183992) | Groundwater microbial communities from Rifle, Colorado, USA - Groundwater A2 (SPAdes) (version 2) | ecosystem: Environmental > Aquatic > Deep subsurface > Groundwater | place: Rifle, Colorado... | reverse complement strand
AATGCTCAATCACTGCTAGCTTGAGCTCTTTGCTGTATTTGGACATGAGACTGACCCTTTTGAGTTGGATTGGGTGTCCAACTTTTGTGGGTCAGTTCAGTAACACTAGGGGCTTTTTTAATACCTTTGCTACAAGCTACTAAAGCGCATGCTTAGTGCTTCATTGCTCCGCCATGGCCGCCAGCAGGATTGCCCATCGCATTGACAGGCATCTTCACTTCCACTTCACCTGCTTTAGCAAACTTGAGTTTGACTGGAACAGTTTCACCAGCAGTTAATGGAGCTTTAATGTTCATGAACATTAAATGCAAGCCGCCTGGCTTTAATTCCACTGCACCACCCGCTGGCACAGGGATATCTTTCACTTGACGCATTTTCATGACATTGCCATCCATCGCCATTTCATGTAATTGGACTTCACCAGCAACTGGTGAGCTTGCAGAAATAAGTTGGTCTGCAGCGCCTTTATTTTCAATCTTCATAAAGCCGCCAGCTACTTGCTGACCAGGAACTGTAGCACGCGTATAGGCGTTTTCAATTTGCACACTACCGACTTTAGCGTTTTGCGCCTGTGCAGTAGCAGCCAAACCTAAGCCCACTACAGTAGCCAATAATGCATTTAATAAAGTATTACTTTTCATTCGTACATCCTCCTAGTTAATCTTAAATCCCGAGATATCTCTCGAGCTCTTTTCCAAACTGCTCTCGCTTATTAGCGTCAACAAAAAAACCAATTGGAACTTCTTTAGTAGAAGTCTTTAACACCAGATCTTTACCTGTTGACTCGTTATAAACCAACTTAGTCCAAATGGTATTGAACTCATGATGTTGAATCTTGCCACCCCAACTTCTTTCAAACAATAACTGCTTTCCTGAAATCGTAATCTTTTCATAGTCCAATGCATGACGTGTATAGACATATAACGCAATAGTGACCGCCAGAATCTCAATTGAGGTAAAGATGAGAATCATCCAAGCCCCAATCAAATAAAAATATCCAGCCACCAAAAGAGAAAATCCCACAATAGATAGGTAGAAAACTCCCACCTGCTTGGGGGAAAAGGAACAATTTCTCTTCATTAGCCAGACTTTCATTTTTCAGCCTCACCATCAATCGTTCTTTTTTAATTAATTCAATATTTAACAACTAAAACTTCATATTTGCAGAGACATAGAAAGTTCTTCCCATGCCCGCAACTGCAGTACCCCAAGCCACACCATTCATAGACATCGTGTTGCCTTGCCCTAAATAAGCTCCGCCTTGTGGCAACGCATAGAGCTTATTCAGCAAGTTCTCAATGCCAAAGTTCACACGATATTTTTTATCGTCATATGAGGCGCGTAAGTTATAGAGTGAATATCCGCCAGTAGCAATCTCATTTCGTACCGCGTTGAGATTATTCTTCGCAGCAACAAACTGCCCTTCAATCGTATTGGTCCAATTTGCTCCCAAATACTGGACAAGGCCAAGCTTTCCATTCAGCGGCATGATGTTGTAAAGATTGTCACCAGTGGTAACGTTTTGTCCACGTGTGTAAGAAGCCATACCAGTCATTTGGAAACGACCCAACTGCGGCAACTTACCCAGTATTACGTTGCCGGAAAGATCCAATCCATAGAGTTGCGCATCTTGATTGACATACTTAAGAACATTAAATTTATCAACAGTGCAAGTTGTATTACATGCTGCATCGATATAGTTACTTACATAGGTGTAGTAAGGGTTGGTCTTAAATCCCCAAGACTCTTTATTAGCATCATGCCAATCGCTCGCAAAACTTACTGTGTTTGCAACCTCAGGGGCAAGCGTCACTTGACCAACATAACCGTTACCATCTCCGACGAAGTTATTCATGATGGCTGCCATTGGTGTTGTTGACCAAGAGTAGCGCTCATACAGATTTGGAGACCTTGTTTTACGAGAATAACCAGCCTCATAATTTTGAGTGTTATCTGGCTTATATCTTGTCAAAGCTGTTAAGTCCCAGTTGTAATCAGTTTGTTTGTGCTGCTGAGCATTAAATGCAGTGGAATCTCGCAAGTAGTTTGTGGACATACTCATCATCCCCATTCCTACTGTATTTGCATTGTTATATCCCTGAACATTTCCTGCATTAGAAGCTACTTGCTCGACTCGAACTCCAGCTAAACCCATCCACTCCTTAGACCACTGCTGTTCTAACTCACTAAATAAAGCCAGCCTCTCTCTTGTACCGTTATTAATATTTTCAAATGTATTGGGGCCCATCATTTGATTTCCAGATCCAGTGCTAGATGCTGGCCACCAATCATTTAACTTGTAACCCTGCCATTCTGTTCCAACTCTAGCCAACTGAGTCTCAGAAATTGGTAATGTTCCCTTAATGATGGCTCCATTGGTAGAGCTTGTTGCCAACATTGGCATTGCTGGCGATGTTCGTGCGCCAGTGTTGTCATCCATCTGGTGATTGACCATCTGGTTATAGGCTTGAGCTTCCAAAGTACCCCAATCATATTTACCGGTGTACTTGAGATTAAATTGCTCACTTTGATTTTTAGTCATATCCATACGTTGGTTTGCATAACCTTCGAAAGGAATAAATTGATAGCCCGCCTTAAATTCAACCAGATGGTTATCTTTTTGCCACGCTAAAGCAAGTTGTTGATTGGTAGCAATATATCTTGAGGCGCCAACCGTACTAGGTGAGATACCATTTCCAGCCGGTTTGAAATTGCCACCAGCTGTGTAATTACCTGCCTTTACAGAGTCAACCGTGTAGTTAGCACTAAATTCATCGGTTGCCGCCGTGACATTCAGATTTCCACCAATGGCTGATGCATTACTGCTGTAAGAAGCACCCACCTCACCTTGTGTGAGCGTCTCACCTTTGTTGGCAAATACTGGCGGCAATGATTGCACAGAAACTATGCCACCTAAACTATCTCCGCCGGCGCTTACAGGCGATAGACCAGTAATCACTTTGACGCTACCCACATTGGATGGACTGATATATGACAGCGGTGAGTTCATATGGTTTGGGCAGGAAGATAAAAGTGGCATGCCGTCCATATTGGTGGATACTCGATCGTCTGCCAAACCATGGATTGCCGGCAAGCCAGATACGCCGCCACCGGAATACATGCTTACACCGGGGATATTCAAAAGCATTGCTGCAGTATTGGGGGTGTTGACACGCGACTGATTCAACTCTTTACCAGTAAGGATAGTTTGAGTAAGTGGCGCCTCCTGAATGCCTGTTACTGTTAACGAATCAATACTAGTACTAACTTGTGCATATGCGCCCGAACACATTAAAGAGGCCACCAAGGCCATAGGTGTAACTTTTACTAATTTCATTTTCATCACCAAAACAATGACCAGGATGGTCAATTACAAAACCCAAAAATGGGAAGAATGTAGTGTTAGGCGATTGCTGGAGGCGCTGCTGAGGGAGGTGTTACCCAAACAGCGAGAGGTTTGGGTGATTGATAGAAAAGCTGTGGCAACAAAGCAAGTGTTTGCGGTGCCTGAAATGTGAGATTGGTGTTAAATGCTGGCGTGATAGCTGTGTGTGCTATGCAATATGTACAAGGCTGAACATCTGCAAGATCTGCTTGATCTTCGCTCTGAATATTGATCTGCGCTTTCGTACCATCTGCCGCACAAATCTCCATCGCAAAACCTTGACCATATTTAGCAAGCGATACCGCTTGTGAAACTGCTGGCGCAAGCGCACTCATTGCAATGGCTGCAGCTGCAATCCAATGAATAAGGTGGTTTTTGCGGAAATTCATGATGGTGGAATTTTATCGGAATTTTCTCTTGGGTATGAAAAAAGGGGCTTGCGCCCCTTTTCCCTTATGAAATCGCTATTTCTAGCTTATTTCAGTCTTATGCTGCAGCAACTTTTTTCTTGCCGATTACTTTGCTGATTAAAGGCCATACCAACAAGAGCAACGCCAAGCCACTGATACCGCCTACTAGGTAGTTTGAGAAGAAGATATCTAAACCGCCGCCAGACATGAGCATGGACTGACGGAAAGAGTCTTCTGCACGGTCACCCAATACTAAGGCGAGAACCATCGGAGCCATTGGGTAGTCTAGTTTCTTAAAGACATAACCAACCACACCGAATATCAGCATGAGCCATACGTCAAATGAAGCATTTCCTACCGTATACGCACCCACTGCACAGACCACCAAAATAACTGGCGCAATGATTGAGAAAGGAATTCTCAAAATCGATGCAAAGACAGGGACACAAGTTAACACCACGATCAGACCAGCGATGTTTCCAAGGTACATACTTGCAATCAATCCCCATACGAAGTCAGACTGCTCAACGAACAGCAATGGGCCAGGCTGGAGACCCCAGATCAGCAAGCCACCAAGCAACACAGCTGCTGTTGGAGATCCAGGAATACCTAAGGACAACATAGGTAATAAGGCAGCAGTACCAGCAGCATGAGCTGCCGTCTCAGGAGCAATCACCCCTTCGATTTCGCCCTTACCAAACTTGTCGCCATTTTTAGATACACGTTTTGCAACACCGTAGGCCATGAAGGAAGCTGGTGTAGCGCCACCTGGAGTAATACCCATCCAGCAACCGATTAAGCAACTGCGCAATGAAGTCGCCCAATACTTTGGCAATGTAGCCCAAGTTTCCAATACAACCTGACGGCGAATTTTTGCTGCAGCGCCTTTAAATTGCAGACCTTCTTCCATGGAGTCCAAAATCTCGCCGATACCAAACAAGCCGATAACCGCAATCAAGAAGTCGAAACCACGCATGAGTTCCTGGCTTCCGTAAGTTAAACGGAGTTGTCCAGTTACGGTGTCCATACCTACAGTAGCCAGCGCAAAACCAAGCATCATTGATGCAATCGTTTTGAATGGCGAGCCCTTACTCATGCCCACGAAACTACAGAAGGTCAGTAAGTAAACCGAGAAGAACTCTGGAGGTCCAAATTCCAACGCAAACTTAGCAATTAACGGGGCCAAGAAGGTAATCATCACGATAGCAAAGAATGCGCCAACAAATGATGAAGTAAACGCAGCAGTTAAAGCCTGTCCAGCCTTACCCTCACGAGCCATTGGATAACCATCAAAGGTTGTCGCAACAGACCACGGCTCCCCCGGAATATTGAAGAGAATCGATGTAATCGCCCCACCAAATAATGCACCCCAGTAAATACAGGACAGCATAATAATTGCGGAGGTAGGCGGCATAGTAAATGTTAAAGGCAGCAAAATTGCGATACCGTTAGCACCACCTAAACCTGGCAATACGCCAATAATTACGCCAAGTGTTACGCCAACAAACATTAGTAATAAGTTGAATGGCGTCAAGGCTACAGCAAAGCCTTGAAATAGAGCGCTAATTTCTTCCAACTTGATCTCCTTCTTATTTAATTTTTGTAATTGTTATTTTTATTGCACACCAACAATCGCTAATGGATTGAAGAGTGCGCCATGCGGGAGCGGAACTTGGAACCAAATCTCAAAGACCATAAAGAGCGCAACAGATACACCCAAACCAACCACAATCGATTTCCAAAGCGCGTATTTTCCTAGCCATCTCATAAATACCGCAATATAAATAAATGCAGAAACATAGATACCAATTAACTGCATTCCGAGAACGAAAACAGCTGCTGGCAATAAAACAGAGAGGACCTGTTTAAACGGGCCCTTATCCACAAAAGATTCCTCTTCTTCACTCTTATCGGCGTAGGCCTTGTAGAGAGTAACTGCACTAGCTGCTGACATGATCAAGCTAATGTAGAAAGGGAAATAACCCGCCTCAGGGCCATCTGAACCCCAGCCATTGCCTAATTTGATAGAGCCATACATAAAAATGGCGCCCAAGACAATAAACAAGGCTGCAGTAATCATATCCATTGTCCGGACGCTAACGAGCGACTCGTGACTATTATTATTTGAATTTTCAGACATTACTTCGATCACCAATATGAAGGTTAATTAAAAAAACAATATTGAATTACTTCTAGATACCACCAAAAGTAAAGTTACCTACTCAGGGATAGGGCCCCGGAATCGGGGCCCTATTTAGAGATTACTTCTTGGCCAAGAAGCCAGCTTCAGTCATCAACTGCAAGTGAAGCGCTTCGTTCAAGGTCAACCAGTTTTTGAATTCTTTACCGGTCATAAAGGTTTGATTAAACGCACCTTTTTCCATGAAGTCTTTCCACTCAGGAGTAGCACGAACCTTCTTGAAAAGCTCTACATAGTAATCAACTTGCTCTTGAGTTACACCAGGAGCCATGAAGATACCGCGCAACATCACGTAATCAGTATCCACACCAACTTCTTTACAAGTTGGAACGTCATTCCATGAGAGGGTATCAGTCATTTTTTGCTTGTATGGCATACGAGTGTCATCAAATACACACTGCGCACGCAACTTACCAGCACGCCATTGAGCAACAGCCTCAATTGGGTTGTTTACAGATGAATCAATGTGGTTACCAACGAGCTGAACTGCTACAGCGCCACCCCCTTTGAAAGGCAAGTAGGTGAACTTTGCACCAGTTGCTTTCTCAAGCGCTACGGTAATGATTTGATCTTCCTGCTTGGAACCTGTACCGCCCATGCGGAACTTACCAGGACCTGCTGCTTTTGCTGCAGCAATATATTCAGGAGCGGTTTTGTAAGGTTTATCAGCATTTGTCCACAGAACAAACTGGTCAAGAGCCAACATCGCTACTGGAGTAATTTCTTTCCAGTTGAATGGAACGCCTGTTGCCATCGGTGTAGTGAACAAGTTTGACAGCGTAATGATGATCTTGTTTGGATCGCCCTTAGCTTCCTTAATTGCCAAGAAACCTTCTGCACCTGCACCAGCAGACTTATTAATCGGAATGATCGATTGCTTCATCAAGTTATGCTTGGTGACAATCCCTTGGATCACACGAGCCATTTGGTCAGCACCACCACCAGGACCGGCAGGAATAATGAACTCAACTGGCTTGGTTGGTTCCCAAGCAGCAAAAGCAGGTGAAACAGCAACAGCACCGAGGGCTAATGCGGTGGAAATCAATGCCCCTTTTAACTTCATCTTCATGAACGCTCCTCCAAAAAATTTTGAATACCAATATTACTTTGGCTTTTCTTTGTTGTGTGATGATTTTTGATCGATCCGAACATAGATCTCTTGATTGGCATCAACATTATTTAAATCGATACCTAGGGCTTTCACTAATCGAATTAGTATTAACCCTAATAAGATTTTTTCAGAAAAATTCTTACCTAAACCGGTCTAAAAGCTTCTTGCTGATTTTGTCGAGCTTGGTGGAATCTGGTATCAAGAACTGCAGGCCATTGGAGTCAGCAATGAGCAATGTATTTCCAGCAATACGGCGAATATCTTCCTCGCCTTTAAGACGAATTCTGGTGGGACCTCGGTCGGTTTCAATATCCCAAAGACTCGGAGTTGCAAAAGTGGATACCTTGGTGATCTTTTTAATCACGGGCATGAACTCACGAGCAGCCAGCTCTTCTTTGATGAGAGTTAACTCACCCTCAGGAATAGTTTTGACTTCATCAAACCAGCACAACTCTTTACCAGATTGGTCCATGATGGAGATTCCGACCTCTGGCTGTGTAATCGGGAACGCTCTGACTGGATAGACGCCAATATGCTCGATTCCATCAGCATCGGTTAATACGAGACGTCCAAGGGCATCACGCTCTAAGGTATGTAACTTTTGATGATGGCTCATACACCACCCCCAGTTTCCTTGGCAATAATCTGAAGACGTTCTTCGTCTCTTTCATTCTCATCAATACTCTCGCCAATCGCGCCACCCTCAACAAATTCGGCAGCATGGCGAAGTTGCGCTTGATACAAGGCGTAATACGCGCCCTGTGCATCCATCAACTGATCATGTGAACCAATCTCCACAATCTCCCCCTTATCAAGCACAACCAAGCGGTCAGCCTTTCGAAGAGTAGAGAGGCGGTGCGCAATCGCAATCGTTGTACGACCTTTAACCAGATTATCCAAAGCGCGCTGAATTTCTTTTTCAGTTGTAGTGTCTACCGATGAAGTCGCTTCATCCAAAATCAAAATACTTGGATTAATCAAGAGCGCACGCGCAATCGAGATACGTTGACGCTCTCCACCGGAAAGAGATTGGCCGCGCTCACCTACCAAAGAGTCGTAACCCAACGGTAAGCGCAAAATAAATTCGTGAGCATGTGCAGCGCGCGCTGCTTCAATAATTTCTTCGCGCGTAGCATCCGGTTTTCCGTAGGCAATATTTTCTGCAATCGTGCCAAAGAATAAAAACGGCTCTTGCAGCACCAAACCAATACGCTTGCGATAGTCAGCGATTCCGATGCTTCGAATGTCACGCCCGTCTAATGTAATGGCACCTGAACTCACATCATAGAAACGACAGATCAAATTCACTAGCGTGCTCTTACCTGAACCGCTATGCCCTACTAAGCCAATCATTTCTCCAGGGGCAATATCCAGATCAATCCCTTTGGAGACGGCTCGGTTTCCATAGCGGAAACCCACGCCCCGTAAGGAGATTTGGCCTTTAACTTCACCCAATGGCGCTGGATTAATTGGCTCGGGCACACTAGAAACATGGTCCAAGATATCAAAAATACGCTTTGCTCCAGCAGCAGCTTTTTGGGTATGCGAAACAATGCGACTCATGGAATCTAAGCGAATGTAGAAGCGCCCAATGTAGGCTAAGAAGGCAATCAACACACCTACCGTAACCTTTTGATGTGCCACCTGCCAGATACCAAAACCCCATACCACTAAGAGGCCAGTTTCAGTTAATAACGTGACTGTTGGAGAGAACAAACCCCATACTCGATTAACGCGATCATTAATTTGTAAATTGTGTTTATTGGAATCTACAAAACGTTTGAGCTCGCGATCTTCTTGAGCAAAAGCCTTGACAACCCGAATACCTGGAATCGTATCCGCCAAAATATTAGTCACCTCAGACCAGATACGATCAATCTTTTCAAAACCAAAACGCAGCTTATCTCGTACTACATGAATCATCCACACGATAAATGGCAATGGCGCGAGAGTTACGAGTGCCAGCAAGGGATCAATCGAAACTAGAATTGCTGCTGTCATCGTAATCATGATCACATCAGTCGCAAAGTCCAAGGCATACAAAGATAAAAATACGCAGATGCGATCTGTCTCAGCGCCAATACGCGCAATCAAGTCACCGGTTCTTTTGCCGCCGAAATACTCCAAGGACAATTTCAGTAAATGTTCAAAAGTGGTATTGCGCAAATCTGCGCCAATACGCTCGCTCACCAATGCAAGAAGGTAGGTTTTCCACCAGCCTAAGCCCCAGGCAACGATCGCTGCCGCAAATAAAGCGAAGAGATATTTGCTGGCTAAATTGAAGTCAATCGGATTACCTTTTTCATAGGGAATCAATACGTGATCCATTAAAGGCATCGTCAAATATGGCGGGATCAAAGTGGCGCCGGTTGATAGCAAAGTCAGAATAAAGCCTAGTAACAGCTGCTTCTTATAAGGGCGCGCAAAACGCCACAACTTAAATAAGGTCAAGGTGGATGGTGGGGCATCATCCTCTGGATCGCAAGATGGGCAAGCTTCAGAATTGGCAGGCTTGGGGCTCAAGCAGACTGGGCAAACCTGTTTATCGTATTCAGAGGCCTCAGACCCCTTAACCGTCTGCGCACCACTGGCTAATTGCTTATAAGCACCCTGAAGACGCAATATTTGAGGATTAACCGCCAACGTAAAGCGCCAAAGCCTGAGCAAACTGACCTCGGACTCCAATTTCAGATAGCCGACCCCAGCATGATCTCCCTGAAAAAGATGGGCTCCAGAGCTAATAGGCCAGAATTCTGAGTGGGTACCATCTGTCCAAAATAGCCCTGACGGGATTACGCAAAGCAGGCTTTTTTCAAAGCGCATAGCATCATCAAGATCCAGCTCAACCCATGCCAGTATGGAATCCAGCCCATTTACAGGGGACTGATCGGCCTCTAATGCAGCAACCCATTGAATGGGTACAGAGGGCACGGATGGGGAAATATCGAGCTTCATTAGTCCTAAAAGTATAGTGGAGCCAGGTTTTGAAGATTTAATGATGCTGTCAACTTTCAGGGGCAGAAAGCCGTTAAATTATCGAAATAGTCTTTTTTATGTATTTTTGCTAATTTTGTGGATTTTGAATAATTACTAGAACCAGAGAGATAGTCTGAGACATCCCCGCCCTCGCCTTCTGATGCGGCGCTGAGATTCCCCATTCCACACATGCCCCAATTACTAGATAAAACCATTGAAATCCTGAGCCACCGACATCTGCGTGGCCCCAATATGTGGAGCTACAACCCCGCACTGGAGGTTTTGATCGACATTGGGGACTTGGAAGACTATCCATCTGACTTAATTCCCGGCTTCTACGACCGACTTTGCAAATGTCTTCCAAGCCTGCATGAGCATCGCTGCAGTTATGGAGAGCCTGGTGGATTTTTAAAACGGGTTGAAGAAGGCACCTGGCCTGGACACATTCTCGAGCACCTCACCATTGAGCTGCAAAATTTAGCCGGCATTGCAGGCGGTTTTGGCAGAGCTCGTGACGGTGGTCGCCGGGGTGTTTACAAAGTCATTGTGAGCGCTACTGAAGAAGCTGTGACATTGCAAGCGTTTAAGTTTGCGCGTGACCTTCTCCTCACCCTAATTCAAGATAATGGCGATGCCATTGCTCAACGAGAGCAGATCATTGAAGAACTTCGTGATTTAAGTGATGATCTTTGTCTAGGTCCCAGCACAGCCTGCATTGTCAACGCAGCTACCGTCCGAGAAATTCCTTACATCAGACTATCTAGTGGCAACTTAGTTCAACTCGGATATGGCGCCAAGCAACGACGTATTTGGACGGCTGAAACCGATCAAACTAGCGCCATCGCAGAAACTATCTCGCGTGATAAAGATCTGACTAAAAGCTTGCTAGCTAGCGCAGGCGTTCCAATCCCAGAGGGTAGAGTCGTTACAAGTCCTGATGATGCTTGGGAAGCCGCACAAGATATTGGCTTACCAGTGGTTGTGAAACCGATTGATGGCAACCATGGTCGTGGCGTATTTATTAACCTCTATACCCAACAAGAAATTGAAGCTGCCTACGCTGTAGCAATCAATGAAGGTAGTGAGGTTTTGGTAGAGCGCCACATTATTGGCGATGAACATCGTTTGTTAGTCGTCGGCAATAAAGTAGTAGCAGCTGCGAAAGGTGAAACAGTTTGGATCACCGGTGATGGCAAGCACACCGTGCTTGAACTCATTCAAATTCAGATTAATTCTGATCCACGTCGTGGCACGACTGAAGAATGCCCTCTTAATCCAGTTCGGATCGATTCTGCAGTTGAGTTAGAGCTGGCTCGCCAAAAGCTGACTGGTGAGAGCATTCCAGGGGTGGATCAAAAAGTATTGATTCAAAGTAATGGCAATGTGGCATTTGATGTGACCGACTTAGTTCACCCTGAAGTAGCCCACCAAGTAGCATTAGCTGCACGCGTTGTTGGGCTTGAAATTGCGGGAATTGACCTCGTAGCTCAAGATATCAGCAAGCCACTAGAGTCGCAAAACGCGGCGATTGTTGAAGTGAATGCAGGTCCTGGCTTACTGATGCACTTAAAACCTGCTAGCGGTACTCCACAACCTGTTGGCGAAGAAATTGCAAATCATCTTTTCCCTTCAGGCTACGATTTCAGAATTCCAATTGTTGGCGTTAGCGGGAATTCCGGAAGAACTATCGTCGCCGAAATGATTGCCCACTTCACTAGATTGACGAACGTGCATGTTGGACTCTCCACCAGCAATGGCCTCTATTTTGGCAATCGCACCATCAAACAAACCTCTTCTTCCCACTGGGAAAACGCACGACGCACACTTCAAAATAGAGCGATTGAGGTTGCCGTTCTTGAGAATGACAATGCATCACTCTTGCTAGAGGGTCTGGCATACGATCAATGTCAAGTTGGTGTCGTACTCAATATTGACCCACTCAAACTCTTTCCTGAGCACAACATCAGCGAAGAAGATCAATTATTTAACGTAGTGCGTACTCAGGTTGATGTTGTATTGCCTACCGGCACCAGCGTATTAAATGCAGACGATCCCATGATTGTCAAAATGGCGGAACTCAGCAAGGGTGAGGTGATGTACTTCTCTCAAGAGCCGGACTCTCCTGTAGTGACTGCCCATCAAGAAAAAGATGGTCGATCAATTATTGTGAGTCCATCTGTCATTACGCTCAAGCAAGGTAAGGTAGACAAGTTAGTGATTCCAACTCCTTCAGCAGTGAAGGAGGCATCCCTTGAATGGGTGCCACACTTAAGTCTTGCAGCAGCTATTGGTGCAGCCTGGGCTTTGGATATTCCGTTCAACGTTATCGAAGCTGGAGTTGAAACATTTGTTTCTAGCTCCAATATTCCACCAGAGGCTTAATTGGAAATCACCCGTATTCGCATGTTGCGCGGCCCAAATTTATGGAGCCGCCATACCGCACTAGAAGCCATTGTTTCTTGCGATGAAACAGAACGATCAATCGATTCAATTCCCCGCTTTGAAATCAAGATTCGTGAACGCTTTCCTCAATTAGGTAGCATGCGCCGTGGCGGTCATAATGAAATGCTCTCTCTGGCACACGCCTTAGAGCATGCTGCTTTAGGTCTTCAATCTCAAGCAGGCTGCCCAGTTACCTTTAGCCGCACAGTACAAACGGTTGACGTCGGCGTCTATCAAGTCGTTGTGGAATATACCGAAGAAGTTGTTGGACGTATGGCATTTGACTTTGCTTTTGGACTTATTCAAGCAACCCTGAGTGATGTGCCATTTGATTTAGCTGCGGCCCTCTCAGAATTAGAGGCTTTATATGAGGATGTTCGCCTAGGACCCAGCACTGGCTCTATCGTCGATGCTGCTGTACAAAGAAATATTCCCTACCGCCGCATGACTGAAGGCAGCATGGTGCAGTTTGGCTGGGGTAGTAAGCAAAAACGTATTCAGGCAGCAGAAACTAGCGATACCAGCGCAATTGCAGAGGCGATTGCACAAGATAAAGAACTCACCAAAAACTTATTGGCAGCTGCAGGAGTTCCTGTTCCCACTGGTGAAGTGGTTACTACTGCAGATGATGCATGGCGCGCTGCCCAAAAGATTGGTGGCCCCATCGTTCTGAAGCCCAAAGATGGTAACCAAGGCAAAGGTGTTGTTGCCAATATTCAAACTGAAGCAGAGGTGCGCGCTGGCTTTGAAGTTACCCAAGCTTTTGGACGCCAAACCATTGTCGAGCGCTATCTCCCTGGTGCTGACTACCGCTTGCTGGTGGTGGGTAATCGCCTCTCTGCTGCAGCACGCCGAGAACCGGCTCAAGTGGTTGGCGATGGTAAACATACCGTTTCTGAGTTGGTTGAATTAGAAAACAAAAATCCATTGCGTGGCGATGGTCATGCAACTGCTTTAACCAAGATTCGTTTTGATGACATCGCGCTTGCACATTTAGCTAGCAATGGCTTAAGCCCACAATATGTTCCCAAAACTGGTGAGCGCGTTTTACTTCGCAATAATGCCAACCTCAGTACCGGTGGCACCGCCACTGATGTGACTGATGATGTACATCCAAATGTAGCTGCGAGTGCAATTGCAGCTGCCCAAATGATTGGATTGGATATTGCTGGCGTCGACGTCTTATGCGAGGCGATCTACAAGCCCCTAGAGCCTCAGGGTGGCGGCATTGTTGAAGTCAATGCAGCACCCGGTTTACGGATGCACCTCAAGCCTTCTTATGGCAAGGGCCGTCCTGTTGGCGAGGACATTATTAATATGATGTACCCACTGGGTGAAGATGGACGCATTCCAGTGGTAGCCGTTACAGGCACTAATGGTAAAACCACCACCGTTCGCCTCATCTCCCATTTGCTCAATGAGACCGGTTTACGAGTTGGCATGACCACAACGGATGGTGTGTACATCAATCATCGCTTAATTGATTCTGGCGACTGCAGTGGCCCCAAGAGTGCTCGTAATGTCCTCATGCATCCCGATGTGGATGCTGCCGTATTAGAAACTGCTCGCGGTGGGATGTTGCGAGAAGGTCTTGGCTTTGATCGTTGTGAGGTTGCTGTTGTAACTAATATCGGTGAAGGTGATCACCTGGGTCTGAACTACATCACCAGCGTAGAGGATCTAGCAATTCTGAAGCGGGTCATTGTTCAGAACGTTGCCCCTACTGGTGCTGCAGTTCTCAATGCAACAGATCCTATTGTGGCTAGGATGGGTGATTTCTGCACCGGTCGAGTGATCTTCTTTTCTCAGAACCAACATCACCCCGTCATTGCAGCCCATCGCGCCAAAAACAAAAAAGTGATTTATTTTGATGGCACCCACATCATCTGCTCCAAAGGGGAGCGCGTACTTTTCCGCTACCCAGTAAGCGAAATTCCACTGACTCAAAATGGTGTACTGGGCTTCCAGATAGAAAATGCAATGGCATCGATTGGTGCAGCCTGGGCCCTTGGATTGGACGCAGAAGCAGTGGCTCGCGCCCTCCATTCTTTTGAGAGCTCAGCGAATGCAGTGCCCGGACGCTTTAATCAATTCCAACATAAAGGTGCCACGGTGATTGCTGACTATGGTCACAATCCAGATGCCATGCGCGCTTTAGCCAGTGCCATCGAAGCGATGAAGCCTAAAAAGAGTCATGTCGTGATCAGTGGTGCCGGTGATCGTCGGGATGAAGATATTCGTGACCTGACCCGTATTCTTGGTAATAGCTTTGACAATGTCATTCTTTATCAAGATCAGTGTCAACGCGGTCGCGAAGATGGTGAAGTCTTAAAGTTGCTACAAGAAGGTTTAGTAGGCACCAAGAAAGCCAAACAAGTTAAAGAAATTACCGGCGAATTCCTCGCCATTGATACTGCACTTGATGATTTATCTGCTGGTGATATTTGCCTGATCCTCATTGACCAGGTGGAAGAATCGCTTGCCTACCTAAAAGAAAAGGTTCAGCCTTAATCAAGGCTTGCTTTTGTAGCCGCCAACAAAAAGCCCAATCAGTGATTGGGCTTTTTTAATTGATCACCTAAGTGATCAACTTCAGGGTTTTGGTAGTTGCTTATACCTGAGAGTGATAGTGCTGTAAACGCTCAATCTCTTCTTTAGATCCCAACATGACAGAGACGCGCTCATGCAGTTCAGTAGGCACCATATCCATAATAAGTTGCTCGCCATTGGTCGATGCACCACCAGCCTGCTCCACTAAGAAGCTCATCGGATTTGCTTCATACATCAGGCGCAGCTTTCCTGGCTTGTGCGGTTCACGTTGATCCCACGGGTACATAAAGATGCCCCCACGTGATAAGACACGATGCACATCCGCAACCATAGATGCGATCCAGCGCATATTGAAGTCTTTGTCACGCTCACCACTGACGCCAGCCAAGCACTCATCAACGTAACGACGCACAGGCTCAGCCCAGTGGCGCATATTAGACATATTGATCGCAAACTCTTTAGTGGAATGCGCAATCTCCACCGCATGTTTAATTAAGACAAACTCTCCGGTCACCTTATTCAAGGTAAACATCACTACGCCATCACCCAAAGTTAATGCCATCGTGGTTTGTGGTCCGTAGACAACGTAACCCGCAGCAACTTGGTGACGGCCTGACAATAAAAAATCTTCTGTCTGCAATGGCGCTGCAGGATCTTGCTTTTTCAGCACAGAGAAAATAGTTCCGATAGAGACATTGACATCAATATTGGAAGAGCCATCTAGCGGATCAAACAACAATAAGTAGTCGCCAGTACCTTGAACTGGAAGCGGCAACTCCATTTCCTCAGAAGCGAGACCGGCTAAAGATTTGCAGCCCTGTACGCCGTCAATCAATAAGTCGTTAGCAATGACATCGAGCTTTTGCTGAACTTCACCCTGGACATTGCCAGTACCCGCAGATCCCAATAAGCCAATCAAAGCGCCTTGAGCAACTTCATGACTCAAGGTTGAGCAAGTATCGGCAACGGCCAATAACAGCTCTTGAAGACCCGCAGGTATTTCTGCACCCTTTACCTTGGCGAACGATAGATATTGCTTGAAATTGGTATTAAAAGTACTTGAAGCGCTCAAAAGGAGTTTCTCCGTAATGGGGTTTATTTCTGTATGGGCTCTATTTTGCCTTGTTCCAAGCTGCCTAATTGCCCAAAGCCTTAGAAACCACCTCTTTCACATCTGGAGAGAGGGTTTCGCAAGCATCGACCTTCTTCAGGGCTGCCAGCATATGGTCTTGGTAAGGCTTGGCAAAATGGCGCCAACGATCAAGGCCCCTTGCCAAACGAGCGGCAACCTGCGGGTTGATTGGATCCAGGGCAAGAACAGATTCCGCCCAAAATGCATAACCACTACCATCGGTTTGATGAAAGCTGGCGGGATTATTCATACAAAATGCATGAATCACGCTGCGTACTCGATTGGGGTTATTCATCTTGAAAACTTCGTGCTCACGCAGACGCTTGACCACATCCAAGGTAGATTCAGCATGAACTAGTGGCGGCCTACTGGATTGCAATGCAAACCACTTATCGATTACTAAAGCATCGTCAGCAAACCGGCTATAAAAATCTTCTAGGCAAGCTGCTGCGGATTTACTTCCATGAATCACTAAACCAGCCAGAGCTGCATATCGGTCAGTCATGTTGTCAGCATTTTGATATTGATTGACTGCCATGGGTGCCCAGATTAATGGATCCGCTTCGAGCAACATGCTGAGTGCAAGATTCTTTAATGCGCGCTTACCAGCACTTGCTGCATCAGGGTTAAATGGCCCTGGAGCCTGCATCTGTTGGTAGAGAGCAGCCCATTCAATTCTCAGTTCACTGGCAATAGCATGGCGGAAAGCACGACGGGCAGCATAAATCTGCTGAGGATCAACGCTTGCACACTGCTCATATAAATAGGTCTCAGCGGGTAAAGTCAGCGCCAACTCTTTGAACGCAGGATCCAACTCTGGATCGGTCAAGAGTGTGCGATAAGCCTCAATCAGGGCTTTATCAGGCAAACGATTGCCTAGGATCATTTGCATGGCGAGCTTCTGACCAGCCTCCCAACGATTAAAGGCATCGTCATCACTTGAGAACATCGTTAGTAAATCAGCTTCACTCTGATCAAAATCTAAATGAATCGGTGCCGAAAAATTGCGGTTAATCGATAGCACCGGACGACTTTCTATTTGATCAAAAGTCCAAGTCTGCCGATCTTGAGTTAGCTCTAACAAAGTCTCTACCTGATCATCTGCTGGCGTGAGCAGGCGCATCTTCAATGGAATATGAAATGGCTTGCTATCTTTGTGCTCAATATTGGCTGATGGACTTTGCGTCAAGGTAATTTGATATTGCTTTTTATCCTCATCATAGGATTCTTCTACTTTGACTTTAGGGGTGCCTGCTTGGCTGTACCAGTTTTTAAACTGGGAGAGGTCTCGCCCATTGGCATCTGCCATAGCAGCCAAGAAATCATCACAAGTCACCGCTTGTCCATCATGACGCTTGAAGTAAAGATCCATACCCTTGCGGAAACCCTCAACACCTAACAAGGTTTGATACATACGCACAACTTCAGCACCCTTCTCATACACAGTCACGGTATAGAAGTTATTAATTTCTTGATACTCATCTGGACGAATTGGGTGCGCCATCGGACCAGCATCCTCCGGGAACTGCAGTTGACGCAATAAACGCACGTCTTCAATACGCTTCACTGCCCTGCCAGACTCACTACCCATTTGATCAGCAGAGAATTCTTGATCGCGGAATACGGTCAAGCCTTCTTTAAGAGAAAGTTGAAACCAATCTCGACAGGTAACTCGATTACCAGTCCAGTTATGAAAGTACTCATGAGCTACTACGCTTTCAATATTGGCGAAGTCAGCATCTGTTGCTGTCTCTGGCTGGGCAAGCACGAATTTGGTATTGAAGACATTGAGGCCCTTGTTCTCCATTGCACCCATATTGAAATCGCTTACTGCCACAATCATGAAGCGCTCAAGATCAAGTTCCAGGCCGTAACGTTTTTCATCCCAATGAATCGAAGCAATTAAAGAATCCATTGCATGACGAGTCTTTTTCAGGTCATGTGGCTCAACCCAAATTTGCAGTAGCTTCTGAGCACCACTACCGGTGGTGATAGTTTCCTCAATGCATTCCAACTTGCCAGCAACTAAAGCAAACAAGTAGGATGGCTTTGGAAATGGATCCTCCCAAACAGCGCTATGCCATCCATTCGGTAATTTTTCTGTGCTAATGAGATTGCCATTTGACAGCAGTACTGGGCAGTCTGCTTCACGCGCACGCAGTGTGACACGATAGCGTGCCATGACGTCTGGTCTATCAAGAAAATAAGTAATTTTTCTGAAGCCCTCTGCTTCGCACTGGGTAAAGAAATTCCCATTAGAGACATACAGACCCATCAGCGTAGTATTTTTCTCAGGCACGCAAACACAAATGATTTCAACAATGAAGGTTTGTTTGCCTTCATTGGGCAATGCATGAATGGTTAGTGTTTCTGGTGTCAGTTCAAATTGACGATGGGCTTCACCATTAATACGCAAACTCACAAACTCCAGCTCATGGCCCTGCAATACCAACGGCGTTCCAGCCTCATGACCAGCGCCTGGCAAGACCTCTAGGCGACTCTTCACAATGGTCCTAGCAGGATCTAGGGCAATATCTAACTCAACCTGTGAAAAGGTGTAATTGGGAGCGCGGTATTCGAGCCTGCGAAAGCTCTGTGGCAGATCAGTTTTCATGGGGCAATTTTAAGCCCCGCAGACCAATTTCGCCCTAACCCCAGATGAGGGTAGCGACACCAATGGCAATGAAGGTCACGGCAGCTACCGCATGTACCCATTTAATCGGCATGCGTTTAGTGAACTTCTGACCAATCCAAACAGCTGGAGCGTTGGCCAACATCATCCCCAAAGTGGTGCCAATGGTGACCGAAACAACGTCGGAATATTTAGCGCCCAGAGCGATGGTGGCAATTTGAGTCTTATCCCCCATCTCGGCCAAGAAAAATAGTCCAACCGTGAGCATGAACACCTGAAGGGCTCTATCAGCCACTTTAGATCCAGCCGCATCATCAATGTGATCAGGTACCAAGAGCCAAAGACCAATTCCCAAAAAGCTTAAACCTAAAATCCATTTAAGGATGTCTGGACTCATAAAGGTAGTGAGCCAATGCCCTAGCAACGCTGCGCAAGCATGGTTCGCAATTGTGGCAATCAATATCCCACCAATAATGGCAAGAGCCTGTTTTGGGTAGCGGGCAGCCAACATCAAGGAAAGCAGTTGAGTTTTGTCGCCCATCTCAGCCAGAGCGACCACGCCAGTAGAAAGAGTTAATGCAGATAAGTCCATGTATTGAATGATAGAGGAAAGCTTGAGAGCCTAAGCCCCCAAGCCATTCCACACCTACGACTTCGGTGAAACTGCTACGCAGCCAACAACTCTTCTGCTGATACAAAATCGACCTTCTGGGCTTTGGCAACCGGCTCAGAAGTAAGACTACCTCGATGCACACTCAAGCCATTGCGCAAATGGTGATCGTGAGAGAGTGCCTTCACCATACCTCGATTAGCTAAAGCTTCAATAAACGGATAAGTCGCATTGGTCAGTGCAAAGGTAGAGGTTCTCGCAACTGCTCCAGGCATATTTGCTACACAGTAATGCAGAACGCCATCTACGATAAAGGTAGGATCAGCATGCGTAGTTGGCTTGGATGTTTCAAAACAGCCGCCTTGATCGATTGCGACATCCACTACTACTGCACCCGCCTTCATTTTTCGCACCATTTCTCTTGTAACCAGCTTTGGTGCTGCAGCACCAGGCAGCAAGACGGCGCCGATCACCACATCCGCCTCACAAACCTCCAACTCAACCAAGAGTGGGTCAGCGTAGAAGGTTCTCACGCGGTTGCCGTAGAGCATGTCAATCTGTCTCAAGCAATCGATATTGCGATCGAAAATACAAACATCGGCACCCATACCCACTGCCATTTGCAAAGCATTACGCCCCACTACACCTGCACCCAATATCACGACTTTTGCTGGTGCAACTCCTGGTACACCTGCCATCAAGATACCCAAGCCTCCATTTGTTTTCTCAAGATGAATGGCTGCTGCTTGGATAGACATCCTGCCCGCAACTTCACTCATAGGGGCTAACAGAGGCAGCGCACCATTACATGAGGTAACAGTTTCATAAGCAATACAGCTTGCACCTGAAGCTAGCAATGCTTTGGTCTGCTGTGGGTCTGGAGCGAGGTGTAAATAGGTAAAGAGGATTTGATCTTCACGCAACATGGCGCATTCTTGCGGCTGAGGCTCCTTAACCTTAACGATCATCTCTGCTTTTGCAAAGACCTCAGCAGCACTGTTGATCAAGGTGGCACCAGATAGGCGATAGGACTCATCGCTCAAGCCAATTTGCTCACCAGCTCCACGCTGCACCAGGACAGAATGACCCTGCTTACATAAACCCCTGACATTACCTGGAGTTAAGCCAACACGAAATTCATTATTTTTTACTTCTTGAGGTACGCCAACAATCATTTCAATCTCCTTATTTGAATTCACGACTCAGTTTTGTTTTGCGATGTAAGCCAACGATGTAGAACATGGCGAGATACACACCCAATAGGCACGGACCCAATACCAAAGCAATCCGTGCATCCTCATGAAAGCCCATCAACACCACGACCAAGGTAATAAATGCCAATGCAAACCATGAGGAATAGGGCCACCAAGGCGTGCGATATGCCAATTCGGCAGCCTGGGCTTTAGTGAGTGAGCGGCGAAATTGAATTTGGGTGAGCAAGATTGCAATCCACACCATCAATCCAACAAAGGTAACTGCAGCCATAACGTACTGAAACGCTTTATCTGGAACAAAGTAGTTCAACACCACCCCGGTCATACAAACCGCCACCGTTGCCATCACCGCTCGATGTGGAACCCCATACTTCGATAGCTTGGCAAATGGGGAAGGCGCATAGCCATTCACTGAGAGCGCGTATAAGAGTCGCCCACCGCTAAATATGCCAGCATTGCAGGATGACAAAGCAGCAGTAATGACTACGAAATTAATGATGCCAGCAGCTTCGCGTAAACCAATCCGCTCAAACATCACCACGAATGGACTTCCTTGCTGCCCAACCTCATTCCAAGGGAAGATGGCCAAGATGACCAGGATCGCACCCATATAAAAAATCAAGATGCGCCATGCCAATGAATCAATTGCCATCGGTATGGTTTTGCGTGGATTCTCAGCCTCACCAGCAGACAACCCAATCATCTCAATACCAACATATGCAAATAAGACCATCTGCAGAGAAAGTAACATGCCGCCAACACCATTAGGGAAGAAGCCGCCGTGCTGCCAAAGATTACTGAAGCCAATCGGATTCCAGTCATTGGTAAAACCAAAGAAGATGACTGAGCTTCCCAAGGCAATCATGGCCACAATAGCAACCACTTTGATGAGAGCAAACCAAAACTCAAACTCACCAAAAACTTTTACGGCAATGAGATTGATTAAGCCCATCATCAAGATGGAGGACAAAGCCCAAATCCACTGGGGGACATCTGGAAACCAAATACCCATATAAATACCAACAGCAGTGACTTCGGCTATTCCAACAACGATCCAGTAAGTCCAGTAGCCCCACCCGACCATATAACCCGCCAGCGGTCCTACATAGGTATTGGCATATGCAGCAAACGAGCCTGCAACAGGTTCATGTACTGCCATCTCACCCAAGGCGCGAAGCACGATGAAGGCAACGATGCCGGCAAGCAAATATCCCAGCAAGATGGAAGGTCCTGCGATTTGAATTGCACTTGCCGAGCCCAGAAATAATCCAACGCCGATAGTGGAACCCAAAGCCATCAGGCGAATGTGCCTGACTTTGAGGTGGCGCTGTAAACCAGTTTGTTCAGTCTGCAAAAGAGACCCCCTTTCGATTTGTCGTTGGTAAATCACCAACGAGGCAAAGTCTAGGGAGGACCAAGCATCTGCACTAGAGGCTAAAAGTGCGTAAAGTGCTTAAACAATTAAATATGGTGTGAAAAAAATCACTAGGCAAAGAGGATGCAGGCTTGCTGAGGAAATAATAAATTTTGGATGACATCAGAATCCGTAATTTCCTACAGGGATTCCCCTTAAGGATTTATGGATAGATTTGAAAAAATCTATTGAGCAGCAATGAGATTTAAGACTTCAGCAGCCCCGGCTAAACCACATGCCGCCGTCACCATCACTGTTGACCCATAGCCAGAGCATGCAAGACCTCCGCTAGCAACACCTGCACGAGGCTCGTGAGAATAGATCGCTCGAATACCAATTTTTCTTTTCAGATTTCTAGAAAATCCATGGTCCTGTCTGAGACCCTGACGCACCTTTGCCAATAAAGCATCTTGCTCGGTTCTAGATAGGTCATCACAGCGTACAGAAGTAGGGTCTGATTTTCCGCCAGCTGCACCACACATGACTAGAGCGCGCTGGTGTTTGTTAGCCCAAACCGCTAAAGCAATTTTAGTTTGCACTGAATCGGTTGCATCCAAAACAATCGCACCTTCCGGAATCAAGGTATCCAGATTTTCTGGTTCCAAAAATGCATCGTGGCTAGTGAGCCTGATTTCAGGATTAATTTGGCGAATGCGATCGGTCATCGCTTGTACCTTAGCTTTGCCATACTCACCCTCAAGAGCGTGTAGCTGACGATTGGTATTGCTTTCGGCAATGTGATCAAAATCGATCAAGACTAGATGTCCAATAGCAGTGCGTGCCAAAGCTTCAGCAGCCCATGAACCGACTCCACCCAATCCAGCTACAACAACAGTGGCATGATGAAAACGCTCACGCAGCTCTGGGCCGTATAGCCGAGCTACACCACCAAAGCGTCGATCTCCCACACCGTCTTCTAACTTGTCTTCTGCCATAGCTTCTCTTTATACTGAAAAAATGGACTCCATCGCTCAACTCCGCAAAAACTATACCTTCGGTCAACTTTCAGAGACTGAAGTTCCGTCCAATCCACTGAGCTTATTTCAGCTTTGGTTTGATCAGGCCGTCAAAGCAGAATGCCCAGAACCCAACTCCATGACTTTGGCAACTGCAGATGCAATAGGCAATCCATCAGCCCGTATTGTCTTACTAAAAGGCGCGGATGGGGCTGGCTTTACCTTCTTTACCAATTACGAGAGTCAAAAAGGTAAGGACTTAGCCATTCGGCCACAAGCTGCTTTGCTTTTTCATTGGCATGAGCTAGAGCGTCAAGTTCGGATTAAAGGGATAGTTGAGCGGGTCAGCCCTACCGAGAGCGATGAATACTTTCACTCCCGCCCAGCAGCCTCCCGAATTGGGGCATGGGCATCACCTCAAAGCGCTGAAATTCCGAATCGAGAATTTCTTGAAGAAGCTGAAAAGCGATTCGCGGCCGACTTTAGAGATAAACCACCTAGACCCGATCATTGGGGCGGATATCGTCTACACCCCACTGAAATTGAATTCTGGCAAGGTCGACCCTCACGACTACATGACCGCATTCACTATCAACTGGATGGGGACCACTGGCGCATTTCTCGCCTGGCACCCTAATCGACTCTAGCGAAACTCTGGCGCAATTAGAGATTGAAACTTTGCTCTGAATTTTGCTAACTTAGGAGCAACGACTGCCATGCAGTAACCCTGTCCTGGATGCTGACGGAAATAATCCTGGTGATAGTCCTCGGCTGGATAAATAACCGGGGCTAAATCAATCTGGGTTACCACTGGACTGGAATAAATCTTCGCATCCTCCAGCTCTTTGACCACCTCATGCGCAGTGACATTTTGACTCTCACTGTGAGTGAAGATCACTGAACGATATTGGGTGCCGTGATCGTTGCCTTGATAGTTCAAGGTAGTGGGATCATGAATGACAAAAAAGATTTCTAATAAATCACGATAAGACACTAGTGTCGGATCGAAATACACATCCACAATTTCAGCGTGGCCAGTTTGGCCCGAGCAAACGGATTCATAGTCGGGATTGGCCATTGCCCCTCCTGCGTACCCAGAAACAACCGCACTTACGCCTAAGATTTGCTGGTAAACCGCTTCCAAGCACCAGAAACAGCCGCCCCCCAAGGTGGCACGCTCAAGACTAGGATGGTTTTTAAGGATAGTGTTGTTCATACCTTTATCCTAATGCCTTATTCAATCGTTTGCTTGCCCTATATAAACCTCATGTCCATAAATCGCTTCACACTCCAATTAGATGAAATCAAGGCAGCATATGCTGCAGAACCAAACCCTACATTGGAGGTTCGGCTTGAACGTATCGGTCGCATTGAGAAAATGATTGCCGCCAATGAAGAAAAAATCTGCAAAGTCTTAGCCGCAGACTTTGGTACTCGTCACTCGATTGAGAGTCGACTCCTAGAGTTTCAGATGATCTATCAGGCTTGCAAACATGTTCGCAAACATCTCAAAGAGTGGATGAAACCGCAACTAGTCTCAACGCCAGGATTCCTAGGCTCATCTCACGCTTGGACACAAATGCAATCTATGGGCGTCGTCGGAATCATGAGCCCTTGGAATTACCCAGTTCAGCTGGCACTGGTTCCAGCTATTGCTGCCTTTGCGGCAGGTAATCGTGTTTGGCTCAAACCCTCAGAAAGAAGTTCACGCACCTCTGGATTCTTAGCAACATTGATTCAAGAATATTTTCACCCAAGTGAATTTTGTGTCACCGTTGGTGGCACTGAAGTTGCAGAATCTTTTGCAGCACTGCCGTTTGATCACCTCTTCTTTACTGGCTCGAACGACATTGGCAAAAAAGTGATGCGTGCTGCTGCAGACCATCTGACACCGATCACACTTGAGTTGGGTGGTAAATCGCCAGCGATTGTTGACCCATCCGCCAAACTCAAGGATGCAGCTGCAAGCATTATTTATGGCAAATTAGTGAATGGTGGTCAAACCTGTATTGCCCCGGATTACGCCATAGTTCACGCGAGTGATTGCGATGCGTTTATTCAAGGATTGCAAAGTGCAGCACAAGAACAATTCTCCAATCCGGAGGAATTCACAGGCGCAATCGATGATTATCAGTTAACGCGTTGGCATCAACTGGTTCAAGATGCATCGGATCGTGGTGCACAAGTAATCCCCTTGACCTCTCCCGCTGATAATGCTGGACTTGCATTCATGCCTGTAGCACTTCTGAATGTCTCTGAGGATGCTCTGGTTATGCAAGAAGAAGTGTTTGGACCCATTCTGCCAATCGTCGCTATCAATGATGTTGATTCCACCATTCGCTATATCAATGAACGCCCAAATCCATTGGCCCTGTACTGGTTTGGAAAAGATAAGGTGGTAATGCAGCGCATTCTGAATGAAACTCGCTCTGGTGGCGTGACAATCAATGACACCCTCTTGCATGCAGCAATAGAGGATTTACCTTTTGGCGGTATCGGTGCAAGCGGAATGGGTGCATATCATGGCAAAGCAGGTTTTGAAGCATTCAGTCATCGCAAATCCGTCTTAGAGGTTCGCGGCTTCTTGGGTCTCAGTTTCTTACGCGGAACTAAATTGGCAAGACCGCCCTATCGCACAGGTGTTGAGCGCTTGATAAGTTGGCTCAAATAAATGCTGTCGATTGGTATGGCGCTAGAGTAACAATTTCGCAGCAAATCCGACTAAAAGCATTCCAACTACAAGCCAAAGAATCGCAGCATAGCGGGAGTGCTTTTTAAAGAAGCCAAGAAAATACTGACCTAAAAATATTAGGCCAGCTAAGTAAGTCATGCTCACTAGCTGGAGTACAACGGCAAGATACAAAAAGGTATGAACGGGATGCGCGTACCCGGGCTGAATAAACTGCGCAAAAAATGAAACAAAGAAAAAGATCGCTTTAGGGTTGGTTAAGGACAATGTCAGAGAAGCTATCAAAGGATGTAACGCATTCAAATAATGCGCCCCGCCATTTTCTGTAACAACTGTTTGATCTCTACGCCAACGTCTCATTCCATCCCGTATAAATCCATAACCCATCCAAGCCAAATAAGCGGCGCCCAGCATGCGTATGAAGTTAAATGTTGATGGCGATGAGTTCAGTAAAGTGGCGGCGCCTAGTGCAACACCGATCATCAGGATGGCATCACCAATAAAGATTCCGAGCGATGCCCAAGCCCCCGCACGCCAGCCCTTAAGAGAAGCAATCGTTAATACATAAAGAGAATTTGGGCCAGGGAATAGGATGGTAAAAATCACTCCCAGCAAATATGTGGGGAAGTCGATGATGCCAACACTTGAAGGTGAAATAAACCAATCCATCACCCCATCATAATTAAATTCGGGAAAACCCTTGTAATTCACTTCTCAAAATGCCATAATGGGAAGCTTTTTAAAGCAATTTGATTCATCGCCCCCCAGCTATATTTCAGCGTACCGTTTAGAAGTCATAAACACCGAAGTTAAAAAAACGCGCTGCCGCCTGTCTGATGGTCGATGCCTTTGACCATCACACTCAAAAAAACAAAGAGTGTATACACGGAGACATCCCTTAAAAGGGATGTGTAATAGCATGACTTTTTCTAAAGAAACCAATCTCGCTGGAAATGATTTCCAGAATTTCGCCCTCGCGGCGCCACTCCTTAAAAACGTTGCTGAACTGGGTTACACCCAAGCTACTGAAGTGCAAGCTCAGGTTATTCCTGCTGCTCTCGCTGGTGGTGACTTATTGGTCAGCAGCCAAACCGGTAGCGGTAAAACCGCAGCCTTCTTATTACCTTTGATTAATCAACTGATCGAAGACAACCCAAACGGCTCACCCGTACCAGGTCGCGCACAACCTAAAGTGTTGGTGCTCTGCCCTACTCGTGAATTAGCTCAACAGGTTGCCGCAGATGCAGTGAACTTAGTTCGCGGCATGAAAGGCATCCGTATTGCAACCGTCATGGGTGGCATGCCTTACGGCAAGCAAATCCAGGCCCTCAAAGGCGCATTGTTAGTTGTCGCAACTCCTGGTCGCTTACTCGATCTGACCGATAGCAAAGCAATTCGCTTAGATGATGTCAAACAACTCGTTATTGACGAAGCCGATCGCATGCTCGACATGGGATTTGCTGATGATCTCGAGGCGATTGATAAGCGTTGTGCTGGTCGCACCCAAACCTTGATGTTCTCTGCAACTTTTGCACCAAAGATTATGTCTTTGGCTAATGAGTTGACTACCAACGCTAAACGTATTGAGCTTGCTCATGCTGGCGAAAAGCACGCGAACATTGAACAGAAACTGCACTGGGCTGACAGCATGTCACACAAGCATAAATTGCTTGAGCACATTTTGGCTGATGCCTCTTTGGATCAAGCAGTCGTATTTGCAAGCACTCAAGTTGAAAGTGAAAAAATTGCTGACACTTTGCGTGCCAATGGTTACGAAGCTAGCGCCTTACACGGTGCAATGCCTCAAGCAGTTCGTATGCGCCGTCTTGAGTCTTTGCGTAAAGGTCACACCAAGATTTTAGTTGCGACTGACGTAGCAGCTCGCGGTATTGATGTGCCACGTATTAGTCACGTGATTAACTTTGGCCTGCCAATGAAACCAGAAGACTATACGCATCGCATCGGTCGTACTGGTCGTGCGGGTCGCAATGGTGTAGCTATCACTTTGGTTGAACATCGTGACCGCGCCAAGATTCGCAATATCGAGCGCTTTACACAGCAAGACATCGTTGCTTCAGTTATTGCCGGCCTTGAGCCACAAGCTAAGCCTAGCTTTGGTGGTGGCGGTGGTCGCCCAGGTGGTGGTCGTTCTGGTGGTGGCTTTGGCGGTGGCGGTCGTTCTGGTGGTGGTGGCGGTCGTTACGGTTCTGGTGCTCGTTCAGAGTCTCGTTCTGGTGGCGGAGGCGGTGGTAATCGCTCAGACAATCATTTCGAATCTCGCTCTAGCGACTCCCGCCCATCCGGCGATTCACGTCCTGCTGGTGGCAATCGTTTTGCTGATTCACGCCCTGCGCGTTTTGCTGACTCACGTCCAGCACGCTCTGGAGATTCACGTCCATCCGCCGGTCCACGTTTTGCTAAACCAAAATCTGGCGGTCAGCGCAGAAACTTTAGCGGTAGCTAAATATGATTCACCGTCGTCGTCTCCGTTCTGCATGGAATCGAGTCGATTCCGGTGAGTTGCATCAAGCGCCACGAAAGTGGCAGTCTTGGTTGAGTGATACCGGCTCTTTAACCCAAAAAATTGAACGCGCAATTGGACAGAAACTAGAGGTAGTGGTTCTGCGAGATTGCCGACAAAACCTAAATAGCGACGAAAGTCGCTATTTTCATTTCAAGATCAAACGTTGCCGTATCCGAGAAGTGCTACTTTGCGCAAACGGTGTACCACTAGTTATGGCTCACAGCATTATTCCCACTAGTAGTTCTAGTGGCAGTAATCATGAGATTTTACGTTTAGGCAAGAAACCTTTAGGAGCAGTGCTATTTGCTAAAACGCGTATGCACTCCAAGAAAAAACCATTCCGTGAAATTGCTCGACTGGATAAACAAAGCGTTTTATGGAAAAAATGTTTCCAGCAATACTCAGAGCTTCCTTCTGCGAGCTGGGCAAGAAGAACTCTATATCAACTCAAGGGACGCCCACTCCTCGTGAGCGAAGTATTTTTGCCGGCGCTACTCAGCTACCCTAGTAATTAAATAGAGAGCCAAGCTTGCGATGCGGTAATTAAAGCCTCATCACCAGGCTCGCAAGTAAACACCTCACCAAAGCCAATTTGCTCAGCGGCATCAGCAATATTGTGATGTGGACAAATGGCTGTTGCCAGATCTAAGGGCAATTTTGCTTGACCCAAATATCGCACCGCCTCAGAAGAGGTCAGAAGCCAAAGTGATTTTGCAAAATCCATCTCATGGACATCTTTCCAGGCAGGACTATTGAGATCCAATGGGACTCGCGCATAAACAGAAAATGTCTCAACTTGCGCACCAGCCTGTTTTAAAGTTTCAGCCAGCCAGTCACGACCACCCTCACCCTTAAGGATGATCACTCTCTTGGTGGACCAATCCCATTTCAACTTTTGCAATTCAGCCCAAAGACCTTCGGAGTCCCACTGTGCATTACTCTGAGGAAGAATAATTTTCGTAGCATTGCTCTCAAGACCAATGCCATGATTGTTGAGGGCTGCCAAGCTACTACCTCCCATCACACCTATCGGCAATGGCCGATCAGATACCTCTTGCCAAGACCTTTCCAGCAAACGCATCGTGCATTCAATTGCATTGGGGCTAACAAAGATTGCTAAGTCAGCACTCTTTAGCCCTGCAATGATTGATTTAACCAATATACCCTCACCCTTTGGAAGAATTGTCAGCAAGGGTAAAGAAATAATTTGGGGAGAAGTCTCTGAAGTAAAACTATTCTTGAGCAGGCTTGCCTGGAGTGCTTCTGACAATTGACGCGCCTGTCCGCTAGGACGGGTAATGACAATGGTCTTATTGCTCATTAATGAATTACCTTTTTACTACTTACTTCGGCAAACCATTAGGCAGCAAATGCTCGGCGCCTTGAGAAATCAGATCGCACGCAACTGACAAACCAAGTGCCTCGGCATCTTCCAAGCTTTTTACTGCGCCTTGAGCGCTAGCTAAGCAACTTGCAGTGCCGTCTACGCTAGCTACAAAAGAGCGGATGTTCATATGATCTTGATCCCAGGTAGCGTATGCAGCCAAAGGCACTTCACAAGAACCACCTAGTTGGCGTGACACCATACGCTCGGCAGTAACTGCATAGAGGGTTGGTAAATCATTCAGAGGGGCAAGCCACTCTTTAATATTGGGATGCTTGCTGAGGGTTTCGATGCCGAGCGCGCCCTGTCCGGCGGCTGGCGTGTAGGGATCAATCGGCAACAGTGCACGAATACGACTCTCCAAACCAAGTCGCTTTAGACCGGCAGCAGCCAAAATAATTGCTTGATACTCACCGCGATCGAGCTTACCCATACGGGTATCTAAATTGCCACGCAGGGGCTGGATCACTAAATGCGGGAACCTGGATCTGAGAACTGACTCACGCCGCAAGCTTGAAGTACCCACCACAGCGCCCGCCGGCAAATCCTCGAGGCTAGCGTAATCATTAGAGACAAAGGCGTCATGCGCATCTTCCCGCGCCATTACGCAGGACAAATCAAAACCCTCGGGCATGACCATAGGCACATCTTTAAGGGAGTGAACAGCCAAATCAGCCCGACCGCCCTCCAAAGCGGTTTCGAGCTCTTTCACAAATAAGCCCTTGCCACCCACTTTAGAGAGGGCCTTATCCAATATTTGGTCGCCCCGGGTAGTCATGCCCAGAATCTGAACATCGCATGCTGGATAGAGCTTTTTAAGGCAATCTCGGACGTGTTCCGCCTGCCACATGGCAAGGCGGCTCTCACGGGAGGCAATTACCAGGCGCTGAGGGGTGGGAGATACAGAGGAACTAGAGCTAGAAATGGGGGTTTGGGACATAACATTTAAAATAATCAAAGACCTACACCAATATACTGCGTTTATGAGCTCATCAAAAAATTCCCTTGCCAACAAAGCCCAAGCTTGGTCGGCCCGTTTTAACGAACCCGTTGACGAACTAGTACAGCGTTATACAGCGTCTATCGGCTTTGATCAACGCTTTGCCTTAGTAGATATCGCTGGATCTTTAGCCCACGCTGAAATGCTGGCTGCGCAAAAAATCATTAGCGCACAAGATTTGGCAGATATTCAAAAGGGAATGGCTCAGATTAAAGGTGAAATCGAAGCCGGTGAATTTAACTGGCAACTTTCATTGGAAGATGTGCATCTCAATATTGAAGCTCGCCTCACGGAATTAGTTGGCGATGCCGGAAAGCGTCTTCACACTGGTCGCTCACGGAATGACCAAGTTGCTACAGATTTACGTCTGTGGTTACGCGGTAGCGTTGATCAAATTGCAGCCACCCTCAAAACTTTACGCATTGCCTTGCTTGATCTTGCGGAGACCCACTCTGCCACGATCATGCCTGGCCATACTCACCTGCAAGTAGCCCAACCCATTACTTTCGGCCATCATTTAATGGCTTATTACGAAATGTTTAGCCGTGATGCGAGTCGCCTGGCTGATCTTCGTGCTCGCTTTAATCGCCTGCCGCTTGGCGCTGCCGCATTAGCCGGTACAACCTACCCAATTGATCGTGAGCAAGTTGCCAAGACCCTCGGCTTTGATGGCATCTGCAATAACTCACTTGATGCCGTATCGGATCGTGACTTCGCGATTGAGTTCTGCGCCTTTGCTTCTATCCTGATGATGCACGTGTCGCGCCTATCTGAAGAGCTGGTACTTTGGCTCAGCCCACGCTTTGGCTTTATTGATTTACCAGATCGCTTCTGTACTGGCAGCTCCATCATGCCTCAGAAAAAGAACCCCGATGTACCAGAATTGGCGCGCGGCAAAACGGGTCGTGTATATGGTGATTTGATTTCTTTATTAACTTTGATGAAGAGCCAGCCATTGGCATACAACAAAGATAACCAAGAAGACAAGGAGCCTTTGTTTGACGCCGTTGATACCGTGCAAGATACATTGCGCATCTTCGCTGATATGGTTCCACATATTCAGGTGAAAGCGGATGTAATGAAGGCTGCTGCTGAAGAAGGCTTCGCCACTGCAACTGACTTAGCTGATTACTTGGTGAAAAAAGGTTTAGCTTTCCGTGATGCTCATGAAGCAGTAGCTCACGCTGTTAAAGCCTGCGTTGGTCGTAACTGCATGCTTACCGACCTCACCCTATCTGAATTACGCTTTGCTTGTGGCTTAGATAATCGCCCAGAGATGATGAGTGATGATGTCTTTGCCTTGCTGACCGTAGATGGTTCCGTGAATTCTCGTCAACATGCTGGTGGCACCGCTCCAGCACAAGTGCTTGCTGCAATTAAACGGGGTCGCGCAGATCTTTAAACTGCATGGGCTTTTGGGGAACAATCTCAACAGGAATTGACCGTCTAAATCAATTCCTGGGCAAAGCAGCCAGCATCATGATCTTGCTGTCTTGCGTTGTATCAGCTCTCAATGCACTACTCCGCTATAGCCTAGATATCAGCAACAACTGGCCACTAGAATTGCAGTGGTACCTCTTTGCTACTGCCGTAATGTTAGGTGCCGCGTATACCCTTAAACGCAATGAACATGTGCGAGTCGATTTAATTTACTCGCAGGTTTCTGATCGTGGGCGTATCTACATTGACCTCTTTGGTTTGATTGTCTTTTTAATGCCAGCCTGCATTCTTTTTACTTGGCTGTCATGGACCACTTTGTTTTATCCCTCTTGGCTAGTCTCAGAGCATTCACTCAATGCAGGCGGATTATTACGCTACCCGATTAAATTGGTTGTGCCACTTGGCTTCTTTATGTTGAGCCTGCAAGGCTTATCTGAAATCATTAAACGCATTGGCGCACTCAAAGGGAAAGAAACATTACCCGCCGCCGATCTCCATTATGAAAAGCCCATTCAATGATTCCGCTTGAATGGATGCCACCGCTCATGTTTGGCGGACTCATTGTGTTTATGTTGATCGGCTTTCCGGTAGCTTTTTCATTGATGGCTGCAGGATTATTTTTTGCCGGCATTGCGATTTCTGAGAATTTCTTTGGCATGCCATTTTTGCAAGCCATTCCTCAGCGCATCTTTGGTAGCGTCCTTGCTAACGACCTACTGTTAGCAATTCCCTTCTTCACATTTATGGGCGCCATTCTGGAGCGCTGCGGTCTTGCGGAAGAAATGCTGGACTCCATGGGTCAGCTCTTTGGACGCATTCGGGGTGGTCTTGGTTACTCGGTGATTATTGTGGGATTTATTCTCGGGGCAATAACCGGCACTGTGGCTGCTCAGGTGATCGCTATGGCGATGATCTCCTTGCCCGTGATGATGCGCTACGGCTACAACATGCGCTACGCTACGGGCGTTTTAGCAGCTTCTGGAACCATTACTCAGCTAGTGCCGCCCTCTTTAGTGCTGATTGTCCTGGCTGACCAGCTCAAAACCCAGAGCGGGAGTGCAGATGTTGGCAGTATGTATCTTGGTGCTTGGGGTCCATCTCTTCTGCAAATTGGTCTTTTTGCTCTCTACACATTCTTCCTCTCCCGCTTTAAACCAGATTACCTACCCCCCGCGCCGGAAAATGAGCTCACCCTTAGAGGCTGGGCGCTCTGGAAGAAGTGCCTCTTGGGAATCATTCCTTCAGCGGTACTGATTTTCTTGGTACTGGGAACCATCATGACTGGCATCGCCACTCCAACCGAATCAGGCGCTATGGGTGCGATGGGTGCATTGCTTTTAGCCTGGATACGCAGGGCCAGCATCCCCAATCTCAAAGGATTGATTCAAGAGGCCTATCAAAACACGATGCGCATCACTGCCATGGTGGTCTTCATCTTGATTGGCTCCACTTGCTTCTCGGTTGTCTTCCAGGGTGTTGATGGCGGCCACTGGGTTGAAGAATTGTTTTCCAATCTGCCAGGTGGATGGGTTGGATTTTTAGTGGTGGTGAATCTGTTTGTTTTCTTTTTGGCGTTCTTCTTAGACTTTTTTGAAATCGTCTTCATCGTTGTACCCTTGTTAGCACCAGTCGCAATCAAACTACTGGCACCAGTTCTACTTGCCTCAATGAATGGCAATCCCCAGGCCGCAGCCAGTGCTGCATTGGTATGGTTTGGCGTCATGCTTTGCGTGAATATGCAAACCTCATTCATGCATCCACCGTTTGGATTTGCGTTGTTCTATCTTCGTGGGGTAGCACCGAAAGAAGTGAAGAGTAGTGATATCTATTGGGGAGCATTGCCTTGGGTTGTCCTGCAACTCATCATGGTGGTGGTTGTAGCAGCATTCCCGGCACTAGTCACTACCTTCTTGGATAAGCCTGCAGCAGTGGTCCAGAGTCAAGAATTTAACTTCACGAGTGACGATGAATCCAAGCCTGATGCGGCAACAAATAAGGTTGATGAAGACGCGCCGGTACTGTTTCGATTGGATAAGCCAGGAAAATAGTAGGCCAAGCGCTTACTTTATCTGGCCTTTGCGATATTGAGACAAAGACCTGTCAAGGTGTTTTACGTTGGCCGGAGATTTTAATAAATGTAGCGTCTCCATAATGCTGGAGTATTTATTTTTTGATATAAAAACAGCAGCCTCCCCGCCCTCGCAATAAATAATAGTTACATCACAATCATTCACAACTTGATTTATCACTTGATGTAACCGTTGTGTTGCATCAGAAAAATGAATAACTCGCATCAAGGCCTCCAATTTAGATTGCGCATAGTACGGCTCCATATAAACATATTCCAAGATAAAAAAATACCCTGCAAAAGCAGGGTATTAAGAGTGTTTATTACCTGAAAGAGATCATAGAGTGATGTCAGGCTCCTGCCTTACACAATCAACGTAGTACTCACTACGCCCATCGATATCTCCTTTAACCAGACCATGAATATCGGTCTCAAAGCCTGGGAAGCGCTCATTGAAGTCACGAGCAAAGTAGAGGTAGTCAATGATGCGTTTATTGAAGCGCTCGCCCGGGATAAGCAGTGGAATACCTGGAGGATATGGGGTTACCAGCATTGCGGTAATCCGATCTTCTAATTGATCCAAGGGAACACGATCTACTTTTTTATGCGCCATCTTAGCCCAAGCTTCTGAAGGCATCATTGCAGGCACCATGTCTGAGGTGTACATCTCAGTCGTCATACGAGCTACATTACGACTCTTGTAGAACTCATGAATTTGCTGACAGATGTCTTTGAGGCCAACGCGCTCATAACGAGGATGTTTAGCCACAAACTCTGGAAGCACTTTCCACAATGGAGCATTCTTATCAAAGTGATCTTTGAATTGCTGTAGCTCAGTTACCAAGGTATTCCAACGGCCTTTAGTAATACCGATAGTGAACATGATGAAGAAGGAGTACAAACCGCACTTCTCCACGATCACACCGTGCTCAGCCAAGTACTTTGTAACGATGCTTGCTGGGATACCCATGGATCCGAAGTTACCCTCAATATCCAAGCCAGGGGTGACAACAGTAGCCTTGATTGGATCCAGCATATTGAAGTCTTGGGCAACCTTGCCGAAGTCGTGCCAGCTAGCATTGGGCTCCAGAATCCAATCTGAGCGCTCACCAATACCTTCTTCAGCTAAATGATCTGGACCCCAAACCTTGAACCACCAGTCCGCCCCAAACTTATCATCGACTTCACGCATCGCACGACGGAAATCCATCGCCTCGGCAATAGATTCTTCCACTAGCGTAGTCCCACCAGGAGCCTCCATCATGGCGGCAGATACATCACAGGAAGCAATGATGGCGTACTGCGGACTAGTCGAGGTGTGCATGAGATAGGCTTCATTGAAGCAGTCGCGATCGAGCTTGTGCTCTTCTGCGTCCTGCACCAATACCTGTGAAGCTTGTGAGAGGCCAGCCAACAACTTGTGGGTTGATTGGGTTGCAAACATCAAACTCTTCTTCGTACGCTTACGATCAGAGCCGATGGCATGCATATCTTTGTAAAAAGGATGGAATGCAGCATGAGGCAACCAAGCTTCATCAAAATGCAATGAATCCACTTTGCCATCGAGCATCTCTTTAATCATCTCGACGTTGTAGACGATGCCATCATATGTACTTTGCGTGAGCGTCATGACGCGTGGCACGACATTCTTGTCTTTAATAAAGGGATTGGCATCAATTTTCTTCTTGATGTTTTTCCATTCAAATTCTTCCTTTGGAATCGGACCAATAATGCCAAGATGATTGCGTGTTGGCATCAGGAAGATGGGGATCGCGCCCATCATCGTAATTGAATGAATTACCGACTTATGGCAGTTTCGATCTACCAACACTACGTCACCGGGGGCAACAGTAGAGTGCCAAACAATTTTATTTGATGTAGAGGTGCCATTCGTTACGAAGAACAAATGATCAGTATTAAAGATGCGGGCAGCATTGCGCTCACTTTGCAATACAGGACCAGTGTGATCCAATAATTGACCCAGCTCTTCCACCGCATTACAAACGTCAGCGCGGAGCATGTTCTCACCAAAAAATTGATGGAACATACGACCTACTGGGCTCTTCAAGAAAGCGACACCACCAGAGTGGCCCGGGCAATGCCAAGAGTAAGAACCTTCAGAGGCGTAATTAGTCAGCGCCCGGAAGAATGGCGGGGCTAATGAATCTAGATAAACCTTAGCCTCGCGAATAATATGACGCGCCACAAACTCTGGCGTATCTTCATTCATATGAATGAAGCCGTGCAATTCACGCAAGATGTCATTTGGCATATGGCGTGAAGTGCGAGTCTCACCATACAAGAAGATTGGAATATCTTCATTGCGCTTACGCACTTCTGTAATGAATGCGCGTAAGTTATTTAATGCGGGCAAGTCATGGTCTTCAGAGTCAGAAACAAACTCTTCGTCATCGATGGACACAATAAAGCTGGAGGCGCGGGAGGCCTGTTGCGCAAAGGATGTAAGGTCGCCGTAACTAGTTAAGCCAATGACTTCCATGCCCTCGTTTTCAATGGCTTCCGCTAAATCGCGAATACCCGAACCTGAAATATTTTCAGAGCGAAAGTCCTCATCAATAATGATGATTGGAAAACGAAATTTCATGAGCACCCTTTTGATTCGCCAATATGGCGATGAAGCAAATTAAGCAGATTAAGTCTTCGGCAGAGTCACGCCAACTTGGCCTTGATACTTACCACCACGATCTTTGTACGATGTACCACACACTTCATCGCTTTCAAAGAACAGAACTTGTGCACATCCCTCACCAGCATAAATTTTTGCAGGTAATGGGGTCGTATTAGAAAACTCGAGTGTGACGTAACCTTCCCACTCAGGTTCAAATGGAGTGACGTTCACAATAATTCCGCAACGCGCATATGTACTTTTACCAACGCACACGGTTAATACACTGCGTGGTATCTTGAAGTACTCAACGGTTCTTGCTAAAGCAAAAGAATTGGGTGGAATGATGCAGACTGGACCTTTGAAATCCACAAAGGATTGCTCGTCGAAATTCTTGGGGTCAACGATAGTGCTATTGATGTTCGTGAAAATCTTGAACTCATCAGCGCAACGAATGTCATAGCCATAGCTTGAAGTGCCATAGCTCACAATTTTTTGCCCGGCGGCATCTTGGCGGACCTGCCCAGGTTCAAATGGGCTGATCATGCCTTGCTCGCCCATACGGCGGATCCAGTGGTCAGATTTAATAGTCATGGCCGAATTGTAAAACCATCGCAGGCCATATGCCCACGAATTTACGAGGTAGTAGGTGGAGAGGTAAAAATCACCCTCTCAGGGGCGTTGAAGATCTCAAAATGCTTCCCAGAGCAACGGGATAAGAGGGTGAGATTGGTTTGGCGGGCCAACTCTAAGCCCATCAAGGTCATACCGGAGCGAGTCATCAAGAAGGGGATGCCCATCTGGGCCCCCTTAATGACCATCTCCGAGGTGAGGCGCCCGGTAGTAAAGAAGATTAGATCCTTGCCTGGCTTATCTGCCAACCACATTAAGCCCGAGATTGAGTCAACAGCATTGTGCCGCCCCACATCCTCAATGAAATGCAGAAGGCGGACATTGTGTTTTCCATCCCGCTCAAAAACAGCACAGGCATGGACCGAGCCGGATTTCTTATAGATGGTGTCATGAACTCGAATGCTGTCGATGAGGGCCACAATTGCCTCTTGGGTTAATTGAGGGCCGTCTGGCAATCTAATTTCTGCCATCTCCTCAATCAGGCCACCAAACATCGTGCCCTGCCCGCAGCCTGTAGTCACCACACGCTTACTGGTAAGAGCATCGATGTCCACTGTGCTGCGGTGAGTCTTTACTGCAGCCGAGTCCGTCTCCCAGTCCACCTGAATACTCGCAATATCGTCGGGTGACTCCACTAGGCGCTGATTACGCAGATAGCCCAATACAAGGGCTTCAGGGGCGCTCCCCAAGGTCATCAAGGTGACGACCTCCCGCTTATCCAAGTAGATGGTTAAGGGGCGCTCCCCAGGAATATGGGTGGTCTTAATGCGCCCCGCCTCATCCATGACCTGCACCTCGTGCACCAAGGGCACGGAAGCGTTAGACATCTGAATGTTGTGGGGCAAAGCCATAAAACGCCTCTTAAATAGGTTCAAATCGGTATTAACTTTAACCGCAGACTAAAATTGATGCTGAAGTGAGGTCGCAAGCCCCATAATCTTGAATTCCCATTTGTTGAAATTATTTCTATTTAAGTTCGCATGAGTAGCCCCAAACGTCGCCTGCTAGTTACCTCCGCTCTGCCTTACGCCAATGGCCAGATCCACATTGGGCATTTGGTGGAATATATCCAGACAGATATTTGGGTACGCTTCCAAAGAATGCGTGGTCACGAAGTCCATTATGTTGGGGCTGATGACACCCACGGCACTCCAATCATGTTGCGCGCTGAAAAAGAAGGTCTCACTCCTAAAGAACTCATCGCCAATGTTTGGAAAGAGCACAAACGCGACTTTGATGATTTCTTAATCTCTTTCGATAACTACTACACCACCGATAGTCCTGAGAACGAAAAGTTATCTCAAAGTATCTACCTCAAGTTACGCGATGCTGGCCTAATTGAAATGCGCTCTATTGAGCAAGCCTACGATCCCGTTAAAGAAATGTTCTTGCCGGATCGTTTCATTAAAGGTGAATGCCCTAAGTGTGGCGCTAAAGATCAGTATGGTGACTCCTGCGAAAAGTGTGGAGCAACCTACTCCCCAACCGACTTGAAGAACCCATTCTCTGTGGTCAGTGGCGCAACACCGATTAAAAAAGTTTCCGATCATTACTTCTTCAAACTATCCGATCCTCGCTGTGAAACTTTCTTGCGCGAGTGGACTCAAGTAAAAACTCCACTGCAACCTGAAGCTCGCAATAAGATGAAAGAATGGGTTGGACAGCCAGGAGATAGCAAGCTTGGTGACTGGGATATCTCCCGCGATGCACCCTACTTTGGCTTTGAAATCCCCGATGCGCCTGGCAAGTATTTCTATGTGTGGCTTGATGCACCAATTGGCTACTACGCCAGCTTCCTGAACTACTGCCAGAGTAAAGGCTTGAACTTTGAGGAATGGGTTAAGCCCGATACCAGCACCGAGCAGTACCACTTTATCGGTAAAGATATTCTGTATTTCCACACACTCTTTTGGCCAGCAACTCTGCACTTCGCAGGCTATCGCACTCCAACCAATGTATTTGCTCATGGCTTCCTCACTGTGGATGGTGAAAAGATGAGTAAGTCACGTGGCACTTTAATTTCTGCGCATAGCGTGATTGAATCTGGATTCAATCCAGAGTGGTTCCGTTATTACTTTGCAACTAAACTCAATGACAGCATGGAAGATTTAGATTTAAATCTCCAAGACTTTGTTGCACGAGTGAACAGTGATCTATTAGGTAAGTACATCAATATCGCCAGTCGTAGTGCTGGCTTCTTGGTAAAGCGTTTTGGTGGGGTAGTTTCTGATGCAGCAATGAGCAATCCACTGCTTACCGATATTGCATCCGCGAGTGAAAAAATTGCTGAGCTCTACGAAGCTCGTGAGTACGCCAAGGCATTGCGCAGCATTATGGAATTGGCTGATAAGGTCAATGCTTTTGTTGATGAAAACAAGCCTTGGGAGATTGCCAAAGACCCAGAGCGTGAAGCTGACTTACAGCGTGTTTGCAGCGTGACCTTGGAGGCATTCCGCTTACTAAGCCTCTATCTCAAACCGATCTTGCCTCAAGTTACCTCTGGGGTTGAGGACTTCCTCTCAGTACCCGCCATGACCTGGGATGATGTTAAAACGCCTCTTTCCAGCCAAAATCCAATCAAAGCCTATAAGCACCTCATGACCCGGGTCGAAGCGCCTCAAATCGACGCTTTATTGGCAGCAAACCTGTAAAAATAGCCTCAAAAAGGCGAATTTCTTGGAATTAACCAAAAAGTCGGCAGGTTTGTAGGAAAAATCGTTAATAATGATGGCCTAGGCAGATCATTGCTACGCAGTAATTTTTGCAAGTTATTGAATTAATTAAGAATTTTAGGAAATATGATGGCTAGATATACATCCGAATTCACCCAGTTCTTAAATGAACTCAAATCTGAGAAACCGCATCTCGAGGCAGGCCAACAAGCTGGTCGCGCCCTCCTCTGGGATAAAGAACCTTTGACTATCGAAGATCAACGTCGCGCCAAGGCAGCCAAATTAAAGCAGCGCGCTTACGTGTACTCGAATGACTAACTCAGGCAGTTCCTTGGGATCTGAGCCAAGCGTTCAATCTGAGTTGCTCGATAGCACTCCGTCGGTTACCGATGGAATGTCTTCGGCATTTGCTAAGTTATATGGCGAGCCATTATTTAAGCTGCCAACAGACCTCTATATTCCACCTGATGCGCTAGAAGTTTTTCTTGAAGCATTTGAAGGCCCCCTCGATCTTCTGCTTTATCTCATTCGTAAACAGAATTTCAATGTCCTGGACATTCCGATGGCGCAAGTAACTCAACAGTACTTGAGTTACATCGATCAAATCCGCCACCACAATTTAGAGCTCGCTGCTGAATATCTATTGATGGCAGCGATGTTAATTGAGATTAAATCTCGCATGCTGCTGCCGATGAAGAAGGCAGATAGCGATGAAGAGGTTGAGGACCCACGCGCAGAACTGGTGCGCCGCCTCTTAGAGTACGAGCGTATGAAATTAGCCGCTCAAGAACTGGATCAAATTCCGCAACAAGGTCGTGATTTTCAAATCGCTCACGGCTATGTAGACACCACCGTTGCAGTGACATGGCCTGACGTCAATCAAGACGACCTCCAAATGGCTTGGCGAGATGTGCTTCACCGCGCAAAACTCAATCAACACCACACCATTACTCGCGAAGAGCTATCCGTACGCGATTTCATGACACGTATTTTGCGTCGCTTGCAAAGCACTAAATTCGTTGAGTTTGGCGAGCTATTCGAGGAAGCCATCAAATCTGGAAAAGGTATTCCAGTGGTAATCGTAAACTTCATCGCGATGCTAGAGCTCTCTCGCGAAGCTTTAGTTGAAATTACTCAGGCTGAGCCATATGCACCAATTTATGTGCGCCTCGCCTATACCCCTGTTGCATGAAAATAATTAGCGATATACAAGAGTTGCGTGACCACTTACGTGGCCAAAATCGCGCTTCCTTCGTGCCAACGATGGGCAACCTCCATGAAGGTCACTTATCGCTCATGCGTCTTGCTAGACAACATGGCGATCCAGTGGTAGCCAGTATCTTTGTTAATCGCTTACAGTTTGGCCCCAATGAGGATTTTGATAGCTACCCGCGCACGATGCAGGCAGATATTGATAAGCTAGAAAAAGAAGGTGTGTACATCCTGTTTGCACCAACTGAGCGTGACCTATATCCGCAGCCTCAAGAGTACCGCGTAGATCCGCCACAGCAACTAGGCGACATCCTTGAGGGTGAGTTCCGCCCCGGCTTCTTCAAAGGTGTTTGCACTGTTGTATTGAAGCTCCTGTCTTGCGTGCAACCCAAAGTCGCCGTATTTGGAAAAAAAGATTACCAGCAGTTGATGATTATTCGCCAGATGGCAAAGCAGTTTGCCCTCCCAGTTGAAATCATTCCGGGCGAAACGATTCGAGCCGAAGATGGTCTTGCACTATCTTCTCGCAACGGCTATCTCTCCATTGAAGAGCGCGCAGAAGCGCCTGAACTGCAGAAAGCTTTGCAGGAAGTTCGTACGCGCGTGCTGGGCTTAAGCAATCTCAATGCGCATTCACTCATTGAGATTGAGAAGATAGCGGTAGACCTTCTGAGTAAACGTGGCTGGCAACCAGACTATATTGCCATTCGCCAGCAAAGTGATTTAGCACCAGCCTCTAACGAAAGCTTGCAAGCTGGTGAGCCGCTAGTGATTCTGACGGCTGCCAAGTTGGGTAAAACACGTTTGATTGATAACCTAGAGATTTAATTCTAGGTTTACGGTTTACAGCGCGAAGAACTGACCTACCTCTAAGCTCAACTCTTTAGCCAATTCAGCACCCGTTACTTTTCCTGCGGCGCCTTTTGCCTTTAAGACTTCGATTTGCCCACCATGGCAAGCAACGAAAATTGAATCCAAAGTAATTTGTGTGATTTCACCAGGCTTACCTTTAACGGATCCGAAGGTAGCTGCTACATGCTTATGGCAATCATAGATTTGTACTTTTTGTTCGCCAAACTTAGTCCAGGCGCCGGGCGCAGGATTACATGCACGTATTAAGTTATAGATTTGGGTAATGTGAGTTGCCCAGTGAATTTGAGCGGCATTCGCATCAAACCAACCTTCATAATTCGCCTGCGATTCGTCTTGAACAACCTCTTGATGCTTGTTTGCAACCACAAGATCAGCAGCCTCAAGAAGCGCTTTCACCCCAACTGGAAATAAGTGATCAAAGTAGACTTTACCCAAAGTATCGTCAGGTCCAATAGCAACTTCTTTTTGCAAAATGATTTCGCCCTCATCCAAACCATCGGATGGGCGGAAGATTGTCAGGCCTGTTTTTTCTTCACCCAATGCAATTGCCCAATTAATGGCGCTAGGGCCACGGTACTTCGGCAATAAGGAAGGGTGATATTGAATAGTTCCATGCTTTGGAATCTTGCAAAGCTCTTGCGGCACAAATTGAAGCACATAGGCCATGACACAGATATCGGCCCCGCTATCAATCATTGCTTGCGCAGCCTCTGAACCTTTAAGAGAGGCAAATTGCAAGGGAGTTAAATCTCTTGCAATCGCCGCTTCTTTCAGCGCCTCAGGCTTGCTAGATTTGGGGTTATCCGGCGGACAAAAAACAGCAACAACTTCGTCACCGCGATCTAAAAAAGCCTCTAATGCCGCCTTACCAAAATCTGCACTTCCAATCAGCGCAACACGCATCTTAGATCACCTTATCGTGTCGGAGACTAATCAACTCATCCGTTGAATAACCTAATTCATGGAGGATCTCATCAGTATGCTCGCCTAGCAATGGCGAACGTGTAACGTCAGTTGGACTGTCAGACATCTTGATTGGATTCCCCACAGTGAGGTACTTGCCACGAATTGGGTGATCCACTTCGACAACAGTTCCAGTAGCGCGCAAAGCTGGCTCTTCTGCAATTTCTTTCATCGACAAAATTGGGCCGCAAGGAATATCGTATTTATTCAAGATATCCATAACCTCGAACTTCGTCTTAGTCATGGTCCACTTTTCAATTTCACCGAAAATTTCCATCAAGTGCGGTAAGCGGGCCATTGGTGATGCAAAACGAACATCTGTAATCCAGTCTTCGCGACCAATTACCTTGCAAATAGCTTCCCAAACTGGAGCTTGCACAATGACATACATGTAGGAATTAGGATCTGTCTCCCAGCCTTTGCATTTCACAATCCAACCAGGCTGACCGCCACCAGAAGCATTACCAGCACGGGGTACAGAGTCACCAAACTCGCCGTTAGGGAACTGTGGGTACTCTTGCATCAAGCCAACACGCTCTAAACGCTGTTGATCACGTAACTTCACGCGGCACAAGTTGAGTACCGCATCTTGCATTGCTGCCAATACTTTTTGACCACGACCAGAATGCGTGCGTTGATAGAGCGCAGTCACAATTCCCAAAGCCAAATGTAAGCCAGTACCGCTATCGCCGATTTGGGCGCCAGTCACCATCGGAGGGCCATCATCAAAACCCGTTGTTGATGCTGAGCCACCGGCACATTGAGCAACGTTTTCATAAACTTTGCAGTCTTCGTAAGGACCAGGGCCGAAACCTTTTACTGAGGCCATGATCATCATTGGATTGAGCTCCTGAATACGCTCCCAAGAAAATCCCATACGGTCTAATGCACCTGGCGCGAAGTTCTCAACAAGAACGTCGCACTCCTTAATCAAACGCTCCAAAATTTCCTTACCCTTTGGAGTCTTCGTATTGACGGTGATTGAACGCTTGTTATGGTTCAACATGGTGAAATACAAACTATCTGCATCAGGGATATCGCGCAATTGACCACGAGTGGCATCACCCTCACCTGATTTTTCCACCTTGATTACGTCCGCACCGAACCAAGCGAGCAACTGAGTACAGGTTGGGCCAGATTGAACGTGTGTGAAGTCAAGAATTTTGACCCCTTCTAATGCTTTTGCCATGATTAAAGTCCTAATAAGATTGAAATTTTGAATTAATCCAATTTTACCAGCGACGGATTGCGGTGCAACATGAGATGCCTATTTTTTAGGCATACCCCCAACCCAAATGCGCCATATTAGGGAATTTCACTATGAAATCATCTGCCTTCAAGATCAGAAAGCCGCTTTTTGAGCGCCCTTTCCTCTGCAAAACGCTCAGTCTCATCACGAATGACAGCTGCCACGCCATTGGCCTGATGTTTGTCATCAAACAACATGCCCACAGTAAACGCAATAGATAAGGTGCGCCCATCCTTGTGCCTTGCTGGAACCTTTAATAATGTAGTGCCATAACGGGTAGTACCTGTCTCCATGGACTTACTGTAACCCTCATTATGTTTATGACGCTGACGCTCGGGAACGATCAAATCTAAAGTGTTTCCAAGCGCCTCTTCTTCCGAGTAACCAAAAATTCTGGTAGCGGCTGCATTCCACAGCACAATCTTTTCATGAGCATCAGCAACGATGACTGCATCGCCAACACAATCCATTAGTTGAGATAAATCTACATTTGTTTTCATGCTGCCAGTCTAAAGTCTTTCAGTCCATGCGGGTGAATAAAAAAAGGCGCTCACGAGGAGCACCTTTAAGATCGCAACAAAAATTACTTATTGTTATTAAACTGCTTTCGCTGCATGCAGCTTAGCAATGTCATCAGCGTTATAACCAAGGTCCTTCAATACTTCATCGGTGTGCTCACCTAATACTGGTGATGGACCAACTTCGATCTTCAAATCGGAGAACTTGATTGGGCTACCGATTGTTAAATATTTACCACGAACTTTGTGGTCAACTTCAACGATAGAACCGCTCTTACGCAAGTCAGGTGATGCAGCCAATTCTTTCATTGAGAGAACTGGTGCACAAGGAATATCGAACTTGCGGAGGATGTCCACAGCTTCGTACTTAGTTTTGTCCTTGAGCCAATCTTCAATCGTTGCAAAGATATCAAAAATCTTATCTTGACGCGCCTCTGCAGTCATGTAGGCTGGATCAGTTGCCCATTCTGGTTTACCCAAGGCTTTAGTAATTGGCTCCCAAGCATGACCTTGAATTGTGAAGTAGATGTATGCGTTTGGATCTGTTTCCCAACCCTTACACTTCAATACCCATCCTGGCTGACCACCACCACCAGCGTTACCGCCGCGTGGAACTACGTCGGTGAATGAGCCATGTGGGTACTGTGGATACTCTTCGAGGTAGCCAACTTTGTCCAAACGCTGTTGATCGCGCAACTTAACACGGCACAAGTTCAATACGGCATCTTGCATTGAGCAAGATACTTTTTGACCTTTGCCAGTTTTTTGACGTTGCATCAATGCAGTCAAAATACCAATCGCCAAATGCATACCAGTGTTGCTATCGCCCAAAGCAGCGGCAGAAACTGTTGGAGGACCATCCCAGAAACCAGTTGTAGATGCTGCACCACCAGCACACTGAGCAACGTTCTCATACACTTTTAAGTCTTCATATGAGTGGCCATCGCTAAAACCTTTAACAGAAGCCATGATCATTTTTGGATTCAATTCCTGGATGCGCGCCCAGCTAAAACCCATGCGATCCAAAGCGCCTGGGCCGAAGTTCTCAACCATCACATCAGATGTTTTGATCATCTTCTCTAAAACTTCTTTACCCTCTTGTGTCTTAGTATCTAATGTCAATGAACGCTTGTTACCGTTCAACATCGTGAAATACAAGGCATCAGCACCTGGGATATCGCGCAACTGGCTACGAGTTACGTCACCAGAACCAGGGCGCTCTACTTTGATCACATCCGCACCGTACCAAGCCAATAGCTGAGTACATGCAGGACCTGCCTGTACGTGTGTGAAGTCAATAATACGAATACCGTCTAATGGTTTAGTCATGCTTGATTCTCCTTAAAGTGTTTCTTATTTGTTACTAAATTCGTTCTTAAAAAATGATGTATCTATTACGTATTACTTCTTACCAGCAGCAGTTGATGGATTCAAGTTTGTTAAACGTCCACTCTCTGTACCAGCTGTCTCGTCAATCACTGCATTAATTAAGGCTGGTTTACCTTCGGCAATAGCCTTAGTTAAAGCTGCTTCTAATTCAGCAGGAGTGGTTACGTAGTAACCGACACCACCAAATGCCTCAATCATCTTGTCGTAACGAGCATCTTTCACGAATACTGTTGGAGCAACATCTGCACCACCAGTTGGATTCACGTCAGTACCACGGTAAACACCATTGTTATTGAAAACAACTGTAGTAATTGGCAGGTTGTAACGGCAAATTGTTTCCAATTCCATGCCGCTAAAACCAAATGCGCTATCACCCTCAACTGCAACGGTTGGAAGGCCGCTAGTCACAGCAGCGCCAATGGCATAACCCATACCAATGCCCATGATTCCCCAAGTACCAGAGTCAAAACGCTTACGTGGCTTGTACATATCCACAATCGCACGACAGTAGTCGAGTGTGTTTGCACCTTCGTTTACCAAGTTCACATCTGGGTTTTTCTTGATCACATCACGGATAGCACGCAAAGCGCCATGGAAGTTCATTGGTGAAGCTTCTTTGGCTAATGTTTCAGCCATCTTCGCCATGTTCTTATCTTTTTTCTCGTTGATCGCGCTGATCCACTCGGCAGGTGGTTTTGGAACTGATGCAATTCCTTTGAGAAGCTCACCAACCACAGAACCAATGTCGCCAATCAATGGAGCATCAATTTGCACGTTGCTGTCGACTTCATTTGCTTGAATATCGATTTGAATAAATTTCTTAGGATCTTTGCCCCATGTCTTGCCTTTACCGTGCGCAAGCAACCAGTTCAAGCGAGCGCCAACCAACATCACTGCATCAGCCTCAGCCAATACAAATGAACGGGCTGCAGAAGCAGATTGTGGGTGATTGTCTGGCAATAAGCCTTTGGCCATAGACATTGGCAAGTAAGGAATGCCAGACTTCTCAATCAATGCACGAATATCAGCATCAGCTTGAGCATAAGCAGCACCCTTGCCCAAGAGAATCAATGGACGCTTAGCGCCTTTCAATACATTCAATGCGCGCTCTACAGCATCGGCCGCAGGAATTTGGCGTGGAATTGGATCGATTACTTTGAAGATCGATTTCTTAGCCTCTTCCACTGGCATTGTTTGAGCCAATAGTTGAGCAGGCAAGTCTAAGTAAACACCGCCTGGACGACCAGAAACGGCTGCACGAATTGCACGAGCAAAACCAATGCCGATATCTTCAATGTGATTAATACGATATGCAGCTTTGCAATAAGGCTTAGCAGCATTAAGCTGATCCATCTCTTCGTAATCACCCTGCTGCAAGTCAACGATTTCACGCTCGCTTGAGCCAGAAATCAAAATCATTGGGAAGCAGTTAACAGTGGCATTGGCCAATGCTGTTAAACCGTTTAAGAAACCTGGTGCTGACACAGTCATGCAGATACCAGGCTTTTGCGTCATATAACCAGCAATCGCCGCAGCATTACCTGCGTGCTGCTCATGACGGAAGCCGATGAAACGCATTCCTTCAGCCTGAGCTAAACGGCACAAGTCGGTAATTGGAATACCAACGAGACCAAAAATAGTATCTAGGTCATTTGCTTTTAAAGCATCAATGACGAGATGAAAGCCATCAGTGACTTGGGTATTTTGATTATCTGTTGTCATAGAAATTTATAGTTAATTACACCGCCCGAACACATGGTCTGTTCAGTGCAATTTAGCTTTCGCTAACTGTCTCCAATTAAGTTATTAGTAGTGCCACGGGTAATCAAAAGCATTCCCGTTGAGGCTGAGATGAATCTTAGGCTTGGGGATAGGGTTCATCATTGACTTCGGTCAATTTCCTCTGAAATCTAGAAACAATTAGGATTTCTGACTAAACAAAGAGCTCTTTATGCTTTGTTTTGAGGCGACTTAAAGTCTCTGGAGAGAGGTTAAGGTAGGCGGCTAGCTCTTTTTTAGGGAGAAGCTCAAATAGGTCTTCATATTTACGTAAAAAACGCTCTACACGGCCCGGTGCATCGAGCATATGAAGGGTAATCGTATGAGCCATGATTTCACTCATCAAGCGCATAACTTCAAACTCAAAACTTTCCTTGAGAGGTTTGTGGGCATCCAAAAATTCGGCCCATTTTTTCAGAGGCATACGGGCCACGCGTGCTTTAGTTACTGAAGCGATGCTGTATGGGGCTGCCGTTTTGAGGCGCCAGGCTGCATAACTAGTCTCAATATCTTTTTCAATGGCAAAACGCAAAATCATCTCTTTTGCGTCCGCGCTAGAAACAATCCGCTTCAAGATTCCATCCAGCACAAAGTACTGCTCCATCTGGTGATCACCTTGATGAAGCAGGATTTCTGATTTTTTAAGGTCTGAAATCACTAAATGGCGCTCTAAATCAGCCATTGCTTCGGGATCTAAGCTTTTTAAGACTGAGTTTTGGCTCAGCTGCAATCGAATCAGATTTTTTTCGGGGTGCTTGTCTAATGCAGTCATGAATCCTTAATCCTAGAGCCCATATTGTAGGCTTTTTTGGTGTTTTAAGCCGATTTGGATCGAGCTTGGGCTAAAATTGCGTGGTCGTGGTGCTTTATTGCAGTGCAATAAAGTTAAACGGGAAACACAAAACGTGTGCTGCCCCCGCAACGGTAAGTAAATACACCCTAACTTCAAGGCAAGGGTGTCAGGAATCTGAGTAAGCCACTGTGCGCGTCAATTGCATGGGAAGGCCAGATTCTGAGATTTACTAGCCCGGATACCGGCCAAGACAGGTGGAATTTTGCGGACGGGGATCTTCGCGCGCCGATGAAGCATCCCAAGCCAAACTGGCAAGGATGCCCAATTGACGCCTGAACTCTCAAAAAGTGAAATTCTGTTCGACCCAGCTTACGGGGAAGTTAGCTAGGTGATTCGAAGGCAGAAGGTTCATCATGAAACAGCAGTTCAGTAGTAAAACGCTGATCGCCCTATTTTGCGGCGTAGCGGCAACATTCAGCGCAGTAGCCCAAAACTCTCAGTCGACAGTAGTTGTCTCAGGCTCCCGTTTTGAGGAGAACCTCAATGAGGTCCCAGCAAACGTCAAAGTTATTACGCGTGATGAAATTGCAAACTCCACATCAAACAATATTCCCGAAGTTCTTTCTCAGATTGGAGGGGTGAATGTCAAAAATACCAGTGGCAACCCTCTCAATTTAGATGCTTCAGTTGATATGGGCGGTTATGGAGCTACAGCCAACAGCAATACATTGATACTGGTTGATGGGCAAAGACTGAATCCCATCGATTCAGGAACAATCAATTGGGAGTCGATTCCAATTGATTCAATTGAAAGAATTGAACTGCTACAAGGCGGGGCAAGCGTCCAATATGGCAATGGTGCTGTTGGTGGTGTAATCAATATCATCACCAATGGAGGCGCAAAAAATCTTAATCAGGCTTCAATTACCTATGGTAGTTACAACACTGTAATTGGTAATGCAATATTAAGAAATAGGGTTAATGACACAACCATTCAACTCACTGCGAACTCTTCCAATACAGATGGTTGGAGACAAAATTCAGCAGCGAACGCATACTCTTTTGATGGAAAGATAACTCAATCATTAGGCGGTCTAGACCAGGCATATATTGATTTATTCTTCAATCATTCAAACTCGCAAACTCCTGGCTCAGTGCTTGGTCAAGCTGGACAGGGAGATTCTCAAGGCGCAAGAGCAGCGTTTATTGGGTCCAGCATTGCAACGGATAATTCTGGGGTAAGGGCTGGATTGATAAAAGAAATTACCAACCAATTAACTTTTGATATCGATGGGACATATTCAAATAAGAATACAAATTCCAACACGCCATCCTATTCATCTTACCTGCTCTATCCAAACTGGCAAATTGCAGTTTCCCCAAAAATAAAAGCCAACTTTGGCGAATGGGGATCAACAGTAATAGGCTATGACTTCAATCAAGCATCTCAAAGTAGCTCATACGGTTCGAGCTTCAGCAACACAAGCCTTCAGCAAAATGTTGCCGTAATGAATCAATCAATGTACTTGATCTCACGCATTCCTTTAAGGGTGATTAACGGGCTAGAAGCAAGTGGAGGATTTAGGCATCAGGCACAAAATGCCTCCACAAATGATTTCTCAACCGGCTCAACTATTAGTGCGAGTCAAAAATACTCTGCAAATGCAGGCGACGTTGCCTTGAACTATAACTATCAGCCCGGTCAAAATATATTTATTAAATGGGATCAATCCTATCGCTTTCCAAATACCGATGAATTTTGGGGTTGGGATCAAAATGCTAACGGAGGATGGGGAGCGCCAATCTTTAATGGCATATTGAAACCACAAATCTCTCAAACCTATTCATTAGGTGGTGAATGGAAGATTAAGCATTCCCGCTTATCAGCCCTCCTCTTTCAATCCATTACGCAAAGTGAAATTCGTTATGACCCTTCAAGTGGAAGCAATATAAATACCGCTGGAAACATTAATCGCACCGGATTTCTTTTTGACTCCTCAAGCAATATAACCAAGAACTTAACTCTTGCCGGTGGAGGAAAGATTCAAAGATCAACTTTTGCTACCGGCTCTATCGCTGGGGTTGGGGTCGGCTTATCGCCGGATCTCCTGTTGAATGCTCGGGCACAGTACATGTTTAATGCAAGCTGGGGAACAGGGGCTGTCTTGAACTATGTCAGCAGCCAAAACTATGAATCAGATCCAACAATTACTAATTCACTAGCCAAAATCCCATCCTATGTTGCTGCAGATTTTTATGTCAACTACAAAATACATTCATGGGAGACTAAATTTATGATCAAAAATATTGGCGGCAATTCTTATGCCACTACTGGCGGATATAACTCCACGCGTGGTTACTACTACTACCCCACTACACCAACAACATATTTTGTTAATGCAAAATATAACTTCTAAATCCCAAGAAAGAATATAAAGGCATGCAAATCTCAATGCTCTACCGCTATTTAGCGATCGGGTTTGCATTGTTTTTACTAGGCCTCTCTTTAGGCATTTTTGCTGCGCCAGTTTCAGTAACAGATGATCGAGGAGTTTCAGTGGTGTTTGATAAACCACCCCAGCGCGTTGTCAGTCTTCTACCATCTTTAACCGAGTCTGTTTGTGCATTAGGAAAGTGCTCAACATTAGTTGGCATTGATCGGTTTTCTAATTGGCCTAAATCGATTCAAGGCTTGCCTAAGCTTGGTGGCATTGGAGATATTAATATTGAGCGCATTGTGCAACTCAAGCCGGATGTTGTCTTGCTCGAGAAAGCGTCTCCTGTTATTGCGCGGTTAAATGGATTGGGTATTAAGACTTTTGCTTTAGATGTGAAATCAATGAATGATGAAGAGCGCGCTCTTCAGAAGCTTGATGCTGTTCTAGGAAGCTCCGAGAGCACTCGCGTTTGGAATCAGATTCAACAAGAAATCATGCGTGCTAGCAAGCAGCTCTCATCAAGAGAAAAAAATACCAGCGTCTACTTTGAGGTAAATCCCGCGCCCTTTGCAGCTGGTAGCACTTCTTTTATCGGTGAAATTTTGTCTCGGCTGAATTTGGTCAACATCATTCCAAAATCACTTGGGCCTTTTCCGAAGATCAATCCTGAGTTTGTGGTCCAGGCTAAGCCAGATGTCATCCTTCTTGCTGAATCAACTGTTGCCGATATTCAGAAACGCCCAGGGTGGAGCTCCATTCCTGCAGTTTCTGATAATAGAATTTGTGTATTTACTGGCGAACAAAATGATGTTTTGGTTCGTCCCGGTCCCCGCATGGGAGAAGCGGCGCTGATTATTTCTCAATGTATACAAGAGAAGATGTCATCATCTCAGTAATGCAGAAAAACTATTTTCTGGGCAAGCTGTTTGCCCTACTTATTCTCAGTGCAGCCTTAGTGCTGATGGGGACTCTCCTCGGAAGCATGGGTGCTAGCTGGAATCTGTCAGAAACTGATCAAACCGTCTTATTTGATATTCGACTCCCGCGATCATTAGGAGCCTACCTTGCAGGTGCTTTATTAGGGCTGGCTGGTGGTATTGCACAGAGCCTATTTCGCAATCCCTTGGCCGACCCTTACCTACTTGGAAGCGCATCAGGCGCTCTGCTTGGAGTCGGGGGCATTCTCTGCTTTGCCTATCTTGGCAACTCTTGGTTAGAAATTATTGGGCTCAATGGCGGCGCCTTTCTTGGAGCGCTGTTTGGAGTGATGGCCTCTCTTCTATTGGCGGGCGGTTATCGCAGTTCCTTACGCCTTTTATTGTCTGGAGTTGTGATCAGCGTAATCCTGGGCGCAGCGAATTCTTTGTTTACATTTATCCGTCCTGATCTATTTCAAAGCATTCAATCCTTTATGCTGGGCAATACCACGCTATTGAATTGGCCTGGCGTTGAAATCATGGCAATCGCTTTGCTGATTTGCCTACTCATCTCCGTCATCATTAGTCCTGTTCTTGATGCTTTATCACTTGGTGAAAATACTGCCCGCACTTTAGGTTTGCCATTAGATCAACTACGTCTGATATTGATTGGCATTCTTGCTCTTGCAACTGGATGCGCTGTTGCACAAACTGGCTTAGTTGCTTTTGTTGGACTAGCAGCACCACACCTTGTCAGAAAGTTTTCTGGTGGACGGCAACGAGTACAACTTTTATTCTCCAGCCTAGGCGGTGGAATCTTATTGCTCAGCTCAGATCTGATTGCGCGCACCCTCTTTGCGCCGATTGAAATTCCAGTTGGTGTGGTGACAGCAGTCTTGGGTGGCCTCTATTTACTGATTCTGCTGAGGCGAACCTCTCTTGGAGTGCGTTCATGAAAACCTGCCAACTCACTGTATACAGAGGTCCTTGCGCCATTCTCTCCGATCTCAATATAGATATTCCACAGGGAAAATGGACCAGCATTATTGGCCCCAATGGCGCAGGAAAGTCTTCCCTCTTGCAGGCAATGGCTGGATTACTGAAGTGGGATGGGTCCATCACTATCGACAAAGTTCATTTATCTGCATTTACGCCCAAAGATCTTGCAAAGAAAATTGCTTGGCTCGATCAAGGCTCGAGCAACTCAGAAGAATTTGATGATTTCTTCAGCGTTTATGACACAGTCATGCTGGGACGCATTCCGCATCAGGGATGGTTGCACCTCCCTTCTGATGCCGATCATATTTCAGTTGAAAGCGCTTTGCAGCAGACCGACGCATGGCATTTACGCCATCGCCCTTTGCAACAACTCTCTGGAGGGGAGCGTCAAAGAGTTCTTTTGGCTCGTATGCTTGCCGTGGACTCTGACATCCTGCTCATGGATGAGCCCCTAGCTAATTTAGACCCCCCACATCAATCCGATTTTCTGAAATGGCAAGGCGACTTACTGACTCAAGGCAAGACCTTAGTGACGGTTTTACATGAAATTCATTTTGCGCTCCGTGCTGATCATTTGGTAATGCTCAGCAAAGGCAAACTGCATTTTCAGGGGTCAAACCAAGACCCTAGAACTCATCAAGCCCTAATCGAGCTATTTGATGGTCGTATTCGCCTAGAAAAGCTAGGGGATGATTGGGTGGCTTTACCCAAGTAAGCCCAAAATGAGGAGTTTCACAAAGCGTTTTGCTAAGGCTACAATGCCCATATGACCGAGTACACCCCTCAAGTCCCCAACGACGCCACCGAATCTGATTCGACAGCCGAATCATTACAAAGGCTATCTCACAAAATTCAGCTGATCTCAGATGCTGTTAAAGCACTTCGCCAAGATCGCAATCAACTTGAGATCAAGATTGAAGATGCGCAAAAGCGAATTCAACACATTTTGAGTCGACTACCGGACCAAAGTGATGGACGTCAATTGAACTTGCTTGGCGAGCCCGTCACACCACCTAACCCAGAGGATGACAATGAGCCAACAACGCATTGAAGTAACCCTCGCCGGTCAAAAAATTACCTTAGCCACGAGCGCTGAACATGAGCCCTTGCTAAGAGCTGCCTGCACCCTAGTGGATGAGCAAATTCAGTTAGCAATCAATGGTGGCAACCGTAGCATTGAGCGCGCCAGCATGATGGCCGCACTGAAGATTGCGGGCGACCTGATCAAGCTACAATCCGTAGCTCAGCAAGCGCCTGCACAAGGCACTTCATCAAACTCTGACCCAGAAGAAATCGCTCGTCTCCAGAAAGAAATCCACAATCTGGAAGATCAAGTAGATGCTCTGATGCAAACCCTTTCCCTGCCTGGTTCGCCAAGGCCAATAGTTCCTTGAACCGATGCGCAAGCATCCGGAACGATCTTTACACTGTGGGCGTGAGCGTTTCGAATCTTCACAGTGGCAGCTTCGCGCTGTTCACTCCCTGGAGTTCTTAATGCACCCGAAACAGAGTAGCCGTTCCACCTTGAACCTTAGGGTTCAGGATGACGGCCTAGCGGCTAAGGCGGGGAATTCATGTCTATAGCCGATATCCTGATGCTGATGTTATGCGGCAGCATATCTGGCTTTCTTGCTGGACTGCTTGGCATTGGTGGTGGGATGATTTTGGTTCCCTTCATGATCGTAGTCTTCAATCATTTAGGCTTTGGTCAAAATGTCATCGTTCATATGGCCATTGCCACTGGGATGGCAACTATTCTCTTTACAACCACCTCGGCTATTTGGGCGCACCACAAACACAATTCCATCGACTGGAAGCTAGTGGCCGCACTCAGCCCTGGTCTAGTCATTGGTAGCCTTATTGGCGGTAGCGAAATCTTTGAGGCAATTGATACCTCCTGGCTATCTCTATTTTTCGCTATTTTTATTGTGTACACCTCGATCCAAATGATCATTAATAAAAAACCTACGGCCGGGCGAGAGTTGCCAGGCCCCCTTGGTCTTTTTTCATTTGGAGCATTTACAGGTATGATTGCAAGTCTTGTTGGCGCAGGCGGAGCTTTTATAACTGTGCCGTTTATGCTTTGGTGCAATGTAAAGCCACATACCGCAATGGCAAGCTCATCAGGCCTAGGATTTCCGATTGCAGCTGCAGCAACGATTGGCTACATGTACGGTAGTTGGGGCAACCCCAACCTTCCCGCAGGCTCACTGGGATTCGTTTATCTTCCGGCAGTGCTTTGCATCGTGGCGGTTAGCATATTTACTGCCCCGCTTGGTGCAAAGATGGCTAGAAAGCTCAATGTAGCTCAACTCAAACGCATCTTTGGTGTAATGCTCTTTATGCTTGCAGCCTTCATGTTTAATGAAAGCCGCAAGGCATTCGGTTTCTAAGTCGGTATTTTTACGCTGTTAGCTTGTGTATTGCTGACGCAGAATATTCTTCTGGACTTTACCCATCGCATTGCGAGGTAAGTCAGAAACAATCTCCAAACGTTTTGGAATCTTAAAGTTCGCAATTTGTGTTTTGAGTGTTGCGATCATCGCTTGCGAATCTAGCTTGGCACCTGCTTTTGGCACGACTACTGCCATAACTGCTTCACCAAAATCTGGATGAGGAATGCCAATCACAGCACTCTCATCTACGCCATCCATGTCATCGATAAAGCTCTCGATTTCTTTTGGATAAACGTTATAGCCACCAGAAATAATTAAGTCCTTGCTACGTCCAACAATACAGAGGTAATCCTTGGGCGCTTTACCGCCATTGGCATCTCCGCCCCAACGTCCAACGTCACCGGTTTTAAACCAACCGTCCTTGGTAAATTCTTCTGCGGTTTTTTCTGGCATGCGCCAGTAGCCCTTGAATATATTCGGACCTTTAACCTGGATGCTGCCGATTTCATCAACACCACAAGGTTTATTATTTTCATCAACCACACGCACCTTCACGCCTGGCAAAGGTAAACCAACGGATCCGCCTACACGATTTCCTTTGTATGGGTTGGAGACCAACATTACGGTCTCGCTCATGCCATAGCGCTCAAGAATCGGCTGGCCAATCACCTCTTTAAAGGTATTAAATGTTTCAGTCAGTAAGGGTGCGGATCCAGAAACAAATAAGCGCATATTGCGCGTGACGCTCTTATTGAAATTCTTATCCGCAAGCAGGCGTACATAGAATGTTGGCACGCCCATCATTACAGTGGAATTGGGCATGTGATGAATGAGTTGCGCAGTATCTAAACGCGGCAACCAAATCATTTTGCTACCATTAATTAACGCACCATGAGCAGCTACAAATAGACCGTGGACATGAAAGATTGGCAATGCATGTAACAGGACATCGCCTTTTTCCCAACCCCAAAACTTCTGTAGCACTTGTGCATTGCTACCCAAGTTCTTGTGAGTCAGCATCGCGCCTTTGCTACGCCCGGTTGTACCGGAGGTATACAAGATAGCAGCCAAATCATCATCTTTTACTGCAACAGTCTTGAACTTATCACTTTGGTCAGCTGCACGCTCAAGCAAAGTGCCTTTGCGATCTTCATCCAAAGTAAACACGTGTTTAGTGCCCGCCTTAAAAGCAACCTTCGATACCCAAGAGAAATTCTTGCTACTGCAAACTACTACTGCAGGCTCGGCATTCTCGAGAAAGTATTGAATTTCCGCCGCTTGATAGGCCGTGTTCAGGGGTAGGTAAACGTAGCCTGCCTTGATAGTGGCAAGGTAAAGAAAAAGGGCCTCAGGAGATTTTTCAACCTGTACTGCAACCCTTGATCCAGCAGGTAATTTGAGACTCTTAAGCAAATTTGCCATCTTGGCAGTTGCACGCTCTAGATCACTCCAGGAGTAATAAAGTCCATCATGCGTTTCAAGTGCACATGCTTGCTTATCTTTTGGAAAACCCTTTTCCAATAAGGAATATAAATTCATTCGAGCCTCAAATACCAATACATTAAATGCTTAATTAATCTAACGAAGCACCAGATTTCTTAACCACGCTAGACCAACGAACTACGTCAGCATTCACCTGCTTACCAAATGCTTCACCATAGAGATTAGGTATTTCAGAACCATTTTTCTCCCAGATTGCTTTGATCTTTGGTGAATTTAAGGCTTTCTGCACTTCAACAATCATCTTGTCAACGATAGGTTTTGGAGTGCCAGCTGGAGCAAACATAGAGTACCAAGTTGACACTACGTAGTCAGGCAAACCAGCCTCTTGGAATGTTGGCACGCTTGGAATCGCTGGAGAGCGCTTGTTTGCTGCCACGGCGATCGCCACCAATTTACCGGCATTAATTTGTGGGGCAGATGTAGCAAGGCCATCAAATTCCAAATCGACTTGACCTGCTAACAAGTCATTCATTGCTGGGCCAGCACCACGGTAAGGGATGTGAGTAATAAAGGTACCAGTCTGAATCTTGAATAACTCGCCGGCTAAGTGGTGAACAGTGCCACTACCTGCGCTAGCAAAATTATATTTGCCAGGATTCTTCTTCATCAGATCAATAAACTCTTTAGCATTGCGCGCACTTACGCGCTGTGGATTAACCACCAGAACTTGAGGCACGTTTGCCAACATCGCTACAGGAATAAAACTCTTTTCAATGTCGTAATCCAAGTTTTTATACATTGACGGTGCAATCGTATGATGTGTCGCACCAATAAACCAAGTGTATCCATCAGGAGCTGCCTTCGCCGCAACTGAGGCGCCAACAGTGCCACCCGCTCCACCACGATTATCGATAACAAATTGCTTACCTAGTTGCTCTGTTAATTGAGCTGCCAAAGGTCTGGCGAACGCATCGGTTCCACCACCCGCTGGGAATGGATTTAAAAAGGTCACTGGCTTAGCTGGCCATTCTTGCGCCATTACTGCTAGCGGTGCTGCACAAAGTAGAAATAGTGATTTCTTTAACGTGCTTACAGAAAAAAGTGATGCTCTGGTTTTTTGATTAAACATCTTTATCTCCTTTTGTATCAACCTAATGATTGACTTCGTTTTTATAAATACAGCACCCATTCTAAGGGCACTTAACACTTGCTGCAAAAGTCTATACAAGGGAAAACACTAGGGTGCCATCAGGCGGCCTACAGCTCTGGAGTAGACGATTTCCCCATTCGCAAAACGCTCATGGTTGTCCTCTACGCTTCCCAAATCATATAGATAGTTCACCATTAGCCCGGCAGATTGACGCAGTCCCTTGCGCGATAAATCCCCTGCCCAATTTACTAAATGCAACTTTGCGCCATTGCCTAGATGAAACTTCGCCACCGGATTGCCATCGCGCCCTGTAGAGGCAAGACCCAAATACATACTTGCCAAACTTAATAAAGCAGCCTTCTCCTCATCTGAGGCGAGATCAGGATGCCAACCACTCGCCAATCGTTCGCTCCAAGACTGGCTCTCAAGCTTTAAGACTGCCAGTGCAGCATCGCGCGCTAACTTGAGGTTTGGCTTCAATCTCTCACCTGGAACACCTTCACCTAAATGAGCGCCTGCGGCAACCCAATCCATAAATCCCGGAATAGGCGATAAGGTCACAAAGGTTTTGATTCCAGGGAATTCAGCATGCAATTTCTCTGCCACCCTCTTAATCAGAAAATTCCCCATGGATACGCCACGAAGGCCGGGCTCGCAGTTACTAATGGAATAGAAAACGGCGACCTTATATTGAGATACCTGGTCTACCGTTTCTGCTTTTTTATCAACCAGTGGTGTAATCACCGTTGGGATCTCGGGCAAGAGCGCCACTTCCACAAAAATCAAGGGTTCGCTCGGCAACTGCGGATGAAAGAAGGCAAAGCAACGACGATCTGGCTGAAGTCGACGACGCAAGTCGTCCCAACCATCAATCGCATGAACTGCTTCATGTTGAATTAATTTCTCTAGCACCTCTGCTGGAGATTTCCAATCCACCTGGTGCATTTTTAGGAAGCCTGGGTTAAACCAAGATGACAACAAGTGGCGCATATCGAAATCCACCGCAGCCAATTCTGGTTTTTTATCCAACAACTGCAATAGATCTCGACGCATCTGAACCACTGCCGCAGTACCATGACTGGCGCGATTGAGACGGCGAAAGAATTCTTGGCGAGGCGATTCAGAATCCTTTTGCAGCTGGATGTAATTACGCGCGCTAGAATCAGCCACGAAATTTTGCGCTGCCTTAAGCACTGCATCCGCTTGGGGATTGAGCTTCTCAAACAAAAAAGTAAAAAATGAGACATGTTGATCTTTTGCTAATTTGCGATAGTTATTAACTACATCATCAGCCATGCTGAGTGCGTTAGATTCGCCTCGTTCAGATATCAAACGCTTGATGGCATTGTTTGCCTTGGACAAATTGCGAGCTTTGGTTAACTTCTCCAGCATGGATATCCTTCAATCTTAGTAAATATGCTCAGAAATTAGGCAGTTTTCGTAAAAAAACCAATGTATCACCAGGCAATTTAGTCAAATTTAAGAAATTGACAACAAAAGACCTAGAAAACCCGATTTTTAACTACTGATAACTGCCATTTTTCGGATTTACTCTTACTATAAGGTAAATTCCAAAAATAATCATGGGTACGGAAAGCCACTGTCCCATAGATAAACCGAGGCCCAGGAGACCCAAGAAGGCATCGGGCTCACGAGCAAATTCCGCTAGAAAACGGCAAATGCCATAACCCAATAAAAATAAGCCAGAAATCTGCCCTACCCTGCGTGGTTTACTGGAATAAATCCAAAGGATGATCCCCAGACAAATCCCCTCACCCAAGAATTGGTAAATCTGCGAGGGATGTCGTGGAATGGAGTCCACCATCGGGAACACCATAGCCCAAGGTAGGTCTGTTGGTCTTCCCCATAACTCGCCATTAATGAAATTACCTAGGCGGCCAAATGCCAAGCCAAATGGTACGAGCGGCGCAACTAAATCACTCACAACAAAGAAGGAAACCTTGCGGCGGTAGGCAAACCAGAGCAAGGCCAATAAGACACCCAGCAGGCCGCCATGGAAAGACATACCGCCCTCCCATATCTTGAAGATACTCAGCGGATTCGCAAGATAGTGGCCAGGCATATAAAACAAGGTGTAGCCCAAACGCCCACCCAACACCACGCCTAAAACACCAGCAAATAAAAGATCCTCAAGATCTTTATATGACCAACCCAAAGATTGATATCGCGGAGTACGAATGCGCAGACGACCTAATAATAAAAATTGAGTAAATGCCAATAGATACATTAGCCCGTACCAATGAATGGCAAATGCTCCAATCCGAATTACAGCAGGATCAAATTCTGGATGAATCAACATACTGAGTAATCAACAATCATGCTTTAGATTGATCAAAATTATGTAGCTCATGACCGAGGTCACGATAAGCCTTGTATCGCTCACGACCTGCAAGGCGCTCAGTTTCATTAATCGTAACAACCTCAACAATACGAGGGAAGCGTGCAAGCAGAGCTGGAACATCTGATGGCATTTTCATACCCAAGTGAATGAGCACGTCCGCATGCGGCAACTGAGATAAGGCAGGTGACAAAAAATGATCTGTCAGCAAGATGGGTGTATCAATCGCTGTTTCATCTTCAATAAAGCAATGTGGCAGGAAATCTGTTGTACTAAATGTCCATAGCAGTTCATCTAATTTTTTGAGGTCTGCTCTTTCGCCCACCATCACGATGTTGCGTACAGACTCGCCAGTAGGTGTAGCGCTCCAGATCTTACGCGTTAAGCGACAAGCGTATTCCAGCTTATCGCTAACGTTGCTATGAAAATCAATGCGAGCCATGAATTACTTTCTGCGCTTATTTTTGATCTAACAAGTAATTCACAAGCAAAGGAACTGGGCGTCCAGTTGCACCTTTAGCGGCTCCACTCTTCCATGCAGTTCCAGCAATATCTAAGTGAGCCCATTTATATTTTTCAGTAAAGCGTGATAGGAAACAAGCGGCAGTCACGCTACCAGCCGGACGTCCACCAATATTGGCCACATCCGCAAAATTCGATTTGAGCTGCTCATGGTAAGCCGCATCTAAAGGCAAACGCCATACGGTATCTAAAGAAGCATGGCCCGCTTTAGTGAGGGAGTGAACCAAGCCCTCGTCATCGGAAAACACACCACTATGTACATGACCCAATGCAATGATGCAGGCGCCAGTCAAAGTGGCTACATCAATCACAGCCTTTGGCTTAAAGCGCTCAACATACGTTAAGGCATCACACAAAATTAAACGGCCTTCAGCATCCGTATTGAGGATCTCAATCGTTTGCCCTGACATACTCTTCACAATATCGCCAGGGCGAGTTGCATTACCAGAAGGCATATTTTCACAAGTCGGAATCACGCCGATAACATTCTTTTTGAGCTTCATTAAAGCTGTGGCATACATCGTGCCAATCACAGAGGCAGCGCCGCACATGTCGTACTTCATCTCATCCATGGCTTCGCCAGGCTTCAAGGAAATACCGCCGGTATCAAAGGTGATGCCTTTACCCACCAATACAATCGGAGCCTCGCCAGCTTTACCACCTTGATGACGCATCACAATAAATTGTGGCGGGGTATCTGAACCTTGGGCAACAGATAAAAAAGAGCCCATTCCCAAGGCCTCAATTTGCTTACGGCCCAAGACCTCCACCTTAAGACCAGTCTTCTTGCTCAAGCCTTGCGCTGCTTTACCTAAGTAAGTTGGAGTACAAATATTGGGAGGCAAATTACCCAAATCTTTAGCCAAATTCATACCCTCAACCATCGCAGCACCCTCTGGTACTGCAGCCTTAAGCTCTTTGGCGCAAGTGTCATTGCCCGCAAAGATGAGGTGAGTAAAAGTATCGGCCTTATCTTTAGCCTTGAATTTCATAGCTGGCTGACGAACCCCAAAACGATAGGCTTGATCGCCTGCATATTGAATTGTCAAACGCACCTCTTCTGCAATGAAGTCAGCTCGATGACCTAAGGCGAAGCTCGGAATAAACCACAAAGCATTTTGAATAGAGCCGCCACTCAACTGCTTCAAAGCAGCGCGAGCAATTTTTGAGTAAGAGCTCAAACTGCGTGCACTAGCAGGGGCAATATCGCCCAAAGACACCAAGAGAACGCGTTTCACTTTTACCCCAGATGTGGCCCAGGATTTTTCAGCTCGAATGACGCAAGTAGATGCCTGCTGAGCATCAAGGTCACCAACCAGATTGGCATGGGTGACAGAGCCCCCAAGCAAGCGATCCAATTCAAGCAAAATTCCAGACTTAGATTTGGTGGCCTCCAAGGCATCTAAATCGGCCTTTGCGTAGGCTAAAACTAAGCAATCAGAGCTTTGCGCCAATAAAGTGGCTAAGCTGGCCTTGAGCTGCTTCGGATTATTGAGGTCGGCTTGCGCGAAATTCTTAGTGCTAAATTGAATAGTCATGATGTCTTGAGGTATTTTTAAGTCAATTCAAGGAAAAAAATGGGTGTTTATCCATTATCCTCCGAGATGCAGGTTCACATCTTGAGTGAGCCAATAACAGCCAACTCAATATTTATTCATGATTTTTCACCAAGCCCTTCGCCGCGAACTCAGTTTTACGACTGGTGGCGTTTTTTTGGTCTTGGTCACCATCATGATTACCACCCTAGTCATTCGAATTTTGGGCTTTGCGGCCAATGGCGCCGTAAATCCAGAGGATGCCCTAGTTTTAATAGCGCTAGCTACGCTTGGCTATATGGCTGTTCTCCTCACGGTCTCCCTGTTTGTAGCCGTCTTAATAGTATTGGTGCGGTGGTACAAAGATTCAGAAATGATTGTTTGGTTTGCTAGCGGTCTGAGTATTGCCAGCCTCATTCGACCAATTCTGCGCTTTGCGGCGCCACTAATTGTCATCATTGCCCTCTTGGCCCTCTTTGTTTGGCCTTGGGCCAATCGTGAATCCACCATCATCAGCCAACGCTTTCAGCAACGCAGTGATGTCTCCATGGTTGCCGCGGGTCAATTTAGAGAATCTGCTAAAGCGGAGCGGGTATTTTTTATTGAAGAGTTGGATGTCGATAAAAGCGAAGTGAAAAATATCTTTGCGGCAGAAACTAAAAATGGGCGCCTAAGCGTGGCTGTTGCATCGACTGGATTTATTGAGAATGCGGCAGGCGGCAGTAAATCGATTGTTCTAAATAATGGTCGCCGTTACGAGGGATTGCCAACGCAACCCGATTTCAGAATTTTAGAATTTGCTGAATACAGCACCCAAATTCATAGCAAAAGTGCACTTGATCCAGCACCGCGCGATCGCGAAAAAACAGTCTTGGAACTACTAAATGATCCTGATCCGATCGCAATGAATCCGAATTATGCTGAATTACTTTGGCGAATTGGATTGCCGTTGATGGCCTTAGGCTTAGTACTCATTGCCATCCCGCTTGCTTACGTCAACCCTAGACTGGGTAACTACACTGCAATGTTTTATGCCGTGCTGATTTACCTCATCTATAGCAATCTGTTGAACCTCACTCAAAACTTTGTCTCACAAGGCAAGGTAAATGTTTTTGTAGCGGCTTGGCCTATACATGCCCTAGCATTTGGCATTGCTTTTTTACTGATTCGTAACCGTATCAACCCATCGTTGAAATGGTGGCGCCGTCAGCTCCCCTCATTCTTGGTCAATAGATGAAGTATCTATTCCCCTACATATTTGAACGCTACTTAGCTAGGCAGATCTATGCTGCTTTTGGCTTCATCCTATTTGCCTTGGTGGCACTATTTTTATTCTTTGATATTTTGAGTGAGCTTGGTTCTGTAAAAGGTCAATACACCCTACCACTTGCCCTCCTACATGTTGTTTTGAAAGCGCCAAGTCGGATTTCCGAGATCATTCCTATTGCCGGTTTGATTGGAAGTATTTACGTATTTGCGATGCTGGCAAGTCAATCCGAATTCACAATCTTGAGGATTGCTGGATTGGACATGCGTAGAGGTTTAATCACCCTAGCTAAGATTTCATTACCTCTAGTTATTTTGACGCTCGTTATGAGCGAGTGGCTAGGACCCTATACCGAGAATCTGTCAGAGAAGATTCGCATGAAAGCTTTGGGTTCATCGTATAGCTCCCAATTTAAAACTGGGGTTTGGGTGAAAGATCGCTTACGCGATGAAGATGGTAGCGGTCCAGTGAGACCTGGAGTCCGCTATGTCAACGTTGGCAAAATTGAACAAGACAATGAAATAAAAAATATTCGCATGTACGAGTTCGATGATGCCTACCGCTTGCTCTCCATTCGAAGTGCAGCTTCGGGACGCTTTGATCAAACTGGAACATGGATCCTGGATGACGTTACAGAAACTCGCTTCAAAGAAACCAAACAGACCGATCCACTGAACCCAGTTTATTCGGCGCAAACCTTTATCCACCCAATCGTGAGTCTAGAGTCCGAAGTCACACCACAAATTCTGAGCGTGCTCTTGGTGAGTCCAGAAAAGATGTCGATCTTTAGTTTAGGTCGCTTCATTTCTCACTTAAGAGATAACAAACAAGATGCGCATCGCCATGCCATAGCGTTTTGGAAGAAAGTGATTTATCCATTTACGATCTTTGTGATGCTGACACTAGCCCTGCCATTTGCTTACCTCAAGGTGCGTGCTGGTAGCGTTGGCATCAAGGTATTCGGCGGCATCATGCTGGGAATGAGCTTTCAGCTTTTTAATTCCCTCTTCTCAAATGTAGGCCTTTTGGGGTCGTGGCCTGCGCTGCTTACCGCAATAACACCCCCATTGCTGTATTTCATTTTGGCGATTGTGGGTTTACGTTGGGTATCTAGGGCTTAATACCCCAAAATCATATAGAATTTAATTCCTATATCTCAGTTGATATAAAGAATGGAATCCCTATGAATTTGCACCAATTTCGTTTTGTCCGCGAAGCGGTAAGACAAAACTTCAATCTGACTTCCGCAGCTAAGGCGCTTTTCACTTCTCAGCCCGGTGTATCCAAGGCCATTATTGAATTAGAAGATGAGCTGGGTGTTGAGATCTTTCGTCGCCACGGCAAGAGGATCCGCTCACTTACCGAACCGGGCAAAAGAATTCTTGCCTCAATTGAGCGTATTCTGGATGAAGTGGAAACCCTCAGAAGAGTTGGTAAAGACTTTGCCAGCCAGGATCAGGGTAACTTTGTGATTGCCACCACACATACACAAGCCCGCTATGCCCTACCTAAAGTACTGACTGAATTTACTAAACGCTTTCCAAAGGTGCGGGTCAGCATTCAGCAGGGAAGCCCAGGTCAAATTGCCGAGCTACTAATTCATGATCGCGCTGATATCGCAATAGCAACCGAGGGTATTGCCAATACCCCTGGCGTGCTTGCACTTCCGGGCTATCAATGGCAACACGTCGTCATGGTGCCATTGAGTCACCCCCTCCTCAATCAGTCAACCATCACCTTGGAAGAAATTGCAAAGTATCCACTCATCACTTACGACAGAGCGTTTGCAGGCCGCAGCAAGATTGATGCCGCATTTGCGCAACGCAATCTAAGCCCCGATATTATTTTGGAAGCGATTGATGCGGATGTGATCAAGACCTATGTTGAAACTGGCATGGGTGTGGGTATTGTTGCTGGTTTAGCTTATGACGCTGATCGAGATCGGAATCTCCGAGTAATTCCAGTTGGGCACTTGTTTGGCAACAATGTGACGCATTTGGGCGTCAAGCAGGGAGCCTATCTGCGCTCTTTTGTATACACCTTCATTGAACTATTCTCGCCAACGCTCACGAAGAAAATTGTGGAGCAAGCGATGAATAGCGAGGCAGAAACCTATGAAATCTAAGCCCAAAGTAGAGTGCACCACTTCGTGCTAACCTTTGCAACGAGACTCTATATTTCCCTACAACAAAAAATTTATCTTTTATGAAAAATCATCTGATATCCATATTTAAGCAATGTGCAGTATTTCTAATGCTGGCCAGCTCAGGCATTGCGTTTGCGCAAACCCCTTATCCAAATAAGCCGATCAAGCTAGTGGTGCCATTTCCTCCAGGCGGCCTGATCGATAACGTTGCCCGCCTCATCACTCCAGCGCTTTCAACAGATCTTGGGCAGGCTATTGTTGTAGAAAACAAGCCTGGTGCAGGCGGTAATCTAGGTGCTGCAGAGGTTGCAAAAGCAAATCCAGATGGATACACACTTCTCATGGCATCTCCGCCACTCTCTATTAGTCCAGCAATTTATAAAACACTTCCTTACAGTCCCAGTAGCATTGAACCGATTGCTATTTTTGGGCAACTACCAAATGTACTTTTAGTAAATCCTGACTCCGGAATTAATTCAGTAGCTGAATTAGTAAAACGCGCAAAAGAGTCTCCAGGGAAGATGAACTACGGCTCCAATGGCAATGGCACCTCACTTAATCTGAGTGCCGAGATGCTGAAAAGCCAAGCCGGCATTTTTGTAGTCCACATTCCATACAGAGGCTCATCTTTAGCGAATGTGGCACTCGTATCCAAAGACATAGACTTTATGTTTGACAATCTTCCCTCTGCGCTTGGCTTAATTAAAAGCGGTAAATTGAAAGCGCTTGCTGTAACTAGTACCACTAGAAATCCTGCGCTTCCCCAAGTCCCAACAATGCAGGAAGCAGGCTTTCCCAACTTCCAAGTTACAGCTTATTTTGGCATTGCTGCACCGAAAGGTTTGCCAGCCGATATTGCGTTGAAATTACAAAACAGCATTCAAAAGACAGTGGCTCAGAAGGAAGTGGCTGACTCACTCACTCGACTTGGAGCTACAGTAGATTTTATGAATGCAAGCAAGTCAGCTGAATTTATTAAGGCCGATGCACAAAGATGGAAAAAAGTGGTTGATTACGCCAAAATTGAATTAGATTAATTTAATCCACATCCAGTAGTTACCAGCGGACTGCAAATGCAGTCCGCAGTTCATTTAACTGAACATCCGTAAGCGGATTTATCGGCGTATTCTTGAGATAAAACAGTTTTGCCGTTTCCTCTAGCTCCTCTAGGGTGGCCATTGCTGAGCTGGGTGAGCTGTTCCAAGCATACGGCCCAAGGCGCGAAAGCATACATGCCCGCAAAGGCGATCCCGCCGCTCCATAAGCTTCGATTGCACTCTCGACAAATTCAATAGTTTTGACGGAGCCAGGGCTTGTATAAGGAATTGTTGGCACGTGACCTACCTTCATCACAAAATATGGAGTGATTGCAGGCAATAGTTCAGGTAAAACTCCATTCCCAGTAAAGGTATTGGCTTCCAGGGTCAAGGCAACGCAGTGAGTGCTGTGAGTATGAATAATGCAAGAGATATCTTGATCAAATTGTCTTGCTTTGCTGTAAATGGCGGCATGTAGAGCCATTGTCTTGCTAGCCTTGTCACCACTAAGCTGGCGCCCATGAATGTCAATCTTAGCCAATCGATCGGGATCAAGGAATCCGAGACAGGCATCTGTTGGCGTAATTAAAAAACCATCCTCAATACGAACGCTAATATTGCCTGCAGTTGCATGGACATAGGATCGATCAAATAAACTTTTGCCAACCCTACAAATCTCTTCTCTTGCTAATTGCTCATTCATCATTTTGCTCACAGTTTTGAGAAGGCGCTTGTAAAGAAATCTGCTGCGCCAAAGTTCCCAGACTTTAACGCAAGATGTAGAGGTTTATTCTGAACCGCTGCGTAACACCAAGGTACACCTGGATCAATTTGCTGCCCAATCTGCATTTGATCGATGCCCAAAGCTTTCACACACGCGCCGGAGGTCTCTCCACCGGCAACCAATAGCTGACCAACCCCAAGAGCAACAAGGCCTTTGGCGAGCAATCCCAAAAGATTCTCAATAGCGCTACCAGCAGCCTGAGTGCCAAGCTGTGACTGCACTTCTTTTACCTGCTCAGGGCTTGCTGATGAGTAAATCAAGACCGGGCCCTGTGAGAGTCGAGGTTCCGCCCAAGCCAAGATCTCACGCAGTATTTGTTCTGTAGATTTCTCATTTAATTCAAGTGGATTCACTGCATACATTTCACCACCCAAACTTTTAAAGCATTCAACCTGGAGATTGGTGGCCTGCGAACAGCTGCCTGAAACAATAGCTTGGTATCCACTCGGAGGCGGGAGCTTGCTAGATGTTGGATGCGCTTGCAAACCAAAGTTGGCAGGAAGCCCAATGGCAATGCCAGAGCCTCCAGTAATTAAAGGGAGGCCTTTTAATGCAGGTGCAATGCGATACAAGTCATCATTGGTCACCGCATCAATAATTGCAATTTGTGTATTGGATGCTTTTAAGTCGGCGATTCTCGAGGAGATCGCATCAGCCCCAGCAAGAATAGTTCGGTACTCAATTAATCCCACCTGATGCTGACATTGAGCCTGCATTACTCTCACTAGATTTGCATCAGTCATTGGGGTTAAGGGGTGATCACGCATTCCGGATTCGCTTAATAACTGATCACCAACAAATAAATATCCCTTGAATACACTTCGCCCATTATCAGGAAAGGCTGGGGTTGCGATAGTAAAGTTAGTCCCCAAGGCTGCCATCAGAGCCTCTGTTACCGGGCCAATATTGCCTTTGGGGGTGCTATCAAACGTAGAGCAATATTTAAAGAAGATCTGTTGCGCCCCTTGCGCGAGAAGATACTCTAAAGCTTCTAATGACTGAGCTATTGCATCCTCAGGTTCAATATTTCTGGACTTCAGTGCCACAACTACTGCATCAAACTCAGCATTTAAGTCTTGATGTGGAATGCCAATTGTTTGCGCAACGCGCATGCCATTGCGCACCAGGTTATTCGCTAGATCAGTAGCACCCGTAAAGTCATCCGCAATGCAACCTAAAAGGATGCTCACTTTGTAGCTTTCGGTAACTCGATACCAGGGAAGATTTTAATAACAGCACTATCGTCCTCCTTAGCAAAACCAGCAGTTGATGCCTGCATAAACATTTGATGTGCGGTAGATGAGAGGGGTAATGGAAACTTACTCGCACGGGCCATATCTAGAACTATTCCCAAGTCCTTAACGAATATATCTACTGCAGATAAAGGCTCGTAGTTGGCTGCAAGCACATGTGCCATGCGGTTCTCAAACATCCAGCTATTACCAGCACTATGAGTAATCACTTCGTAGAGTGCATTTGCATCTACGCCCTCCCTCAAACCGAGCGCCATTGCTTCTGCAGCAGCGGCAATATGCACACCAGCAAGTAACTGATTAATGACCTTCACTTTACTGCCGATACCCGCCTTATCGCCTAAGCGATAAACAGTTCCTGACATCGCATCAAGAATGGGATTCACCTTCTCATATGCAGCAGCAGAAGCTGAGGTCATCATGGTCATTTCGCCAGAGGCAGCTTTAGCAGCTCCACCCGATATCGGAGCATCTACATAAAGAATATCTTTTTTAGCAAGGCGCGACTCAAACGAAATCGAAATATTAGGATCGACAGTGGAGCACATCACGAAAACACTCTGGGGCTTTAATGAACCTACTAAGCCAGGACTACTTGATGAACCAAACAAAACCTCTTCAGTCTGTGCAGCGTTCACTACGACTGAGATAACCACCTCGCAGATTGAGCCTAACTCTTCGATCGACTTACAGACCGTACCACCAGCCTCACAAAATTGACGGGCATGATCTAAACGTACATCAAATACATACAGATCAAAACCCGCCCTTCGGAGAGATGAGGCCATACCGGAGCCCATGGCGCCCAGCCCGATTAATCCTACTTTTTTCATGATTTGGTCTCGTTTGGTTTATTTTGATGCTTGCTAGAAGCTTTTATTGGCAATAATCATAGCAAAGGCTGCCCGTGAACCTAATTGATCGGGGCTAGAAAATAAAAGGGGAGGATGGTGCCCCGGGGCGGACTTGAACCGCCACGCCTTGCGGCACCGGATTTTGAGTCCGGCACGTCTACCAATTCCATCACCGGGGCAGGTGTTTGCAGTGGAAAAACTGCATTGAAGCTTACTAAGAGGTGAGAGTGTAACAAAAAAGTTGCATCACCCCCATTCTTGGGTTCAGAAGCCCTTAAAATAACGTCTTCAAGCCACATTACTCAAAAGGACTTACCCGTATGGCCGGCCATTCGAAATGGGCCAATATTCAGCACCGCAAAGGACGTCAAGACGAAAAGCGCGGCAAGATTTGGACCAAACTCATCAAAGAAATTACGGTTGCAGCTAAATTAGGCGGTGGCGATATTGCTACGAACCCCCGTTTGCGCCTGGCTATTGATAAGGCCAAAGATGCCAATATGCCCAATGACAATGTGCAACGTGCAATTCAGCGTGGCACAGGCTCACTAGAAGGTGTGAACTACGAAGAAATTCGTTATGAAGGTTATGGTCTTAATGGGGCTGCCATCATTGTGGATTGCTTAACCGATAACCGCACGCGCACCGTTGCTGAAGTACGTCATGCATTTGCAAAAAATGGCGGCAATATGGGTGCCGAAGGTTCCGTTGCCTTTATGTTTAAACACTGTGGCCAGATGATATTTGCTCCTGGCACTAATGAAGATCAACTGATGGAGATCGCCTTAGATGCTGGTGCTGAAGATGTGATTACCCATGACGATGGATCGCTTGAGGTGCTCACCCCAGTTCCTGATTTTCCGAGAGTGCAGGATGCTCTCACTCAAGCGGGCTTAAAAGCAGAGATAGCTACCGTAACGATGCGCCCAGAAACAGAAACTGAGTTTGAAGGTGAGCAAGCCGAAAGCATGCAAAAACTATTAGATGCGCTTGAAAACTTAGATGATGTTCAAGAAGTATTTACGAACGCCTCTTTGTAATTAGTTATCTCATTAATTCCATTTATCAATACCTCTTTTAGCTCTTTATGAAAATTCTTTTAGTTGGATCCGGCGGTCGTGAACATGCATTGGCATGGAAGCTAGCCCAATCCCCACAAGTTCAAACCGTATATGTAGCACCAGGCAACGGTGGCACAGCCACTGCAAAGCAAGATGCTGCAGGTATTCAAAACCTTCCTATTTCAGGCCTTCAGGAATTGGCAGACTTTGCCAAACGCGAAAAAATTCATCTAACCGTAGTTGGTCCCGAGGCCCCATTGGCGGCCGGTATCGTTGATGTGTTTCGCAATAATGGCTTGCGTATTTTTGGACCAACCCAACTTGCCGCCCAATTAGAGTCCTCGAAGGATTTCTCAAAAGCATTTATGAAGCGTCATGGCATTCCAACAGCGGAATACCAAACATTTTCAAATGCATTGGAGGCACATGCTTACATTGACGCTAAAGGTGCGCCGATTGTTATCAAGGCCGATGGTCTAGCTGCAGGAAAGGGTGTTGTTGTAGCAATGGATCTAGCAGAAGCCCATGCAGCCGTCGATATGATGCTTGCTGACAATAAGCTGGGCAATGCCGGTGCACGCGTAGTCATTGAAGAATTTCTGACTGGCGAAGAAGCTAGCTTCATCGTGCTCGTGGATGGCAAACATGTTTTAGCCTTAGCTACTAGTCAAGATCACAAACGTCTACTTGATGCTGATCAGGGTCCCAACACAGGCGGCATGGGTGCATACTCCCCTGCTCCAGTTGTCACTCCAGAAATTCATGCGCGTGCCTTACGTGAAGTCATCATGCCTACAGTCAAAGGTATGGAAGCAGATGGTATTCCTTACACTGGCTTCCTCTATGCAGGCCTGATGATTTCTCCGGATGGCAAGATTAAGACTTTGGAATTTAATTGCCGCATGGGTGATCCAGAGACACAACCCATCATGGCGCGCCTGCGTAGTGATTTAGTGAATGCCTTAGATCATGCAGTTGACGGAACCCTAAACGAAGTGGAATTAGAGTGGGATCGTCGTACCGCGTTAGGCGTAGTGCTCGCAGCCCATAACTATCCAGATACACCGCGCAACGGCGACCTTATCACTGGCATTCCAGCCGACACCGAAGACCAGCTGACCTTTCATGCTGGCACAAAGCTGCAAGATGGCAAGCTTCTCACCTCAGGTGGTCGAGTGATGTGCGTAGTGGGTCTATCAGATACTGTTCGTGGTGCTCAGCAAAAGGCGTATGAGGCCATTTCTAAAATTCAATTTGATGGCATGCAATATCGCAAAGATATTGGCTATCGCGCAGTGAAGTAATTTAATCCACTTATCCATCCCAATAGATCGACCTTTAAACCTTGTCATCAGCTGAACATACTCAAATCAATATTGCAGAATTAAAAAATTACTTTTTAGGACTGCAAGATCGCATCACGACTGCGATGAGTGCGCTCGATGGCAAAGCTTTTATGGTGGATGCCTGGGAAAAACCTGAAGATAGCAAACTTAAAGGTTATGGCCGCACCTGCATTTTGGATGGTGGCAATATTCTAGAAAAAGGTGGCGTAGGCTTCTCACACGTGCGCGGCGACCAAATGCCGCCTTCTGCATCACACCATCGCCCAGAGGTTGCAGGTCGCAGCTTCGAAGCCATGGGCGTTTCACTGGTCTTTCATCCGAATAATCCGAAGGTGCCGACCACCCATATGAACGTGCGCTGCTTTATTGCTCAAGCTCCCGATAAAGAGCCAGTGTGGTGGTTTGGAGGTGGCTTTGATCTCACGCCCTACTATGGCGTTGATGAAGATTGTAAACACTTCCATCAAACAGCTAAGGATGCTCTAGACCCATTTGGTGGGGAGCTCTATCCGCGATTTAAAAAATGGTGTGATGAATATTTTTATCTCAAGCACCGTGAAGAGCCCCGTGGTATTGGTGGTGTTTTCTTTGATGACTTTAACGAGCTTGGTTTTGAGAAGAGCTTTGCTATGACACGCGCTGTTGGCGATGCTTTTATTAATGCTTACCTGCCGATTGTGGAGCGTCGATATAAAGACAGCTTTACCGCCGAAGAAAAAGCTTTTCAAGAATACCGTCGCGGTCGCTATGTGGAATACAACTTGATATTTGACCGTGGCACTATTTTTGGTCTGCACTCTGGTGGACGTACAGAGTCTATTTTGATGTCTATGCCCCCGGTAGTACAGTGGTGGTACAACTGGCAGCCAAAACCTGGCACGCCAGAAGCTAAGCTTTACGACTACTACCTCAAGCCACGCGACTGGCTAGCCTAAGTTGAGCTCAGCGCATTTGGATACCCCAAATAAAATTGGCATTCTGGGTGGTACGTTTGACCCACCACATCTTGGCCACCTTAAATTGGCCACCCATTTTGCAAAGGTTTTGCATCTCGATGCCTTGCTACTAATCCCCAGTGGCGAACCTTGGCAAAAAAACTCCGGCATCACGCCTGCTGAGTTACGCTTGAAACTGACTGAAGCAGCCGGCATTGATCTGGCTCGCGCATTTCTGTACTTAAAAATACCGACTCAAATTGGCGTTGATCGCATTGAAATTGATCGTGCAGGCCCGAGTTATGCCATTGATACCGCAAAAGCCCTCAGAGAGCGTTTTGGCCCTCAAGTTAGCCTGACTTGGTTAATGGGAGCTGACTCCCTTCTAAACCTCCCTACCTGGAACTCCTGGGATCAATTGCTTGGCTTTGTGAATTTCGCAGTCGCCAACAGACCTCACCATGATCTTTCTGGGCAAATGGGTACAGAAATCAAAGCCTTATTAGAAAAGCATCAATCTATTGATGCGGATACCCTTGAAAAAAGCCCTTTTGGCCGCATCTACGTAGATAACAGTCTCTCAGTAGATCTTTCATCCACCGAACTTCGCAATCAGCTTAAAAGCCCGTCTCGCAGCAATGTCGCTTCCGAGCACATTCCGTCTCACGCATTAGAAATCATCACAAATCTAGGCCTGTATAAGTAATCAGGCTAAGATCACCCTTATATACAAAAATCTCAGAAAAATATTAAAGAAACTATGGACTTAACTAAATTGCAGCGTGTCGTGATCGATGCCCTTGAAGATGTCAAAGCGCAAGATATTCGTGTTTATGACACGACCAAACTCAGTGAACTATTTGATCGCGTGATCATTGCCACTGGTACCTCAAATCGTCAGACAAGATCTTTAGCAATGTCAGTTAAAGAAGCCGTTAATGCAAAGGGTGGCGAAGTCATCTCCGTGGAAGGCTTGGAGACTGGTGAATGGGTACTAGTCGATTGCGGCGATATCGTGGTTCATATTCTGCAACCCGCATTACGTGCGTACTACCAACTTGAAGGTATGTGGGGTGCCAAGCCGGTGCGTGTCAAATTGGCAGCAGATAAAGGTCTTGTGAAAGCAAGTGACCCTGACGACGAAGATTAATGCTTTAGCAATGCGCTTAACGATTGTTTCTGTTGGTCACAAAATGCCAGAATGGGTTGCAACTGCAACCCATGATTACATTAAGCGCATGCCCGCAGACTGCAGCATCGAAATCAAAGAGATTAAGCCCGATCTCACTCCAGCTAAAGAAGCCATCAAAATTGCAGCAGCCATTCCAAAAGGTTCTCGTGTTATTGCGCTGGATGAACGCGGCAAAGATCAAACCACTCAAAATCTAGCTACGCAGATGGCAAACTGGCGACAAGAAGGTTTTGACATCACCTTCTTGATTGGTGGTGCCGATGGACTCGATCCCAGTCTCAAAGAGGGTGCTCAAGCAATGTGGCGCCTCTCGAGCCTCACAATGCCTCATGCGATGGCAAGAGTCTTGCTAGTTGAGCAGCTCTATCGAGCTTGGACCATTTTGCAAGGCCACCCCTATCACCGCGAGTAAGTCATTCATGTTCTCTTATATTTATCTTGCCTCACAAAGCCCGCGACGCCAAGAGTTACTCAAACAGATTGGCGTCCAATTCGAAATGTTGATTGCGGCGCCGGGGGAAGATACAGAAACCCTTGAGGCACCCCTACCCCATGAACGAGCCCGGGATTATGTTGAGCGAGTCACCTTCGCCAAAAGTGCCATTGCATTAGCTAGGTGGCAAAACAGTGGAAAACCTTGGGCACCTATTCTGTGCGCAGATACCACCGTCAGCTTGCCTGCTTGATTTCAACCCGTCGATGCAACAGATTGAGCAAAACGTTCTGCCGGTGTTTGATAGTTTAGTGTTTTTCTAGGGCGTTCATTTAATTGTCTTGCTA